>Ga0209208_10006629_pt1 | contig 15933 bp, 14 predicted proteins | sample S1TSphfallax_3_FD_187694 | JGI IMG/M metagenome (GOLD analysis project Ga0209208, IMG submission 187694) | Host-associated microbial communities from peat moss isolated from Minnesota, USA - S1T2_Fd - Sphagnum fallax MG (SPAdes) (version 2) | ecosystem: Host-associated > Plants > Peat moss >...
GCATAATTGACGCATTCCCAAGTCCCGGGTTGAACCCACTTAAGGGTTCAACTATGTAAAGTTGCGGAAAGTTGGGACTTGGAAGGTGCTCCCGACTTCCAGCACTATAGAGGGGTAGAGGGGCGTGCTAGAAGTCCCAAGATTAGACTAGGAAGAGGGACTAGAAGATCAAGCTTGAATCTACATCCAAGAACCAACCACAAGAGGGTTAGTTCACATTTGGGACACCCTTGGGTGTTGGGACTAGCCATGGGCACTTTAACACACAAGACTCATCATGGCCCGGGCTCGGGGGAAGCCACCACCTTCCCCCATATAGTATTATCTGCATTACTCTGCAGAGACTACATCCAAATGGCTCTTTTTCCCGGGACTCCCAAGTTGGAGTCCCGGAATTGCCCCGAAATTGTCCCAGTTGGAGTCCCGGGACTTTGAGAGCTCATAACTCCCGACTGCAGAGTCTGATCGCGACAAGGTCTAAACCAAAGTTGTAGCCCTCGTTGAGATCTTTCCAACGCCGTGTCGCACTCTCAATTCGGAGGTCAGGAAGAGATCGATTCCTAACTTTTAATGGTCGGGAGTCAAACTGCCAAATTGACTTCCAACCCTTCTTTTGCCCATAACTTGGGTTACAAATGTCCAAATGGCCAATGCGAGGCCATTTTCGATATCTACGCTTCAAGACCTTTTCTACGCTATGACACCAAGAACACCTCAATGACAGGTGTTTTGGGCCTTGCTGTCCAACTCTAAACATTCGGGAGTCTTGGAGGACTCCAAGTCCTCAACTTTGGGAGTGTTGGGCTTCACCCCCACACTTGGCCAAAGTGGGGTTGCGACAATAACAAACATACACTAGAACTTATATACAAATATTCACAGGGGTTAAATTTGAACCAATAGTTTTATTTTATTTCTAGCTTTTAGACTTGAATAACTTCATCTATATGTAATCATACTTAATTTGTTTGTACAAGAACTCCTATGGGTGGGTTTCTTTTGGTAAAACTTTTGGTAAAAGTGCACATGTTATTCATTACATTTGCATATATTACATCAAATTGCTATATATGTGGAATTGGCATTGACCATTGTGATTTACTGCAATGTCTTCTTTGGGGATTTAATGGGGGAGAAATAGATTGGGGCAATCCTTATGAAACAATCCATGTGAATAATGTTTCACCAAGCAAATTTAGGTGTTTTAAAAACAATTATGGACATACTATGGGGAATTGCTTTGGTTTCCATAAACTCCAAAATTTTCTCAAGCCTAAATCAATGCCCCTTTCATATTAAAAAACATTCAAAGTATCCATCATTTTGAATTCTTATAACCGGCAAAGGTGGGTATTTTTCTTCAAATGCAAATTTTGTTGCCTTTGAACATTGTTTTGTAATGCAAGTAATTTCAATTCCACGCTTGGTTAACATTCTTGTGGGGGGTTTTATGAACCTTGAAGGGTTAACAAGTGGTTGCCACGAAACTTGCATGGCCTTGTATCTTCATAAACATGACTTTGTGAACATGGGCCCTTGAATTATAGCAAAAAATAATGAAAAAGGGGTTCCAAACAGTTGACATTTGGGATAGAATTGTAGTTGTGGTTTTTTATATTTGAAGTATACTTGTACGAGATTGATTTGGCGAAACAAATAGGTTGGAGGTATTCCCACATTACATTTATGGTCTTGACTAAAACTTGTTAAAAATTTGAACTCTTGCTAGATTTTTGAACTTGTTCAGATAATTTAATGCCATACATGCTAATTTTCAAAGTGTTATTTAAGGGGGGTCCATTACATTCAACCAAGTTTGGATGTTGTAGGTTCTTGTGCCATGTTTGGTTGGCTTATATTTTTAAGACATAATCAAAGCACTTGTGAAGTTTTTATAGTGGTATGAAACAACATGTCACACTAAAAAGTACATTAAAGAAACATTGAGGAAATTTGCCCTTCTAATGCAAGAGTAAGTTTAGATTCAATCCATTTGAACTATATGGTGTTTTCCAAATGATGATGATGGGTTGAAATCTCGAATAGAAATCATGCAAACTTATCTTTCCAATTTCATATGATGAGTTGTGTAGAACATTGATTAATTGCTTGCATTAAGGTATAATTAGTTTCCATGATAATTGAATGTTATCACATTTTGTAATTGTGCAGGTTTTACACAACTTGAGTACTTTAACCATACTTGTGGGAGTGGGAAAGTGATTCGCAGATTGGCCTATGTATGCAAAGGCATCCCCTAGTTTTCATGGGGACCCTTGGTATAGTGGTGTAACTATACAAATGGAACCAAAAGGTCATCTTGAAGAAACTGAATATGTTCAATTACAACTATTTTTTAATGTGGATTTCTTCCAAACTTCTCACAATGCATTGGTAATTAAAGAACTTGCTTTGGTATGCATGTACCAAAAGATTCCTCCCAACAAGTTGAGTAGGCTAATTATGTGTGAAGAAATTAAATGGGCCTTACCCATTTGGAAACAATTTACAAGACCTAATACTTCATATGAGATGGTGCAACAACTTGCAAGTTAAAACATAATAGAGATTTACAACATATTCCGTGTTATCCAAGTTGTGCTTCATTTTTTAGAGAATGCCCATTTTTTTGTGAATAACTTCAAATTTTGAATTCAGTTAATTGAAGCACTAATTGTGATTGGCGGTCCAATCGAATAATCTATCACACCAAAACACTAGAAGATCTATTCATGTTGTTGGATTAGATCAAATCCAAAATGTAAGCTTTGCAAATTTGATATCTTTTATTCGTTCTAGTAGTAAATATATTTGTAAGCTTTAATTCAAGTTGTAATTGCCAAATTCTCTATTGTGAAATTTGAAAGCTATGGATTTCAAAATGTTCTTCTAGAAATCTTCTTCTTTCGTGGAAAAGCAAGTTGTACATGTTGTAACATGTTAGGAAAGAAACTATGGTAGTAGGCTATTGCATTTCAAACCAATAATTCCACTGTCGGCACCAACAACAACAATGGTGTGATCTTGACTAATTGAATGTCACGAGTTATTTTGTGACATCATTTAGTTATCCACTTGTCATGTCAAAGTGTGCAACATGCAATAGTTTTTCTAAACCCTAACATTTTCCATTCTCCAATAACAGACTACAACAACCACAACTTCAATATTATCTAAATCAATGTTTTCCAAGTATTTATTTAGTTTGTAGTTGGTTTGACTTTATTCATATTGTTCTGGAGTGTTTTTCAAATTGTTGTTTGAATAAGAAACTCCAACATCTATGACATATCTCATTCTCAATAGTAATGAAAGGAAAATTAAGGGTTGTTGCAAGAATAATCTATGATATCATGGGGATGAAATTGGAGATTGTTGTAAACTTGAGAGAGAAGATTGTTAAAGCTAATGGGTTCATGTGTAGGTGGGATGCATGTTGCAATGGGTGTTTCATTTGGCATTTCATCCTACATCCAAGGTCAACTACTTCATCAACTGAAGGATTAGATTCCATGTGTAATAATTGTTGGTAATTGAGTTTAAAGGTAGGTGGTTACTATATGAATTTTGCTATTGAAAGTTCCCATACACGGGGATATGATTATCGCTGGCATTCAAACCACTCTTCAATTATGTTTTTGGTCACTTTTCTTTAGGGTTGGGTCCCTCTTGTTCATGCTTGCTCTTTGGTTCCTTTTATGTTGTGAACCATGAAATATCCATAATCTCATTATGGGTTCATCTTCAATTCTTTTGAGATTGATGTGAATTTTAAATATGGAATTTTTTTCAAAACTTGCAAAGATATTGACAAAGATTTTGGAGAAAATTTTATATTCAAGACTAAAAGTAAGCATGCAACATATTTTAGGTGGTGCTGCTACAAGGAGGAGCAGTGAAGGTTTTGGTGTAAGTACTTGTAGTGATAATTAATATCATTAGATTAGGTTGGTTGACTTGGAACTATAAAACATTTATGGGTTTTTGTGATCTCACAATTTCTTTTGTGCTTGCATCATTTATTGATTGGTGGGTTTGTCTAGATGTTTCAAATTTGTCTTCTCAAGGGGAACTTGAGTGTGAATGTGAAATTGAAATGTTCCTTGCTCAAATGAAATTTCTTATGGGACGTAATTTGTGAAAATATGTATTGCCTTTGCTTGTGTGGAACTATCAATTTTACACTCTATTTTTGGGTTCTAAAGAGTGTTTCTTAGATTATGTGTTGGATTAATAGGTGCTTCAAGCAAAAGACTATGCAACTTTGAAGATTATCACATCATTACTTTTGTTATTTCTTTTTTGTTTGAGGTGAGTAATAGGCATGGGTCTAGTGCATGTTTATGTTGGTTAAATTTGTAGACGATGAAAGGTTCTTTTTATTAATAACGCAATTTGCAAGTTCAATAGAAGCTTGAAATGAATGGGTGTGCATTGCATGTTCAACTAAGTAGCTTTAGTGAAAATGGAGTTTTGGGGATGTGTTTCAGATGAACTTAGATGAATTTTGTAACAAAAATCAAGGTTTCATTGAAGGTTAATGGCATATGTCAGCATGATTGTTAGTGAAGTTAAACTTTTATCACATGTGATGTCTTTGGGAAAGCACAATCTAATGCTTTCAGGGGTTTGGGAGAAATTAACAAGCCATGAACTGGGCCAAGTTGCTTTTACATTAATCGTTCTATCTCAACAAGGTTTTGTGCAACCTAGTGTGAGCTAGGAATTATCTAATCTAGATAGAGACAACCTTCCATTGTTAATCCTTTGGCAAAAAACATTTGTTGAATTTGAATATAATAAAACATTGAGCCCTTCTTTTGTGTATGTGATTCATCATTTTGCAAGGGGAGAATTTTTTTTGTCTCATCAAGGCCAAAGGTTAACACGTACTTGGCAATCATCTTTTCGTTATGTTGCATGTGTTAATCATTAACGCCCACAACATGTTCTTCACAATTCTTCACTTAACGTCATTTTTGTAATTTAGAGCAATCTAAGAAGCTAGTGTATTGGGTAACCAAAGCCTACTTTGACACTAAAGTGTTGTACAATGCTTGTGGTATGTGGGCATTGAAGGCTATGTTTGGACAAGACATATCACTTATTTTTATTAACCATGTGAATTCCCATTAATGATATTTAGTGTTGAACACAAGTTGGAACATTATAAATGTTATGTTGTGTCAATTTGTGATGAGTCAATGTCCGAAAAATGTTAATAGTTGATTCAATACTTATCAAATGCAAGATTTGATTTATATTGAATCAATGTTTATCATTTGCCGATTTGATATTGTAACACCTCATAGGATTATATTAATGTTGTGACAATGAATACCATTGTTTCAACATCCTTAATGCATTGATTTTATGTGATGTGTAACAACATTGAAAATCCACTTTCATGAAGGTTGTAACAACATCAACTCAATAGATAATCAATTTGTGTTGTCTGAGCATTGATAAGATTTCATCCATTGAATGTATGTTGAAAAAATCTAAATTATTTCAAAACAATCCCAATGCTAATTCAATACATGTTGTTATGATGTCATCTCAACATCATATCAATGATTGTATCAACATTGAATGTTGAACATATTGTTAAGGTGTTGTAAAAGCACCCATACAAGGAGCTTGGGGCAAGTTTGTGATGTTGTGACCTTCACCATTTATTTGACCTTTGATTTTGTTGGTTTGAACCAATGTTGGGCATATATTCGAAAAATCCAAATATGAAGATTGGTTTTGGTGTTGATTGGATCAAATATCACAAATTGTGAAAATTTTGAGGTGGTATCCTAATCATTGTATTTCAAAGTTATGAAATCTAACAATGTAATATTCCAATTTGAATCTAATAAAATATGAAGAGGATATCAAGTCAATATTTGGATCTAAATTCCAAATAAAAGGTAGTTAAGGTTTGGAAAAAAATTATAATTTACTTAATACTTAAAAATTAGGTTTGAAAAAAAAGAATAAGAAATTACATTTTGAAGTTTTGAAGTAATTGCTAGCCTATGTGTTGTGGTATTGCTCTATAAAAGGGTTTGAATTCACATTTAGGGCCCCGCTTTTTTTTTAGGTCTCCTTGCAATGTTGTGTTGTTTTGTCTTCTTGTTTGTTTTGTTTCATCATTTGCTCAACCATTCCTTTGTGCTATTGTTGTTGTGACTTCCTTTCATGTTTCATATTGTTACTATTGTGCCAACCCTTGATGTTTCATGTTGCTATTATTGTGAAAACCCTTTATGTCATTATTGTTACACCCTCCTTTTGTGTTGCTATTGTTGTGCCCTCTCTTCACACTTCACATTATTTTTGTTGTGATCTTAACACTTCATGTTCACATTTCACACTATTGTTGTTGTGCTTTCCTTTCATGCTTCACATTGCCACTTTTGCCTTTCATGTACATGTTCCTTCACAATGTTAATGTGCCTTTCCTTTGCACTTTGTGTTGTTAATTGGTCCAAGCCCTTTGTGTATGTAGCTTTTATTGCCCCCCCCCACCCCTTTTTTGCATTTTGCAAGTTGGGGTTTGGAACTTTTCTTGATGATTCAACTTCATTATTTGTGAAGTAGGTTTTTTTGTACTATTTATCATTTTGGTTCTTTTTTTTCCCCTTGTATACATTCTTTTTGTATCTTTATGTTCTTTTTGCTTTGTTTCATGTATTTATTTATTTATTTATTTATGGTTGTATTTAGTTGAATGTTTTGACAATTTTGTGTTTTCTTGTGTAGGTTTTGTAACAAAACATTTTGTGCATTAGAATTATATTTTGTATTATCATTCTTGCCTTATGATGAAAAGTGGGTCGGTTTTATTCTTGCTTGCAAATGTTTACATTAATATTTTTTTAGGCATCCATAACAACACTACATTCCATATTTCATTCCTTGCAAGATATTTGTTTGCTTGAGTCACTTCACCCTTGGTCTTGTTCAACATTCATGTGAAAAATGGAAATGTTTAGCAAATTTTTGTAAATACATTAATCCAAAATGAAAGTGTGAAATAATGAAAGAAACTCAAAAAAATCCAAATTTATAAACTCAAGGAAGCACATGTTTAAAAAATGGTGAAGAAAAAATTAAACAAATTTTGTAACTATTGCATTATCAAAAGAAAAAGTGAAAGCCACATAATAAGAATGCATTATGTGAATTGTTTTTGGTGTGAAGGACAATGCAAAGTTACAATTGATGCATCTTAAATTATGCATTATATCTTGTGTTATTCCAATCATGCAATTCCATTAAACCCAAGAATAAAATTAAGGGTCTAATATCTCATTATAAAACAAGTGAAATAACATGTTTTAAAAAACATATTGATGTAGACCATTCCATAATTTTCAATAAAATTGAAAGCAATGTAAATTTACAAGTAAAAATCATATTGTTTTTAAGAAGCATTGCAATTTAAAGCAACAATTTTCTTTGGTATATTCAACAACCATCAAAAAGCATTACTTAATAAAGTTATCCGTAAAGTCACCCTCTTTTTCACCCCTTATCCCCTGTGCTTTTTACCCTTTATCCCTCTTTCGGTGGTATTCACAAAGTAAGAAAATTCTATTAAATCTCAGTATGAAATGCTGAAACTCAGCATTTAATGCACAAGGTTCAAGAGCAATTATAGTAGTTGTACATGTACAAGCAGTTAATAACCCAAGTCTGGTATCAGCACAGTTCGATAAGTGTTTTAGGATATTTTGTCTATAACACTTTCATTATCCATCTTATAAACAACAAAATATCTTTTGCAAACTCTAACAAAGTTATATAAGATTGCTTTATAACTCAAGTGCTCTATAGACTCTATGCAACATGTCAAATTAACTTACAAATTGCACAATGTGCAGCAGATTTAGACAATTTGATAATCATCATTTTACATGATCACCAGGATTAGCAAATTGTCATATCAATTGTGCAATAACGAGTTTGATTATTGAAGAGTGGTTCACATTTTTCCAGCCACTTTCTTACTCCATAAGTACTACCTAATAATGTGAATGCTTCAAGCATAACTTTGAATAAGCAAATTTGCCAACCAGTGTTGTGTGGGTACATTTGATTTAACATATTAGCCATGTAAGGGTGATTAACTTTTTGAAAAATTAGACCGCTCATCTAGTAGTATGTAATATACTTCCTGGTGAAAGTAATACTAAAATCATAAAGCACAGCAAAAAATTTTCTAGTGCATTTGGAGGAGATGCTATCTTGGAAAAGCACCCTATAATTGGGGAGAGTATGGGGCAGGGTTAAGGGGAAAAACCTGATGCTTCTTGCTATGGTTTTGCAGTCGTGTGGGCCTGTGGCTGATCCACTGCAGGCACAGCTTCTCACTTCATAAGTATGTCCCGAATCGGGTCTTCATGTGTGATTCACTACAGCCACAGATTCTCACTTCATAAGTAACATCCTGAATTTGGGTCTTACATGAGATCTGCAGCTACCAAGTCTCACCTCCGCTCTTGGAACCCACACTAGACCCCCTTCCCTGTTTTGGCACCTGGCTGACAGAAGACCAGTTTGAACAGATTCGGGTTCTGTTCATCATTTGAGCATTTTCAACTGACCAAAATGATCCATCCACAAAGGATAAGAGTTCAAGTGTCATCATCCTCAGGTACAAATGTACAAATGGCTAGGATGTAAGCTCCTGGATCAAGTCCTAGAAAGAATTTAAGCAGTTGTGATTTCTAATTCACATGCTTCAGTCATTCATCATACTTGTGACTAGACAAGAAGAGATCTCCTATCTATGAATGAAGATTATGTTAGTGGAGGAATGAGGCCACCTATCAGTGCACAAGAAACAGAGTACTACAATGCTGTTCCCCCCATCCCCAAGGATTCAGTGGCATTATTGACCAAGAAACTATGGATGTTTTCAACTGCCTGCTTCGTGTATTCCATCTCTCTGTCCTTAATTGCACTGCACACATTACCACCCAAGAAAAAACTTGCATCAATCACAATGCACAGATTTGGACAATCACTGTGAAGTGCAAACAGACCCATCATTCCATGTGCAAATAAGTGGTTGCTTAAAAACAGTGGCCTTTCCATGACATTCATAACAGGTGAAGCTACCATCTATGACCAATCAGTTTGGGACCTCTGGTTGGCTTTATAAGCAAGAAATGAAGGGTGAGCTGTTATATAGCAACATAGAATTTACTGGCATGTCCAGCAAAAGTAACAGCAGTCAAAGTACTATGTAAGTGCCACTGCAGATTTCAAATCTATGGAACTATGGAATAATAAATGGAGAAGTACTAACCTGTGACTCATAAGTGAGAATCTGTACATGCTTGCAAACACAAGCAAATGGAGGCCGATGGAATAGAAAAAAATGAAGGTCCGTGCATACCTGTAATAATCACTCAGTTAGTCTGGCCTGCAGTACAACCATGAGAAGATACAAAACTTCTTTTACATTCATAAATTGCGAAAGTCATGTGTATTCATTCCAGGGATTTGGTGGGAAGAGATTTTTACTTATTGCCCAGGAAAAATCGGCCACTTGTAAGAGTGATTTTATCACGAATCCCAAGCTCCTTATACCTCCGATCCTTTTCCTGCAAAATTCACAAGGTGGAGATAAATCAAGTGCCAGGACATTGCATCAAAAGCATCCTGTCATAATCTTTGACTAGAGTACACAAACCAAGTTCAACGGAAAAAAAAATTGACCTTCAAGTATGTTTTGCTGGATGTTTCTGGAACAAAATAACTTGGGGAGCACAGTTTCAAAGTTTCCTAAAGTTTATAGGATGACTAAACAGCAAAACAGAAGAACAGCAACCTTCTTCGAGAATGCAGTAAAAGGGTTGATGTCATCTTCATATATTTTCTTGTACTTGTTTTCAACATCTGCTCCAGTCCCCGATTCCAAATCCTCCCGATGCTGCACAACCAACAGTTCCTGAATTGGTCCACAATAGCATGCCTCCCCAACCAAACAAAGGGTTCACTTTCTTACAAGGATCATTTTTTCAAAGTTTCATTTGACAGTAACACACACTACCCCATAGGTCGATTCCAATTGAAATGGTCATGCTATGCTACATGAAGAAAATCAACAGGGCCAAATCCATATTCTGAAACTTAGGACATCTCCACATGACTCAAAAGAAGCTGCTCAGCTGGGTTCAAGCATAACAAGAGGAACTGGTGAGGAACTTTGGAGGTAAGATAGTCATCTAAACCTTCTTGGGTGCCCGAGGAACAGGTCTGTCCATAGTGTAGTCCTGCACATATCGCATCTTCTCATATAGCTTCACATTATCAGCTTTGCTGCGTTCAAGCTCTGATGTTAATGCTTGGCATTTGTCCCTTGCTGCTGTCAGCTCCTGCAGCTCCCCACCCAACCATTTGAGTCAAAATTGCATTACTAGATTATCACCTCTAAGTGGTCATATGGGTAATCATCACACACCAAGTCAGTCAGTCATATGTTGCCATACACAACTAGAGTTGAAAAGACTTGGGGACAGCAAAGACACTTCATGATGACAAGTTTAACCACTGTGGTATGATAGAAGCTTCCTTGGATGCTTGGTCATTTTCATGATCAATGCTTTGCTCCTCCATACTTCCAACCTAAAGAAAACTTGGACTGTGTTCAGAAGTTCCCTGTATCTACTCCTGAAAATGCCAGGCAAAATCTTCAAGTTCTGAAAGAGACATGAAGCACTCACTTCCTCTGTCTCACGCAGGCGTTGACGAAAGCGATCACGCTGACTGCATATGACCTTCAGCATTGAATTCTCATCCTCATCTCCCATGGTGTTCCCACCTCCTCCATGCTGTAAGGACACATGTTCACACATGCTCTCAGATATTACAGCTTAGATTAAGGACACACCATATGAACTGATATCACAGTCTTGTAAACATTTAAGAGAAAAATGGCACTATCAAAGGAAGACTGGACCCATTAGGTATCCTGTAAGGAAAGCTAGATGTACCTCTAGCAAGTCAGTCATCCGTGAGTCTGGAACATCCCAATCATCCATTTGCCTACTTGCTCGTCGATCTGTTGCACCATACCCCTGTATACTTTGCAAACAATCAAGTGTACTGTGAACCCTTGCTTGCCTCAATTTACTTATTCATATAGCATGCAACTACTTCTGAAGAGTGTTTTCCTAAAATATTTACTTGCTTGATTTCAATTCTCCAGCCAAGTATGATCATTGGAACTCTGTCAACTGGGCAGGTAGAGGTGCATGTGCACCAATTTTAAGACTCATTCTAGCTAACAAACATCTTCACAAGTACTGAGAAGTTCTCCATACTTTGATTTAAATCAACTAGAATTGACAGATGATGCAATCATAATGTTACAGAGATTTCAGATCTGACAACATATCAGCAAATAGGAAAATGATGAAAAATACTAAGGAAAAGGGCATCTCATGGAGAAGGCCCAGAAACAAAAACCAATGCAAAAGCACCTTGAGGATGTCTTCTTCAAGCTTCACAATTAACTGTTTCTGCTCTTCAACCTTGGCCTCCAACTCCTTAACTTGCTCTTCTGCAGCTGCTGCCATTGTTCTCCTCTCAGAAAGTTCAACCTACCCCGTGCCACAATTCCACATCCTTTGGTTTCAAATAAATGTTGACTTTTGTGCCAGTTCTTCTGAGCTCTGGACAGAACAGTCTAGTGCTATCTTCTTTTATGCTAAGCTCTTTGAGCTCTCTGTGAAATTACACAATATGCTTATGAACTTCTTACTTCTGTCTTTTACAGTAACCAAAGCAATCTGTGTGTCATATCAAGGACCCCCTAGCCACAGTGGGCACATGGATTCCATATGAGCTTGAAGGCTACTTAAAATAGTCTTGGAATGCTTGGCTTCTCAAAGATAGCAGTGCTGCAAAGACTCATTGAGCACATATTTAAAGGTTCTTGATCACACCCAGCTCCACTATCATCATGATGTTTGCTTTGCTTATTTTAGGTCAGATAGCTAATGAGATTGCAGAGAAACTATAAAGTAACTTCATGTCAGTTCCTGCCAAATCAAAATGAATATGAAGAATGACTGTGGTTGCAAAGTTGTGAGTGGCACTCACAAACTTTGAGATTGTCAACATTCATTACGAAGGGCAGTGATTAGCTGCCATCACTTCTGACTGACTTCATCAGCTCCTGAGAGTGGGTGTACATGAGTATGTAATCAGCTACTCAAAATTTTGGGCAAATAAGCTATAAAAATAATGCACCCACAGTTTCTGTAACAGTTCTGGAAGCAACAGGAACATTTGGTAGTCATGATGTCAGCTAGCACTCAAGAGAACTCAACTCTATTTTAGGTTGTCTCTGTCTGTGATCTGGGCAGTAAACTCACCTTTACTAGTGTAAGCTCATGCTCCATCTTCCGGTTTTTCTCCAAGAGTAAAGTCTCCAGTTTCCCAATGTCTTCACCTTGGACAGCTATTTCCCAGTCCTCAGCTTCTATAGAGTTGTAGCCCACTGCCTGGAATCATCAAGAAGATAAGACATCACATTCCTTTTGACATTGTTACTAATAAAGAATAGCCCAGATCTTGAACAGAGCTTAAGTGAACAACAACTGGACCATATATTCCACAGTGCTCGACCCAAAGAAAAAAGCTGCAGTGCTCCTAAATGTGTTTCACTGGTTAATGGAGTAAATCCATTGATGAAGCATACAACTGAACTATCATGGCATATCCCTGTGAAATTGAGTAAGACCTGCAAAATTTTCACTTGTTTCCGTAGGTCCTCCACTTGCTTAGCTGTTGGTCGTTCGCTGAGCTCTCCCTGAAGCTCTACAAGGACAGCTTCCTACAACCAACAGGCACTTTAGATACAAACTATCTTGGCTTAACCTTCCGGCTGGAGAGAATTCTGAAAGTGTGGTCAATAACCAGTTTTGGGATCAAGCATATTTATACACAGCACACACCTTCTCATTGACAAGGGTGTTGAGTCTTTTCGATTCCAGAAGGTGCTCTTCTCGCTCTTTTGAGAGTGCATTCTCAACATTGCGAAGCTCAAGGTGGAGCTCTGATATGATCTTCTCCTTCGCACTCAGGGATGCTTCCAGGTTGCTGCTTGCCTCCTCATCTTGCCTAATTTCATGAGGAAGCATAAAATCAGAACCAGACTACATCGACAGTCATCACCTTGGTAGTACATCTTAAGACCACATTCCCTGGCTCCACATTTTCTGAATCACAGAATGCCTAGCCCAACATTGTGAGTTGAAATTAAAATGTATGGCCACATTTACCGTTCCTGGAATTGAGCCTCCTGGTTGTGCACTGCCTCCAGTTGCAATTGCAATTGCTCCTGCAACCTCAACATTACACATGGTTGACATGGTAGCTAAAAGCTGAGAGATTTTGTTGAAAGTATAATGACAATGCTGCCAAGAGCAGCTGAAGACCTGTGCCTACCTCAGCAACCCTTACACTGTTACCTTGTAGCTGCAGCACATTCACAAAAATTCCATAAGCATGAAAAATGCAATAAACCTTTTCTCTTTCAAGGCTCAGGAGCCGAGATTGGGCACGATCCACTTCATCAGTCAATAAATTCAGCTCTGACTGCTTGGCTGCACTGATCTCCTCTGCAAGAAAAGGGTTGGAAGTGAGGCAACCATATAATTATGGGAACATCTGGCCGTTCAACCATCCACTGAGAACCATTGCCAGGGAGACACTTTTGAGAAATGTTAAGGAATTTAAGGTTCTAGGCACCAGACCTAAAACTCCAGTCAGCACTGGTACTCTAGTACATGATAAAAAGATGCTTGCTATGCTTGCAAGTGTCAACTTGCCATCAAGTAATACAATGTGACTGTTTTGAAACAACAAACTTAACAGAAAAGGTGTTGAGGAACACACCAGATTGAGCCTGAAGCTCAAAGAGCTGGCTCTGCCCATACTCATGAAGGCGCTGCATATTTTGCACACTTTGTGTAGCTGCCCTCAACTGATCTTGCAGCAATTTTTCTCTAAACAAAGAAACCAAAAAAAGAAAATATCTACATTTTAGATCAGTGAATCTCTATCAACTTGAGACTTTCTGCAAGTTAGTCATATACCATATATCTCAGAATTGCTTTGCAAAACTTCATCTCTTTCTTTTTATGGTGAACTCTACAACTATCAAATTGTATGCTCAACTTCCCTCGCCAAACATTTCAGTCCAGATCAACAGGTAGTTCAGGCAACAATGTCCTGGCACCCAAGGACACCAGTGTGCATTGCTCCAGAAAGCAGCAGGCAAATCATAAATAACAGAGTTCTTCCTAGGCAGATGCTGTACCTCTCATTGAGAGCTTCAAGATTCTTCTGATTTTCTTCCGCCAAGCTTCGTTGCTTCATCTCCACAATCTCCTTCACTTTCTCCTCCATCTACGAGCACCAAACACAGCTGAGTAACAGCAGTTTCCTTTTTGTGAGCACTGCAAATGTACCACTGTAGAGCAATGCAGGTCCAAATTCCCAAAGCTCCCCCAAGGAGTTTAAGGAAATCCCAACTAATTATAACTGGCAGTACACATCCTGCAGCCATTCCCATCACCATCAACTTGCTAAATCTGGAACCCTAATTATAACAGACATACAGCAGCAGCCATCAACTGGCAAGAAAGAGTTGCCTGATTAATGAAAATTATATGAACTGCTTCCTAATTTGCTCAAATGCCTAGAGATCAGGCATTAAAGATTTGATAATTAGGGTTTGGCCAGGGAAAGCACAATGCTGAAACTAACCTGCTGTTCCAAGAGCCGGTTTCGCTCCTCAAGTCGACGAACTGTGGCTTGCTGATTTTTAAGATAAGCAGTCTCAGTATGATACTCCTCAAGCTCCTGCTTCATTTTCCGATTCTCCAACTCCACCTCTGCAATCTTACCTGCCAACTCCTGCCAAAAGAGAAATCTGGTTTTTCAGAGACGAGTGAAAAAAATCTCTCTAACACAATGACACTCTCTGAGAAGAGAAGACAAAAGAAAGAATGTTATACAGTTGTGTACTAAACAAAATACTTACTGTGGCAGAGGAGAGGGCTGGAGCTGGATCAGGTGCCTCATACAGTTTTTGGTAAATATTAAGAAAAGCATTCTCTCCAAATTTGGCACGCTTTGTTAGATTGTCAACCTCCTCTTGATAGCCTTTCAACAATGCAGGAAATGACTTTGTCTTCTCCTCTTGTGAAGCTTTCTTGAAATCTGCAACAACAATGGAGGGAGGAAGGAAGGAAAATCCTCAGAAAAATCTTGCTAAGAAAAATCTCTCTTGGATTCTTTAAAGGAAATTTTGCATTTTGCCTGCTGAACACCTGAAGGATGGCAAATTTTATATCTCCATTGCAGGACTTCATCATGTCTACAGATCTTTACACACACCTCGCGTGCTCTCTGCAAGCTTCCGTCGATTCTTGAGGCTGCTCTCTTGGTTCTTGCCGATCTGTAGACCTTGATCGTCCAATTGCACTCTCCATGTCTCCAGGTCAAAATCTGTCGACAAACAGAAAACAGCCAATTCGCATGCAGTCCTTTTTAAAGTCTGGATCTTGCTTTCTGTAAGCATTTTCCAGCATGCGATCGATCGCAAACACCTCCTCCGGAACCCATCTCAAGCTTTCTTTTTCCAAGAACAAAAGACTTCTCTTGCTACAACAATTTCGAAGCTTTTTACTTACCTTTCCAGAATGCGTAAACCACCGAGATCGGCGAAGCCGAACTGAATGTCTGTGCCCCTGCCGCTAAAAGAACAACAGGCCGTGAAACTTCCTTCTCCACTGTTGTTGAGTTATCAACAACCCCGCCCTCGTCTCCTTCCATCCCGTCACGCAACCTCTCCTATTGTTGCCCTTTGCTCAACCTAGAAGAAGAAGAAGCCACAACAGTCCTTCTCACTCGTCA
>Ga0209208_10006630_pt1 | contig 15931 bp, 12 predicted proteins | sample S1TSphfallax_3_FD_187694 | JGI IMG/M metagenome (GOLD analysis project Ga0209208, IMG submission 187694) | Host-associated microbial communities from peat moss isolated from Minnesota, USA - S1T2_Fd - Sphagnum fallax MG (SPAdes) (version 2) | ecosystem: Host-associated > Plants > Peat moss >...
CTGGTCCAACGCTTGTAGCTGAAAGATCTGCTATGTGTGTGGGGGAAGAGATGAGGGGGGGTACCTGAATGAAATGGGTAGGATTTGAAGTCTCAGCCGCTTCCGCCACACCTTGTGTTGGCATGAAAAGGGGATCGTGCGATTGTGGCGATCGGTGGACGTTCTCGTCGTTGTGATTACCCTTACTCCCTGATCGAGCTACTTCATCAATTATTGCGAAGAGTAGTTGCTGCGCTGAACCTCTAAGGGTCGCGAAGACTGTTGGCGCTTTACTTCCATGATCTGGATTTTTCAGGGGCGGGCTTTCCATTGAGGGAATGCATGTCCCAGAACGAGTAACACGGTCATTCTGTACTTGCGGGCCAACAGATCGCTTGGTTATAGTGCTTCCTTCTGAGCTGATTGAAAGCGGAAGGACTGGAGTGCCATCACCGTTAGGGTTCAACAACTTGTTACTCAACCAACCGTTGCCTTGGCGCGCGTTACGTCTAGCATTCCGGATTCTATCAGTGACAAGAAGATGCTCGTTTAGCTTAGAGATCTGTTAGGTTTCTCAACCTGCAACCCAACTCATTTTCTCCATCGAGAATTAGCAAGAAAACTAGCCGCCAAGCTAACAGGGCTAATGTTTTACGTACATCACACACCTACAACCACGGCAGACATGCTCGAGTGTAGTAGAAAATCCCGTAAAGAGAGCGACCGCGAGAGAAAACCCTAGAAAATTTAAGGTTGAATGGTTTGCAGGCAAGAGCAACTAACTAATATGAAAAGAAAGCAAGAATGAAAGCAAGTAGAGAGTCGACAACGGAGGTCGCAGCAACAGAAGATCAGGGCTGCACTGTCAGGCCTCAAAACAACGTCGGACAGAGCTCATTCTGCTCCAGAACAGCCTTCCTCCCCGTCACCATCCTCACAGTTCTCCTCAGAGCTGCACTATCAGAGCTGCAACAGAAGATCAGGGCTGCATTGTCAGGCCTCAAAACAACGCCGGGACAGAGCTCATTTTGCTCCAGAACAGCCTTCCTCCCTGTCGCCATCCTCACAGTTCTCCTCAGAGCTGCACCGTAGAGTACTGCAGCTTTATACAAGGCAAATGAATCGAATGGGCAAAGATAATGTCCCCAAAGGAGGACACTAGGGTGTCCATATACTTGAACTTAGAGACCCATTCCACCACCTCCCCCCACAAGGCCACGATAGGGAGGGGTGGTGCCTTGCCCTCAGCCCACACACATATGAGTTTAGTTTTGGGCACGTTGATGGTCAACCCCCATTGTTGCGTTTCTACCTCCAGCTGATGCAGGGCAGCTACCACTTGGTCTACAGACTCAGCAATTAGCACCATGTCATCTACATAAAGTAACAAGCTAATCTAGGTGATGGAGTCTATCTGCTGGGCATTGACAAAAAGTTGCTTGCCGGTGTGCTTGAAGGCCACCTTGACCTTCACCTCAACACCCAGTGCAACTAAGGCCCGCTTGGTAACAAAATCTAGGTAGAGATTAAAGAAGGTTGGCGCTATGTTACAACCATGGCGAACCCCGCCATGGATGTCAAACGCAGTTGACTTGGCCCCAAAGGCCTTAACTATGGCGTGAGTTCCTTGATGCAGGTCTGCCAACAGCCCCACCAGCTTGCTAGGAATGCCCTGCTACACAATAACATACCATAGGGCCTCCCTATTTATGCTATCATAAGCTTTCTTGAGGTCAACAAAATAGAGAAAAAGGGGGCGTTACAGGGTGATGCTCCACTCAATGAGGTTGCAGAGCACCCATGTGGCATCAGTGGTGGTGCAAGTCAAACGAAAGCCCACCCATTTGCAACTCACTTAGGATTGCTTCCATAATGAGCTGCATGCGCTGGTGCAGCACGACAATGTACACCTTGCTACATACAACTAGTAGGCTAATGCCATGATAGTTAGCCATTATGTGCTAGCCACCCTTGTGCAACATCATGATGCGAACATGCTTCCATTGGGAAGGCTCCACCCAAGACTCCCACACCACAATGATCAACGAGTGCAACCACTGAAGTGCATCAGGCCCCCCAAACTTCAAGAGTTCTGTCATAACCCCATCCACCGCAAGGGCCTTATTGTTGCTAGTGGAGTGCAGCACAACTACAACCTCAACGAGTGACAGGGCTAGTGGATACAGCAAGCATTGGGTGAGCTGGAGGTTGGTAGGGGTGAGGCCCCAAGAGGCGAAAAAACTGGTGGGAGGGTTAGGGTTGAGGAGAGTAGGTGGGGGGTTCGCAAACTGGTAGGGCAATTATTCAATGCACATGCATTACCTTTTTCAGGGTATTATAAAAATCATTTGGGTTTTATAACATATATATTGAAACTTACAGGGGTATTGCATAACATTACGAAAACCTAAAAGGAAAGCAATACTTGCATCATATTGCAATAATATTTTAAACCATGAAACAAGAAGATATTTAAAAAAATACTTAAGATCAAAAAAAAAAAAAACATGTTTTTAAAGTTGGAAAGTTTATTTATCTTCTTGTTATTTTTTCATTACTCATTTTCCTTTGCACTTCAAAAATGATTTTAAAAACTTGAAATAACACTCCCATAACATTTTAAATCATTCACAATGAAACACATGTGATGAAGATATAAATAATTGATGAATATGTATCATTATTAAATTATAAGTAGTTATTTTATAATCATAACATAGTTGAACAATAGTACTTTAGTAATGACACACTAGTGGCCATACTAATTATATCAATGGGAATCATAATTGAAAACTAGTTGCAAATGTATCCCATAACGAATGGTGGAGATATGGACACATGACATAATTGCATGTATGTACATTGTACACTAGTTGCAACATAATTGTTGTTTTAGTGACACATTTATAATAATTTTAAAGTAGTTGCCACATGCAAATACAATGTAATTCCAAAAAAAATCAAACATGGTTAATTAAATATGTATGTATGATGTGTATAAATTATCGTATAGAAGATCCATTTTCAACTCACTTGCAACTATAATACAAGTAATTAATTTTCTAATGTGGCAATTTATTTATTAATACACTATATTTTTAAAGGGATAGTTGCACAATAGTTGTAATACTCAAGGGATAGTTGCATAACCGTTATATATGAGTTTTTTTTGTAGTTTTAGTTGCAGGGTAGTGTGGTTTCAATAGATGCAATTTGTCATAATGAATGTATAAGTCTTGAAGAGGCTAAATAAAGAAATGATTACATTCAATGGTTGGAATGTATCCAACAAGAGTATAATTCTTTGATAAAAAATGACACATGGTTATTAATTTCAAAGTGTTGGAGGATAAAAGACCTACTAGTTGTAAATGGGTTTTCAAAGCGAGGCTTAAAGTAGATGGGATTCATTGATTGTTATAAAAAAAAGATTAGTGGTTAAGGGCTATTCCCAAATAGTTGGTTTTCATTATCAGAAAAATACAAATCATTGGTGGTAAAAATCATTTCTACTTAAACTTTGTTCACAATTGTAGCACAAATTTTTTTGAAATAAATTTAATGGATGTGAAAAAATAATATTTGAATGGTGTCTTAACTAAAGAAATTTATATGAACAATTAGCTAGATTCATAAAGGAAGGCTACAAAACATTAATATGTAAGTTACACAAAACTTTATATGGCCTAAAACATTTTTCAAAAGGTTGGTAGATATTAACTAATTCTTACTTGGTAAGTCTTGGCTTTCAAGTAAACAAAGTGAATACAAACAAACATAAAATTGTGATCATAACATTTTATGTTAATCACTATTTGATCATAAGTGACAAGAAAAAAGAAGGGAATCAAAAATACAAAAGGTTACTGAGTGATGAATATGAAATGACAGATCAAGGCCCACTTCAAATTGTAATTGGTTTACAAGTTGAAAGGAATTGGTTAAAAAAAGATTAAGTTAAATCAAAAGCAATACATCAAGACTAGTCTAAAACCAATTAACATCTAATTGATTGTAAGCTAATTGATACTCTTTTTGCAAGTGGCTTGAAATTTTCTCTTGACATGAGTTCGAACTAATGGAGACCATGTGGAGATAGAAAAATGTACCTTACCAAAAGGTAGTGGGTTGCATCATGATTTGTATGCGACTTGACCTCTTTTTTGTAGTGGAAGTTGTTTTGTAAATTTTCTCCAACTTGGGACCAACACAAGCATTGGTTTGTAGTGAAGAGAATACTTCAGTATTTACAACGAACTCAATATTATTGCTTAACCTACATTGGCAAACAAATGAAGGAGAAAAGAGTAATCCTTAGCACTTGAAGGCTACATAGATTTTGATTGGGTAGGTGATTGAGATAGTAGGAGATCAACTTCTAACTACACTTTTATAATGAATGCAACAACAGTATCTTGAAACAATAAGAAGCAAAAAAATCATTACTTTTAGTACCTCAATGGTAGAGAACATGGATTGCATTCAAGTTGTCAAATAAGCTATATGGTTACACAGTTTTTTCAATGATGTGGGTGAGTTACAAAAGAAAACCATCAATTATTGATTGCAACAATCAAAGTGCAATTGCTTTGATTGTTAACCCTAATATTATGCAAAAATAAAACATATTGAAATTAAACACCATTTAATAAAAGAACATGTTGAATTAATTACATCAAAGTGCATTATTGTTCTATTGAAATTATGATATCAAACATTCATACTAAAATAATTCCAAAAGCATAACATATATGATTTGTATATAATTTTGGACTCAAGATAAAAACAAGTAATTTGCCTTAGTTGGAGCATGGATGCAACTTATCACCTTATTAACATCAAAACATTGTTTTAAGGAAAAACAAGTCCATCTAACAAATAAAAAGGAAAATAAATAGCTTTTGGATGAAGAATGATTCAATTATGAAGCCCTAAAAAACTCTTGTAAAACATCTATGAATTCAATGAAAGTGATGAAATATGGAATTTGGATGAATGTATTTAGTTATTTTATAGGAATTATTCTCTTTTGAACTCAAGAGGTGTTTGCAACTTATCATTTGTACCTTTTAATGGTTTATATAAATAAATATTTTAATTAAAAAAAATTCTATTTCAAATTGTAAAATTTTCCTACTCATAAAATCCTCAGTATTGTTGGTTGACAAAATGAAACAAAGATATTTTTCTCTCTTGTCAATACTTATTAATTTAAGGAGATATTTTTTACAATTGTAAAATTTCAAAAAATAATATTTATGAGTAAAACTTAGCCTAATGATTCTTGGGTTGATTGTGGGTCTCCTTTTAATTTAGTGGAGTTAATTGAGATAGAAGTAGATTAAAAAATATTACGGGAATCAAAAGGGGTGATATTATGAGAATTATAATTAAATCTTTTGGGGGTGACATTTTGAGCAAAGTAGTCAATAATTACTTAATTTCTTTCTATTTTCTTAAGTTCATTATAGTTTTTTGAATGAAAATGGGATTTTTTAAAAAAAATCATTAATTTTACTTATTAAAGAAATCTGTGCAATGGGTGTATTAACCATTGTTCCATGTACGGTTGTGTGTGTTTTCAAACATTTGGTGCATTTAATTAGTACTTGATCAATCGTGTTTGAAGAATTTTTTTTTGAATTTGATCACAAGCTATCTTGATACATTTAAAAATTCTTCTTAATGCTTCGTTTTGATTGAGATTGTGAAGGCTCAATAACAAACTAGAATTGTTGTTCTTGTTGAAGGGTTTAAGCAAATGCGGGGTTTAAGCAAAGTTGACATTCCAAATGCAAATGGAAACATTTGAAGAAATTTTTGTTTTGAGAGTTGTCAAAGTTGACATTGAAATGGAAACATTCAGAAAATGGCTTTTGAGAGTTGTCAAAGTTGAGTTTGAAATGGAAAAAAAACCACATTTATGGAAGTAATTGTCTTTTGAGATCTATCAAAGTCTAATATACCCAAATCTCTCTACAATTTTCCCTCAAGGGTTTAAGCAGATTTGACATAGAAATTGTGAACAATTAGCAGATTTCATTCAGTGTTGAGTTGAATAAGTGAGATTAGAAATTTGGATTTCTTCTGCTCAGATTCCTTGAACAAATGATGAGTAAGTGTGAAATTAGAATTTGGATTTCTGCTCAGATTCTTGGATTCTTGAACAGATCATGATGGGTGCCGAAGGTTGGAATTTGGGTTTTGTGCATGAGTGAGATCGGAATTTGGATTCTTCAACAAAGCTTGAATGAGTGAGAGTAGAATTTTGGATTTCTTCTGCTCAGATTCTTCAACAAATGATGAGTGAGTGAGTGAGAACAGAATTTGGAATTCTGTTCAGATTCTTCAACAAATGAGAATTGAGATTAGAATTTGGATTTGTTCTCACATTCTTCAACAGCCTGCATGCATCATCATCGCTTCATCTTTGCAGTTGAAATCCAAGCTGCCATTGAGTTTCAATTACAAGTCAAACCTTTTTTGGAGCATTCATGGCGAGCTATTCTGTGAGCGATCATTACTGGTAATACAATTGATTAGCACCCAAAAAACAAAATCCTCGATCCACTCACGAAGGAATTACTTTCCTCAAATGGTAGAGATTGGAGTCCGCGATATCAGGTTTTTTCTTTGCCAGGTGGGGAGGATCGTCTGTTGCCGTCCATGCACGATTTCCGCTTGCTCTATCTCGGCAATAGAGATTCTGTGGAACACTTGTCTTGTTTTGTGTGTTGGGTTGTGGCCACTTTTTCTTTTTTCTTTTTTGGGGTGGAAATATGTTTCTAATTTGTGAATCTGGTGAAGAAGGTCTACCTCAAGAATCTTCCACTTTTGGTGTAGCTCAGAATTTCGTGTTTTGATACTTGTGGAGGAGGAGGAAGAAGAGAAAGTCCACTGCTGTTGTAGTACCTACTCCGGCGTGGAGGGGAGAAAAAGAAAAAAGGAGAACTTGGGTGTAGCTGGTTTGAAAGATCAGGAGGAAAGAAGTTTTTGGTCTTGCGGAAGAAGAAGAAGAAGAAGAAGAAGAGGAGGAGGAGGAGGAGGAGAACAAGGGCAGTAAGCTGAGAAGAAAAACAAACAAACAGGAGGTCCAGCTCCTGCTGCTGCTGCTGCTGCAAAAAAAAAAAGAAGCAAAAGATGGGTTGGTTTTGGAGTTTGGCACTCCGGATCAATGGACTGGCAGGGTAATATATATAAACATGTATTTTTTTTCTAGAGCTAAAATCAACATGTGAATTGCTAAGGTTTTCTTCTTTGAGTTTGATGAAATTCTGAATTTTAGTTTTGTTGACAGGTGGAGGGGATTGATTGAATTTCTTAGCTGATTATATTGCATTCTATCAAAGCATTCTGCAAGGTTTAATCTTGTTGTGCTACATCTCTTGTTTCTCTCTCTCTCTCTCTCTCTCTCATAAGTTAGTAGCACTTGTGGAAGCTTGAAGATAATATTATTGGAACTCCCAAAAGACTTTGTTCTTTTTTGGTGTGGTCTGATAGGTGAATTCTGATTATGGGATTGATTGATGGGCTCTTTGTTGTTTGTCTGCAGGCCAGTTGTGATGCTTCTGTATCCTTTGTAAGTTATCTCACTCTGTTTTGAGTTTTCGAATCATTAGATTCAGTGAAAGAAATTGCATGGTTGCATCTTTTGTTCAGATCATATGCATGTTCTGCAATTTTGGCTCTTCATAATCTCCTCTTGATTAGGGAATTAGATTCACCAAGTGTTCTGTTCTGTTCTGTTTTTGTTTTTGGGTTGTTTGTTCTGTTTTTGTTTTTGTTTTGTTTTTTTTGTTGTTTGTCATTTTTGGTTCTTCTTTGATCACTAATTCCTCTTGTCCCACTATTTTTGTTTCTTCAAGGTGCTGATCATCATATGTGAGCAGAACCCAAAAATTAGACAAGTCCTCATTTTTGTGGGGTCATGGCCTGATGATTATTATGTGCAGGTATGCATCGATCATAGCAATTGAGAGCCCTTTCAAGGAAGATGATCAGCAATGGCTCACCTATTGGGTCCTCTACTCTTTCATCACCCTGTTGGAGTTGGGTGCTGGGCCTGTGTTTGCATGGTACTATGACTACACATAATTTTCTCAATCACCTTACATTTTTTTCTTTGAAAGCCAATTATGATTCTGTGACAGATTTTGTACAAAATTCTGCACTTGCTGATTAGATGTGTTCAGGATAATAATAATATACTCAGTTTGAAAAGTTGGGAGTGCTGTTGATCTGAATGTTATTTGTTTTTCCCCTTGAGTTCTCTTTCTGCCTTCGATTTCACAAAACTGGGTAGCTGGCAGTTCCATGGTTGGTGAAAACCTTGACTTCACCAAAGTGCTGAATTTCCTCAATTGTGACATTTTACTTTGACCAGTTCCTCCTTTGCAAGCTTCAACAATCTGGTGCCTTTTGAGAATTTTTTCTGCCCATGATTCTTGGATCTATGGGAAAAACTAGGAGTAAAAAAGGATTGGTTATATGTTGATATGACAAATGTGCAACAAGAAGTAAGGAATTCTTGGAAGAGAGCTTTCTGAATACTCTTCCCCTCTCACCCTGCTTCTCCATATGCGGGACACCATAATCTTGTGAAACTGTGTGTGTGTATGTGTACCTGCACCAGGATTCCATTGTGGTCAACAATCAAGTTGGCAACTGCAGCGTGGTTGGTATTGCCTCAGTTTCGGGGAGCGACAATCATCTATGAGCACTATGTTAGACCCTACTTTTACAAGTCAGCAGCCAATGTTGTTGACAAGAAGCAGCAGCTCACAGACAGCCAACGCAAGTTTTTGTCATCAATGAGTCCCCAAGCACGTGCATCAGTTGCGGACTTTATTGACAACAATGGTCTTGATGCTTTTGACAAAATTATAGCAGCGGTGAATTTACCTACCCAGAAAAATAAAAAACAAGCTTCCTGAATTTCTGTTTTTTTCATTTTGGAAATTGGAAATTTACATACATACAAAAATCCATGTACCTGAAGACTCCAGTTTGTGCAAGAGCTGCTGACTTGATTGCATATGTCAATTGTTGCAGGCAAATGCTGAGTCCACAAAGCGCCGAGCAGAAGTTAGGGAGTAAAAACAATTGAGATTTTTTGCAACTTCAGCATAAAAAGAATGTAAAAAAATCTGTAAGATGATAAATTCAGCTTGAAGAGCAATAGAATCTAGGTTCCAAGTTGTTCCATTGAAAAAACTTTTTCTGACATGTAGCATACATATCTCTCTCTACCTGCAGTTGCTGTTGTTGTAGTGGGGGGAGGGGTGGGGCGGGGTTGATCTTTTGTCTCTGTTGTTGAGAGAGAGGCATTTCAATCTTAATAGCAGCTTGTGTACATCATGCTGAATTCTCCCATTTGGTTTGAAGCATTTTGAGTAATTGAGCTGGTGGTGCATCAGAAATTGAAATGCAAGAGCAAGTCCTTGAAATGCAACATGAGTGAAGTTCTTTGCAATCAGATTTTGCAGGTAAATGTTTGTACTCAGTTTGCTGGTGGCAGTGGCAGTGGTGGCAGTGGGTGCTTATGCCATGCACCATCATGCTCATTACAAGATGGGCTTGCAACATCATCATTGCCATCCATGATTACAATTTCACGCTGCTGCCCCCCAAAAATTATTTCACATTTGTGTACATTTGTGGTTTGCAGTGGCTCATTATCATCATCACCATCATCTACTTCTCCTTCTTCTTCTGGTGCAGGCAACAACTTTCAGCAGATCTTTGAGGTGTTCTTCAGCAAGAAAATAATCAGACACAGAGAGTATGTACCTATGTCAGTCAGGCAACAAGAATGGATCAGGTCTCGGAAGCCATGGAAAACTGGAAAAAAAATGGAAGAATAGAGTAGAGTTAGGTGATTGATTCTCATGGTGTGAATTCTTAAATCTCTCTCTCTCTCTCCATAACAGCACGAATAATTTGTTGCAGCAATCTTCTTTGTGGAAGCCATTCTTTCTGCAAGCATTGTTTGCCCTCCTGTCTTCACTTGATTTCGCTTCATCTTCTTCTTCTTCAAAGTCTCCTCGTCTGGTGAAAGAAAAACAACAAATCCCAATGAACAACAAAAAACCCCTCTCGCAAAAACCCCCTCTTTGCCACACTCTCATCACTCTTCTTCTTCTTCTTCTTCTTCTGCCATGACGATCTCCAGGCAGGAATTCAGACTTCAAACCTACAAGAATCTCAGTTTTTGCTGCAGATGCTTTGATGAAGAAAAGAGCAGTTTCGGTTTGAGCTGCACAGGCACATGGGATCCTTCCTTCCTTCCTTACTTCCTCGTGGCAGTGATGATGATGGGACCCACGCCGCAATAAATGCCATGAGACGAAAGATGGCGCAACTTTCAGCACAACACAGCAACACTATCAGAGAAGAATAATATAGTAGCTAGCTGCTCTCTCTCTCTCTCTCTCGACGGTCGTCGACCTAAGTTGTTGGTGTGATGCTGCTGTTGTTGTATGGTCTTTGTGTGTTCTGATTTGGGGATTTGGTGACGGCTGAGAGGCAGCAAGCTAGCAATGATCGTCGGTGCTGTAGAGAAGCCATGAGAAAGATGGAGGAAAGCTTTGCAGAGACGACTTGGGGTTTTGAATCATCGTCATGGATGGGAACAGGAAAGCTCAGATGGATTTGTGTTGCTCTCTTGTTGCTCCTTTCAGCTGCAGGTATGCCATCTTTCTCTCTCTCTCTCTCTCTCTCTCTCTCTCGTCTTCTCTCTCATGTTCTCTTACAATGACTTTTTAGGGTTTTCTGCTGCTGCACCTTTCATCTTTGCATCCGAGTGGAGAGAGGTTTCGATAGTTTGAGCTTTTGGCGTTTTCTTTTTTTTTCCCCGAAGCTTCTTGTAGGAATCGGGCTCTAGCAAAAGGGAATTTGCAGATGATAGGGGGAGGGGGGAATTGCAACAGTAGTATATCAGCAATGTTGGGATGCTTTTGTTTCCAGGAGTTGTAGCAGATGGAGATGTGAGACTGGCATCACTTGTACTTTACCGCACACATGAGTGGTTTGGGCAACCCACTGTGTATTTCCACTGCCTGGGGGAGCAGAAAGTGTATCTTCCAGATGTGATTCAGAAGGATTTTGTGTATGATTTTATCGGCCAGGAGTCTTGGCAGGTGTGGCAGCAGCAGATTGATTTTTACCTTTGATTCTCAACACAAAGCTACTACTTTTGAGGCCTAGCTCACTTCTTTGCTTGTTTGTTGGCTGGATTGCTTACTTCCTCACTTGCTCGCTTCCTCACTTCCTTCACTTGCTTGCTGTGGGGCAGTCGATCTTCATCTGGCAATGAAGGAGATTTTTATGTGGACAATGCAGTGACATTGTTGCCTGGTTTTTGGATTGCAGCCACTGACATTTCTGGAAGGTGCAAAGTGCAAGCGATGTGGGTTTTATGAAGAGGACAAGCTGAAGTATGATGACAGATTTGATGAGTGGGAGCTCTGCCCCACTGAATTCACTCTTGAACCTGATGGCAGATATATCCATTTCAACAAAGATGAGTTCAATGCCACATTTGTGTGTCCTGGTTGCAGTAATCCACAACAGTGTAAGGCAGACATTTTTTTTTGGGTTGTGTATTGGTTTTGTTTTTCTGTCACTCTTTCTTTCATTGCTCTGCTTTGCTTGCTCTTCATTTCTTTCAGAACTCTGATTGCCAGTTTGGTTACTGCATGCGGAGGCTGGAATTAGTTACAGGATTATATGCTTGTGTCTCCTAATATGATGAATACAGACAGATCTGCAGGAGAAGAGACACATGATTGATGTGTGTGTATTGCAGGGATGTATGAAAGTGAAGATGAAGACCTGTATGATCCACCTCATGTAAAACGCAAGTCATTCCTTTTGTTGATTTTACTGGTATTGGCAGCTGCAACCCTGGTTGTGACTGGCCTTGCACTTCTTGCATACATGTACTGGCGGCGAAAACAACATGAAGCCCATCAAGCACGCTTCATGGAGCTTTTTGAAGATGATGAGAGCTTGCAAGCTGATCTGGGTCTGAAGGAGGATCTCTAAGGTGCTGTACAATGGCAAGCCTCTTTTTGGGGAGTTGTATGTAGTGTAATCATCAGAGTGTAGCTGAGTTTCTGACAATAGCTTCAATCAATGAATTAGGTCAAAACATTTCTTGGAGGTGTGTTGTCAATGTACAGTAGAGAAAACATCTGAACTTGCTCCTAAATTAGTCAGGTGCACACAGTGGAACCTTTGCACTGAAAACTGGTCAGCAGCTGGTGATATCACAAGATTGGAAGGTGAAATCAATCCCCCTTGATTCTGAAGCAGGGCTTTAGGCAAGCACTTTCCCTCTCTTGCTTCCAACAAAACAATGCCTGGACAAGTGATTAATGACTTTGTAAGTTCAGTGTGAAAGCTTGTAACACACCCTAGCAGCTACAATCATGTCAATTGAACAAGACCATCATAGATAAATTGGAGATATCTAGCGGAGTGTAGAAATGGAACTTGGCAGGCAACTAAGATCATTCAGGTGCAGTGGATAGACTCAAGATGACCATTTCCTTTGCAATTGGTAATTGGTCCCAGGGCCTTGCCACACGGAGTGGTTATCATCATGCAAGGATCTTCTGCATACAAGTGGAAACTGTGTGGCACTGCATCCAAATAGGGGATGTGGGGTTTTATCAATTTGCAACCATATGGTGGAAAAAACTTCAGCAGACAACCATGTTTGCACATTGTTGATTACTCTGTGAAATAACCCAACTTCTGGCTTCAATTGGCTAGCCAGCAATTGGTTTTTTTGAAATGCAGAAACAATAACTCATGATTACAGTTAATTGGGTGGTTAAATACATATCTGCTCCTAACATAAACAGAGATGATGTGGTTTGGTGTGAAGCAGACACCAAATGCAAAAATAAATACATAAAGCCTCTCACCAATCATGCCTATCATCACAAATCTGTCCTGCATCCACTATCCTGGTCATGCACTGAGAGAGCCACAATGGTTGGAAAGGCTTATGGGTGAAGCTAAGATTGTCTGTCAGACTGTGGATGCCAAATGAACACTAGTCAGTGAAAGTGTCATAGAGCAACCCTGATGCTGGGCCTGGTTCGGTAAGAAGCTCCCAGTCTCCTGCTCTTAACCCATCAATTTGTGAGTGGCTGTGAATCGTTCGCTGGGCCTGTGTGTATGCACAATATCTCACCCCATATACAACTACTCCTGGCAACAGTTTCATCACTGAAACACCCACCCCTTCACCTGCACCCCCCAACATAGCTACTACATCTCAGATGGACACCAATTCTGTCCAAAGCTTGATGAAAGGGAAGGATAGAGATGCAGATCACTAGTCAACATTTTGGGTCTCCTGCTCAGAACACAATCTTTCCAAGTTTCCATGGGACACCACCTTGACCCATAAAGATGATGAAGCAGCAGAAGAGCAAAAGTTGGTTTCATCAGGAAGAATGAATGACACCTGCAGCAGACAATCTTACCATGTGAGATACACAAGACATTTTCTCCTGAGAACTTGTCAGCAATTGATTGAAAAATATCACTGTATCGCTGGTGGCCAGCACTCGTCGTCTCCCCCCATGCAGGCACCTGCAAAAAAAGAAAGAGTTGATTGATTACACAAGGTAATCCACACCATTTCCATCATCCTTGCAGCACTCTTCTCCTTGTTCCAGATGTCATTGTCATAGCTTGTACCTATAGGTAGGTACAAGCTATGACAATGACACCTGCAGATGCACACATACGTATCTATCAGATGCACAACAGACCTGAATGCGAGAAGGAAAGAATGTTATTGCAACAATTCAGAAGGGTGGGTAAGTGACACAGGGAAGGAAGGGTGTAAAAGTGTTCACAGCAGACAATGTTGGCTGCACTGAATTGTCAAGAGAGCCAGTTGGGAGTAGGGCATGCAGCTCCTCCAATGGCACAGTCCAATGCAATTCTGTTGATGAATCCACAAGTCCCCTCGGAGGATTCCTGATGGCCTTCCCATTCATAAGCTCTGACAAGCCATAATCTATGGATACCTGTGATGGTGCAATCCATCCCAACGCACCCATCAAACCTCAAGAGTATTTGGAAAAGTAGTTTTGATAATTGTGGAGAAAAAAACAGAGAGAGAGAGAGAGAACATGATGATGATGATGCGCTGACCTTAACCTTGCAGGGATCGATGACAGCGTCCTTGCTGCTTTCAGAAGCAGCAGCATGGTGGCTGGAATCATCATCATCAACCAAACATAGGGCTGTGACGACTTGTGCAGCGGTTTGTACACAACGCAAGAATGGCGACACAACAACGCGTGTGATTCCCCATCCTTCAGTGCGCAACCTCTTGCCCACTTCCCACGCCTGCTGTTTGCCTCTTTCTGTTAGGGGCGGATCCCAGGGTCGGTCCGTTTTGGGCACCCAGGAGGGATCTGCATCATCCAGTCTCTCCCCATGTCGCATCACAAACAGGTGTTGCACATGAGGAGGAGGAGAAGAAGAAGGCTCATTCCTCTTCGTCCCCTGTTCACCGCCGTCCATGGCTCCAAATTGCACCCGCTTCAACAAAAGATCACAATGCCTAATTCTTCTCTACAATACCCACCTGCAACAAAATTCCGGGTTTGTTGAATAAATCCTACACAACCCAAAAACCCAAAAAAGAAGAAGAACCAAAAACAACAAAAACAATAACAACAACAACAACTTCTTCAAACCAAAGCAATCCAGAGAAAGGATACATAGAGCAGAACATCATAAAGAAGAAGAAGAAGAAGAAGAGTGGGTTACCGGAAGGAACTTACTCCTGGAAAACAGAATCTAGGAAACAAAAGAAAACAGCATCACTAGATGTTGTGATGATCTAATGATATGCAAAAATCCAGTTTAATGAAACTCCCTTCCGCAACCAAGGAAGACAATGACGAATTTTGTAACAACAAGAGCAGCGGCAGAAGAGAAAAGAAGAGAAAGAAGATAATCTCCGCACAATTCAGGTGGTCGAGCGAGCGAGCGAGCGAGCAAGCAAAGGTCACAAGAAGCCCCAACACGACAAGTAGGAAAAATCTCGGAAGAAAAACCCCTTTCTCCTTCCGCCCTCACACCCCCTCACAAGGCCCATAAAGGGAGGGATCTTAAAGGACGATCTTATACCTACTTATTACGAAGGGGTGAGATCTTACACCTATAAAATAGGCATAAATTTCCCTCCTACTCTTAAGGGACTAGGTATATAACATCCCTACTCTTTTAAAAGGAGGGGAGGAGGAGGAGGGGGGGGTCTTCATGGATACCCTTAAGGTACCCCTCCAAACACACTTTAGGAATTTGCTACTACAAGTGATGGATTTTTAGGGGTGTGTGAATTTTGACTTGATCATGGCTAGTGCAAAATTTTTAGAGCTTAACTACTCAGCTAAGCTACTACATTACATAGCTCTCTCTCCTTTATGCACATCCCAAGGTTTTGGAAAAACAATAAAAATCTGGACACAATTAGTAAAAAAATCCCTATGGTTTTTTGGACAGAGATTTTTTTAAAAAAATCTTTCTATCTTGGGTATACAACAAACAAACAGATTTCCTTTTGGGTGGGTAACTAACTAATTGATTTTTCTAATTAATTAATTAAATTTTGGGGCTAAATTTCTCACAATGACATTTGTTGATGAGAAAAAAGTGATGCCATATGATGATTTTGGGTTTTTCATTCCCTCCATAATTTTGAGGTTTCCTTGGGGGGAAAAAGGAGAGAAATTTCACCATTCAGAAATATATATATATATATAGAAGGATACTTGAAAATATTTACTTCCAAGTCTTTTTTTAAATAAATTATTAAAAAAATTTAAATGCACAAGTAATGTGCAAGTAACCACCCTATCTATAAATAGCTCTTACACGTTTGAATTGTTACTTCACTCAAGATAACTAAGAAAAA
>Ga0209208_10006631_pt1 | contig 15931 bp, 18 predicted proteins | sample S1TSphfallax_3_FD_187694 | JGI IMG/M metagenome (GOLD analysis project Ga0209208, IMG submission 187694) | Host-associated microbial communities from peat moss isolated from Minnesota, USA - S1T2_Fd - Sphagnum fallax MG (SPAdes) (version 2) | ecosystem: Host-associated > Plants > Peat moss >...
TAATGACCACCAAAAAAAAAAAAAAACAAAACGAACAGAAAAAAAGGAAATTTAAAATTAACGCATAGAAAAAATAAACATCATTATAGAAAATAGAAGAAACAATAAGAAATGACAAAAACCAAATGAACTTGGAAATGCGACACACTAAATTAATACATTATTAAAAAAACCACATTAAAAAAAGATATGAATAAAAAGGAACAAAACAACAATAATTTTTATTTTTTTTAAAACGTAAAATTTTTGAAAAAAAAACCCCATAGCTTTTGGCATTGCGATGGCTTAAAATTTTCATTGGACCATATTCTATTGGTATTGAATTTTGACAATGCCTTACCCAGTCTTATTAGCAATTCATTTACCTTTTATGGTTGGGATATCATTTGGAAACTTCTTGTTCAGTTTCCCAAAAGTTTTCCTACCTACATGTGTTTTCATGAACCAAGTATGTTTTGTAACCTTAAAGCCTTTGACCTTGGGCATAAAAAGAAATGGATGAGGTAAAGACGCATCATCAAATGGGGCTGATGAAAAATCATAAGTTTATACATCTCGATTATGTTTGTAATGTTTTAGTTAATTATTGGCTGATGGTGTTCCACATCACACCGATCAACATCAAACTTCCGATTTTTTTACTAACCTTGTTAGTACCTACAAAAAAGGACATAAAACAAAACAAATCTGAACATCTTACAAGGAAAAAATAAAATCAACATTCAAAATAAAAGACCTTTATTTGAACATAGAACACATTACTTCAAAAATGGACCAAATTCATCCTCATGTAGGGATAAGTCCATATTGTTGACCTTCTTTGATTCTTGGGCTCCATGGATAACAAAATTCCATGTATAGTAATAGCCAAATTGAAGGTTGACACCTCAAGGTGAGGTTAATTGACATTTTTTTTGACTTAGCATAAACTTCTCTTCCAAAAAAGAAAAAAATCTAATTGTGTGATACCTCTCCCAAGGCCAAAAACCATAGATTTGTTAATGGCTTCATTTACAACCAAATTCATTCTTTCAAAGGCGTCATTAATGCATATAAGTTGTATTTTAAACTTGACTTACTAATCTCTACATCTTGTGCAACCTCTCTTGATCATATCACTCTACCAAGTGCTTGAAATAGACTAGTTATATTGTAAAGAACCACAAAAATAACACCATCAATTTTTTTTAAAACCTTATTCAAATAAAAAAATCAACGAATGAAATAAATATAGGACTAGGAAGAAAACTTAGCAGGGGGATAAAACTCCCCATTTTTTTTCATTACTTGCAACAAAAACTTTGAAAGACAATTAACAAGTAGTTTAGGTTTAGAAGTGTGTAATTCCATAATCTTCTACATCTTCATCAACAACAACTTTATTTGCATTAGAAACAAACAAACAAGTTACAAAATCCATTAAACCCAACTACAATAGTAACTAATCAAAATCATAAGATCATTGTTTACAAAACACGAAAAACACAAGCCAAGGATAAAGAAAGAAAAATAAATAATTAGTTTGAAAAGAAAAATGTAAATGGACAAAGGATAGAATGAGAATAGTTTTAATTCTAGGACTAGAAAAATTTCAAGGAAAATAAAATGAAAATCACACAAGTTGGCAATTGGTTGGTTGATTCCAAAGACTGTGATCTTGTTATTACAACATGAACTAATGATGTAATAGTAGGTTTCTTAATTTATTTTGAGATGTACAGAAGTGATTTGAAAAACAACCATCGCCAACACCCGCATGAAAAAAAAGCGAAAATCCACCAACCATGTGAATATCCAAAATTGTGTTGAAAAGAAACCAATCAATAGGGGGTTGATGAAAATGCAAAGTGATAAACAACAAAAAAATATTAACAAAGGAAGAGAAAGCAAAGAAAAAAATACAGTGTATATGAAAAAAATATGCAACAACAATAATAGAATAGGAGAGTGGCAATGAAATCAACATATCTCCATGATGCACTCAATGCAATAAAAAGAATCCACAAAGTTTGTAAGAGACAATGACTTTGCCATCACAAAAATAATGGCATAGTTTATGAGAAAACCACTTTCAACACCAAAAAAAAATTCACATAGCTTTGCAAAATAGAGCCCCTTCCATGCCATAAAAATAAATCGTAGCCTCCATGAATGCCTTCAACACAACACAAAAAAAAATGCAAAGCTTCACAAAATTGGATGCCTTTAACAAGGCCAAGAAAAACAAAACTCAATTGAGAACGATAGCCAATAGTGTGGCGCAAAAAAAAGAAGCATGATCAAACATGATCAAACATTGGTTCATATAGGTATCGTAACGCATATTTGATATCCAACATGATTTGCATTTCAACCGTTGATGGAGGAGAAACCTAAATCATGACTATCCATAACAATGGTCGTTGGGTCACTTGTTGATTGGTTGTTTTAGAATTACCTTGATTCACATCTCGACCATAGATTATATGTCAATGTCATTTCCACCATACCCTTTTCTTGTCAGTGAGATCTAATAATCAACATTGTCAAAATTAGGTCCCACAAATTGACCATTGGATGTCAAACTAAAAAATCTTAACCATTTAATCAAGTTAAGATACAAATAAGTAGTTATTTGCTATTAATTCATCCCATTTTGGATGATAAATCTTCATCCAACCAATTTTCATCTATGAAAAATGGTCTTCTACATTTTTAAATTTCAATCATTGATGCTCATGGATTTCAACCATCCTTTATAAGTCATTATATGTTTTAAAGTTAATGATATTTGCATTGTGGGATCTTGGTTGGGGAAATCCCAAAGGTACGTCATTGATTGGTAGGATCTAGATTGTATGTTAAAGTCAATGCATTATCCATCATCGATTGTTTATCGTTGGTCACACATTTGTGACCATTGGATTAAAGAGCTAAATAATCATAACTGTTAAATCTAGGATATAAGATATAGGCCTATCTCTAGGGTAGGGTAGAGTTGAATTGGCTATAAAGTGATATATTTATTAGGTCGGGATGAAAACATATTTGTTCCATCTAACAACTTTTCATTTAGTTTCAACTAGTGGGTAACCCGTGGCTACGCCACTCCAGCCACCATGAACACTCTGCTAAACTCTACTGTCTGCACGATCATGTTATAACACCTCTGTGTAAACAACATTGCAAGTATACACACCAGCAAGTGCATCTTCATGAGCATCCTCCCACCCATCTGTTACCAGCAGTTTCACCCCCTCGGGGCACTTAATGTGCAACATGGCCACATACAACTGGCCATGTGTAAATACAGGCTTGGGCAAAAAAATGTCGACCATCTTCAATGTCTGCCCTTGCGCCTTATTGATGGTCATGGCAAATGAAGGGCGCATAGGGAATTGGTGACGGCGCAGAGTGAAAGGCATTCGTTCTATGTCTAAAGGTGTGATGCTTAGCCATGAATGAACACTCGTTGGCCCTTTGCAGGACCTGTTGCCACCTCTGCTTCAATGACATGCTACATGAGTTGAATGACAATGAGCCTGGTACCATTAGCCAGGCCGTTGGTCATGTTGCGTAATAATATGATGGGATAACCCTCTTGCAAGTGTAGTTCATGGGGTGGTACGCCCGAAAAACTGAGTGTGTTCAAAAACTCAGTGGGGTAAATGCCATGTTGCTCCCCATGCACCACAGAATCCACGTTGTAATACACGCGGTGTTGTGCGGGCGAGCCATCGTGCTTTGTGAATGCATATTTGTCATTGATGAGTTTATTGAGTGCATCCACATTTTCGTTCAAAGATGTAAGAATTACACGCTCAATGATGTATGCAGATCTTGTAGCATACTCAACAATAGATGATAGAGCGCCATACATTTCTTCAACTAAATCTGCCACAGTAGGGCCATTGCAGCACATGTCATGAGGAATAAGAATGGAGTCTTCACCAACAGAGGGATACATTCGCTTTGTGCCCTCCCCCACATGTTGCAAGTAATCAACAAATGTTTCTGTCGTGTGGCATCTGCGTGTGCATGCGCCCCACCTTGAGCCAGCAACCTCTGCACGCGCATGTTGGTGTGCAATTTGAATACACGCACATGTTGCCATATGTTGGAACAGTTCAAAGCTGCAACGATGACATCTCCCCTGGTGCCACAAGGCACAACATGCAAAATTTGCCAAAAATCACCACCAAACACCACAACCAAGCCGCCAAAGGGCAGGAACTTGAATGTTGGGTTAATGACAGCCATGATGTCTTGTAAAGACCTGTTGATAGCCTCAAAAACATGCCTGTGCATCATGACAACCTCATCCCACACAATGAGTGCAACCGCTTGCAAAAGTGCTGCCAGCTCAGAGTCCCTAGTGATGTAGCATGTGGATGTGTTGTTGAGGCCTTGCATAGGGATCTTGAAACGTGAGTGCAGTGCGGCCTCCGTCCAGCAGCAATGCAGCAATGCCAGACGATGCCACAGTAACAGCGACCCGACCCTGTGCGCGCACGGTGCTCAGCAATCCACAGTAGAGAAAGGTTTTGCCAGTGCCGCCAAGGCCATTGACAAAAAATGCACAGCGGTCGACAGTGGCCATGACATTGTCATAGACAACCCATTGCTCAGGGTTAAGTTGCGGCACATGCTCATCTCGCATGGCTGCTTGCGTTGCCGCATCATACTTGGCAATTTCGTCTGCCACCACAGCACTGGCAAGTTGGGCCGCAAGCGTCAGCAAGCCAAATGTTGCCAAGCCCTGGCTATTGTTGAGGTGTGCCAATTGCAGCGCCGAATCCCGTAGCACCATGTCCCAAATGGCAGCATCGAGTTGTTGTGCTGGCTCGCCCTGCACATTATAGGAGCACACACATGACATAGTGAGCATTGAGCGCCGCACAACATGCAAACCATGACCATGCAAAGCCGCAAGGTAGGCTGACATGTAGAGCCATACACGGGCAGAGCTGAGCACCAACCTAGCGTGCTTGATACAACAAGTCTTCTGCCATGTCCTCCTTGAAGCACTCCCACAGAGCCAATGGGTTTGCAACAACATTGAACACTAGCAAGGCAACAAATAGTGCCTTGAGGCATGAGGCATTGGCCATGCTTGCAACCTCCTCCATGCACTAGGCCCACTCAGCATCGTCCTGCAGCAAACCACTTTGCTGACATGCTTCTTTGAAAGATGCGTGCTGCGTGGGATGTTGCAAGTGCCTGTTAGTGCACACGAGGTCCTCAAAAGACGTAGCCTTAGGCACATGATGTAGCAAAAGACGCAAGAAGTACCTCTCCCCCTCGGAGGGTTGCACAAAGTACATGCGGCTGACAAGCAGCTGACTTGGCGTCTGTGTGCGGAGTGCCCATTGCTTTTCCTTCTTTTTCCATGTGGCAATGCGTGGAAAGTCATGGTAAAATGTGTTGAGAGCCAAGCGCAATGGTGCAGATGGATTGAGATGTTCCCGTGTTATTTTGTTAAATGCAAACCATGCAGTTAGAGTTGTGTGAGGGTTCCAGTTAAATACGGCCACAACACTAGTGCCCTTTTGAAACAAGATGGTCTGACGCCCTTTCAAGTGCACAACAAGCCGAACGACATTGGGGTGTTCCTTGTGTAAATCAAAGCCATACAGACGGTGGCTGGCCTCAGAAGCCAACACATACCGGTCGTCTCGGTAGATCTTGATCTCATCCTACATGTGTGGTTGAGCAGGCGTAGCGCCATTAGGTGCAACAGCGTCCACCAGGCCAACGTCCACATGTGCACGGTCATGGCCCTTGTAGACGTACTTATAGAAGTATTTGATAGCTGCGACGGAGGTGCAAACCTCCACGTTGATGTGGTAGTTAAAGAGCAGGGACAAGTACGGGTTGTAGGGCACCACCCAGCGGTTGTCAAAGGCAAACCCACCCCTGCAGCAATAGTACGCAAATAGCAGTTGTTACGTGAGCGGTGCCACATGTTAATAAACGCAAGCATGGCAACATAGTCGTGCATGTTGTCAGTCCAAATGCATGGTCCTACTGCCAACACACTTATCGCTCAAATGTGCGACCATCATCTCGGCGGCGGTATGTTGGGTAGGAACCAGTGGTGTCGATGGTGTGCTCTATGAAGGCCTTAGGGTAGCTTTTTGAACAAACGTCATTAACCATGCAAGGGCAATGTGGGTTGATAGTGCCACAGGGGCCATGTAGCATGCAACTTGTAACGACCTCAAAAAGAGTGGGGTGTGCATCCTTATCAGGCAATTCTGTAGACACCATGCGGTTGTACTCATCGAGCCTTGATGGTTTATGATTGGAGTGCAGAATGAGCAAAATGTGTGCATGGGGTAGGCCTCTCTTCTGCCACTCAATTACATGAATGTTAGCCACCACCTTGCCAAAAATGCCCTTTTTCAAAAGCTTGTCCAGCAACTGCTGTAATTTGCCAACAAAAACGCGTGTGACCAAATCAGGGCGGTCATTGGCAATCTCGCCGAGCTTTAGCACGTTGACAGTCTCTTCCCATTTGGGGTTACAGGTCATGGTGATGAACAAATCAGGCTTGCCATATTGGCGGACAATGGCCATGGAATCTTGGTACAACTGAGCCATGTGTCGGTGGCCACTAATGAATGAGGATGGCAATACAATGAGCCTGCCCAGGTTGTCGATGTTGGCGTCATTATTGGCAACAGCATCAGCCACGCCACCATAAAGTGCAACATGCAAAGGGCCCTGGTTGTTGCATATGTAAAACAGCTGTTGTGATTCCACTTTGCTGTATTAGTCAACACCCCACTCTTGATATAAACGTTTTCCATACACAAAAAGGGCGTGCGATGCCGGGTTCCTATTGTGCATGTGATAGCAAGCCCACTCCCGTGCAGTGATTTTTTTGTGTTGTGCAGGTTGTGTTGGCCCTGCATCTGTTGCAACATGCTCAACATCACCTTCCTCCTTGCTGCCATCATCTTGTGCAAGTTGTGTTGGCTCTGCATCTTCTGCAACATGCCCAACATCACCTTCCTCCTCGCCACCAGCAGCCCACCGGCGGACAAGGGCAACAGCAGCATGAGGCATGCCTGGCTGCCAACTGGGCTCACCATGAGGATGGAACAGCACAAAGTGCAACGGATCGTAAGCAGGGTGCAGGTCACTGATCTTCCATAGCCCGCCGTCGCGTACACGCACTCTGATGTCCCTGCCTCTAACCGGCTCGTCACCGCCGCCTATGCATGAATAACAACATTTATGTCAATGAATGAAGAACATTGCATCAAGTGAACGATGGTAACAAACAAACAGCACAACAGTACACATTGCTAAAGAACCTCACCAGGCAGCAGCCCAGCCACTTCGAGGGCAGTAGGAGCATTGTAGCGGCGCTTGTCAATGTTGTCGTCAACCCTGATGACAACTTCCCATTGAGGCAAGTCGTGTGCGGGCATGTCCATGACTTGTTTGAAACGCTGCACAAATGTGTTGTGATCATGTAACATATGTTGTAGCCCCGCCAAAGTTGGCTAATGCAAAGCAACGCCCGTAACACCCAAAGTTGCAAGGCGTGCTGTGACTTGTGCATCCATGGAATCAATGATGTACAATTGGGCGAATTGTGGCACATCATGCTCGGCGGGCTGCAAAGGCCCCAGCAAGTGATGCACAGCCCCTTTGATGGCAATCATGCTGATCCCTTGTTCCAAGGAATGGATGTGCAGGCCCGTTGAGGCCATTTGCAATGCAGAATTGTATGCACGAATGTTTTGCCTGAAATCCTTAGTGACAGGTGGCAAAGGCTGCTGCTCACTGGACACACTGGTGAGCAAATCTTTGAGTGGCTAAGGTGTAGGGCCAGGGAAAGCATTGCTCAACCCAGACATCTTGCCACCGCCGCAACACAAAGTGGTGCGCTTTTTCTTTTGCTCAAAGTAGAATGCATTGCAGTGTGTGCACCTATGTGACATGGCACCCAATGAATGTACCACCAACCCTTCCACCTCATCCACAGTGTGCAAGGCTTGCTTCCCAGTTCGACGGGCGCGAGCCCCTTGCCTGGCTACTTGCCGTTGGTCAGCAAGCTGGGTTGCCTTAACAACACACCTGGCAGAGGCATCCCGTTCTTTGACTACTTATTATTTAGCAGGCTGGGCTACCCTGGCAGCACGCCTGGCAGAGGCATCCGATTCCCTGACTACCTGATGTTGTTCAGTAGGTTGGGCTGCCCTAGCAGCACGCCTGGCAGAGGCATCCTATTCCCTGACTACCTGCTATTATTCAGCAGGCTAGGCTGCCCTGGCAACACGCCTAGCAGAGGCATCTCGTTCCCTGGCTACTTGCTGTTGTTCAGTGGACTAGGTTGCCTTAGCAGCGTGCATGGCGATAGCATTCATTATTATGTGTATGAAGCTCCACCCGACAACCCCTTCCTCCTCCTTGTGTGAAGTCCCCCGGTTTTTTTAAACTTGGTTCATGTTTTAATTTTTTCTAAAAACTTTTTTTTAATTTTTAATTTTTATGTGTTTTCTAATTTTTTTATAATAAAAATAAAATGTTTTTTTTTCACTTTTATATTTTTGTTTATTTGGATGCAAGTTTGAAATTTGGAGAAAGAAGACACACCTCATTCTTTTTCAAGCAGGGTTTTTCTTCATTATTATGAGTTTTATTTTTTCTTATTTTTTACTCTTGATTTGGTTTCTTCATTTCTGTAATATTTTTTTAAAATTATTTTATTGTATTTCCCTTTCCTTGTTTCATTTGTTTCCATTCCTTTTTTATAGTTTTATAGTTTTTACTTTTTTTTTGTTTATGTTTGTTTCATGCTTTAATTTTTTCTATTTTTATTTTGTCTATCTTCATTTTTTTAAAATTATGCCCTTTGACCCACTTCTTATAGCAACAGCAGAGGTGGTGGTGATGGAAAAACTGAGAATAATGTAATAGTAGTAGAAGAAGAAGAGCAACAACAATAGGCAATACCAAAGCAACCCAGCGTCTACTCACTACCACCTTCCTAGCGCATGCCAAACTCTCTTCGCTTCTTCCTTCACCATCTTTACCAATTCCTCTTCTGTTTTTTACTGCTGCTTTATTGAGTTGCATTGTGAAGACATTTGGTAGAAAAAATGTAGACTGCATACACACTTTTTTTTTTTTTTAAAATGTGTTTTTTGTTTTTATTACTATTTTGTATAATAAAAATAAAGTGTTTCTTTTTCACTTTTATATTTTTGTTTATTTGGATGCAAGTTTGAAGTTTGGAGAAAGAAGACACACTTCATTCTTTTTCAAGCATGGTTTTTCTTCATTATTATGAGTTTTATTTATTTATATTTTTTACTCTTGATTTGGTTTCTTCATTTCTGTAATAAAATTTTTAGAATTTTTTTTACTGTATTTCCCTTTCCTTGTTTCATTTGTTTCCATTCCTTTTTTATAGTTTTATAGTTTTTACCTTTTTTTGTTTATGTTTGTTTCATGCTTTAATTTTTTCTATTCTTGTTTTGTCTATCTTCATTTTTTTTAAAATTATGCCCTTCGACCCACTTCTTATAGCAACAGCAGAAGTGGTGGTGATGGCGAAACTGAGAATAATGTAGTAGTAGTAGAAGAAGAAGAGCAACAGCAATAGGCAATACCAAAGCAGCCCAACGTCTACTCACTACCACCTTCCTAGTGCATGCTAAACAACCCAATTATCAATAAACTTCAGTTTGTGACTTTCCAGCCCCATTTGGGGATATTCTAATCCTTATTCTTTTTGAGCTCCAAAATCTTCAGTAGAAGTACCAATAGAACCTCTTAGAGCAACACAATTATGATGAGCAATAATAGGATTGATTTTTGGGGACAATAATTTCACAACATCAAAGTATCAGTTGTTGCTAGTAAAAGGCCAATATACCAATTTTGGTTCCTAAGAGGGATGAATAAGAGTATTACTCACTCTCTTCAGGAGCTTCAATTGTTTCTTGAAAAAGAAGATTTTCTTCGAAGTTATCAATTTAGAAACCATGCATGTTTCAGTGCTCCCTTGCTGGTAGCTGAGTAAATGTCAATGCAAGATTCAAACATAAAGCATTAACTGAAAACATTAGTGAGAGTACCATGAGCATATCCCTGCAATTCCTATTTGCTCAAAGTTCAAATTCATGGGGTTGCAGAAGAAGCTTCAGATGGACCCTATGGAAATATTGTGTAAGGCAGGCCATAGAAGTGGGGCATTACCCAAATAAGGGCTAGTTGTGAGGTGAAAGTCGTGAACAATTCGTGTGGCGCTGCATAATTGTTTATAAAAGTTTATAACACTTTGGAAAGTAATATTTGGTTTTCCGATTCACCTGGTTTGCAATTGTTGATCTGATCTCATAGTTGTGTTCTTCATATAACACATCCCTATACAATCTGAAGATTTTCATGTTGCTTTACTGAGTTGCATTGTGAAGACATTTGGTAGAAAAATTGTAGACTGCATACACACAGACTCACCACATGGTGGGTTTCGACTACAATAAAATTTTCAAAAAAACATACATATCAGGCAGCCACTATCCTTCTGTTTGGTACCCAAGTGCAAAGCAAAAATCTCCTTTTTTGCATTTGTTTTTTTCTATAAAAGTTTGTTAACGAGAGATCTCGTCATGAATCCGCGCAACAGCAACAGCGACGAGGAGGAGGAGGAGATTGAAATTCCCAAATCTTAACCACGGCCAGAAATCCGTTATTCTCAGCATAACTGAAAATGTCTAGCCACCTTGCCTTGCCCGCTCTACCCCTGCCCTGCAAGACAAACAGACAGACAGATAGACACCATGTTTGCTTTAATATATAAAATTGCATTCATTCACTTTTATTTGTAATTGTTGATTTGGATTGATTTGAACCATTCAATTTAAATTTTCTTTAAGTCATAACATGGCTTGATCATTGTTGTTCATCTTAAAATACAATGACAACATTGTGCCCATTTGTTTTCTAATAAATTTTGTTTTTTGACATTTTCATTCCTTTTTGTTAGTTGCTTGTGGGAACATTGTTGAATCATTTGCATAGAATGTGCCTTTTCATTCCTCTTTATTTGTTACTTTCAAATCCAATGTTGGATCGTTTGCACAAAAATGTGTGTTATGTTTATGAAAGTTAGTAGTTGTTTTCTATTGCAAATCTCTACACTCAAAGAAACAATGTGCTAGAACATTTGGATTGAAAGGACATTAATAAAGTACACTCCAAGAACTTTGAGCTTGTAAGCAAGTTTAGGTTTGAAGCTTTGAAATTTTGGTGAGTAGAAAACCATGAAGTAATTTCAACAATGTATTGCCCATTATAATTTCTTTCAATATGTTTTGTGAAATGTTTTACATTGCATTGTTGTTGTAGTTTTGCAAATGATTAACTATATTTTTAATTTGGCTATGCAAGTATAGGAAGACACTGACAAGATAAGTTGATATACTTATGAAGATTTTGCTTGGAGTGTTGAATTGGGAATATGCTAACATGGTACTAATGGTGCTCACTGGTCATTAAAGATTTTTTATGTTATATGTTGGTAATGAAAATCTAGTTGCATGTTTCATTTGTGTACAATTCTTGTTAATGATATCATTTGTTGATTCATTGGTTGTATAATCATTTGAAATGGCATTGAAAATCATACATATATGGTCATGATTTAATCATGTGTTTATTTTATGTTACTAAAATTTGTCCAATGTTACATTGTAGATTAAACCACCTTTACAAATGCTTAGCTATTATGATAATGCGTTGAAATTTGTGAAAAATGGTAACATGACACTAAAAATGATTATTGGTGGTGCAATTGATTTATTCATGGAAGGAAGGAAAAATGACAAGGGAAGAAGAATGCATTGCTATGATCTTCACCTTTGTGACAAACTATTGTTGTGATAATTATGATCAAGGTTTCATCAAGGATGAGAGTTTCTTGGAATCTTGTATTGTTTGAACCAATAAAAAAAACTACAAAAGTTTCTTGTTTTTCCCACATAATTTTAATGACTACCATGTGACTTATTTATGTACATTGTGAAGAGAACATCAATTTGTTCAATATGTGAAACATGAAGACATAATTCAAGTTTATGCACATGTTAACCATGAAAATTTAATATTAAACTTGAAACCGGGGGCATGAGTGTGGTATATAAAACAATAGAGGACATCCATGTGAGTGTCACTATGGGCATGGAAATCCAAAGCAATATGGGCGTATCATCCAAGGAACTAAAAACAAGTCTCGATGAATTGGTGTTGGTGGACAATCCACACATTTTCAACAATCTTACCACTTTGGACATAAAATATTTCATGACCACAACCCCCCAAATAAGTACCACAACAGAACCAAAAATGTCTTATGACATTTTTTATGTTTTAAGTTTTTGTTATTTAAAAAGGCTTTTTGCAAATGTCCCTTTAGTTGGTGCATGCTCATGGTCACATGTTACGCACATGGCACTAAAAAGACATTTTTGATGTATGGAAAAGCATTGTTGGTTGGGATATCATGTTCAAGGTATAGTTATAGGCACAAGACCCTTGTCAAGGTTGTTGGAAATTTTTAACTCAATATCCATTGGTGGAAATTTGTTCCATGTTTTTGTGAAAGAATGAAACAAAAATATTTGTTAAAAGGTAAGTTCATGTAGTTTCAACTTTACTACATAAAATGCCAAATGAAATTGATTGATTTATGCAACAATTCATTTAGCATGCCAACTAAATGAAATGTATTATATATTTGAATGAAATAAAAAAATGAATTCATTTTCTAAAAATTATAGATAAGTGATTTCAACTAATGTTCATTGATTTCAGGTTGTTACTTATGATGAGGTCTAAAAGTCGAACTTGACATATTTAGATGCGGCAAGACCCTTTAAATTATATGATCCACCGGGGGTCAATGAATTTCTAAAAGACCTAGACTTGAGCTTAAAACCAACTTGGGGGATTTAGGAATTTTATACAAGGTCCAAGTCATAGGTTTATATCGAATGTAGGGTTGTAATTTTAGATATAGTTTAGGTTTCTTAAGTTTTTAGGTTGATATTGCAATTTGGTTGCAAGTTAATAATGTGTTCATTTGGATAGTTTTTTTCCCTAACAAAAAAACCTAGTAATGTGGTATTTAGAGGACTATTAACAACATAAAGCTCTTTAATAGTGAATCATTTTCTTTCCTCTCCCCTCATATATTAATAATTGACCACTTTGGATCATATGGATTGTTGTGGGAAATGATCATTAAATTTTGTTTTAATATTTTTCATTTTAAAGTCAAGAAGATCCTCAAGAGAGCAAAATTGTATAATTCAACTTTGGTTGTCACAATTCATCCCCTTTTATTCCAAATTGTGGCCTAGGCCTCTAGTTTCAAGTCAAGGTTTAGTCACAACCAACAAGGTTTATCTTGGACAAGTTACCAACCACTGAACCACAAACATTCAAATGTTCAAAATATGTTTGCACTTAACAAGTAGATTTTTACTAAGGATTTGATGTTAACCTTGTGTCATGCAACCAACCTTCAAGTTGACCCCAAAATCATATCCACGTTTAAACATAAACAATGTCCATGTTGAACCTAGAACCACAAGTTTTTATAAACGTTGGACCAAAAGCAAAAACATTTTTTTTATTAAATGAAAAAAAATTCAATAAATAGAAAATGTTTTCTTTGCTGGTTGTGAGGTAAGCATTATAATCCAATTAAATTTATGATAGGATCATGAACTTATTCACAAAATCAAGATATATGGTATGCATGCATAGGGTATGCATTAATCCAAAGTATTAAAAAAATGAAAAAAAATCTACAAAGGACTTAGGTATTAATTCTTAATAGGTTCAATCAATTTTGTTATAAGTTTGAAACTTTAGAAAAGACCTTAATGATTCTTAAATTTTTTAATATGATTTCAAATTTGATGGAAAGGCATCAAAGTAGTGTCATGAAGGGGGCTACGGAAGTTTGTTGAATGATCTATTAAATCATTTTTTAAATCATTTTTAATCATCAAGTTAGGTCATCTTTATGATTTTAAAAATCTTCAATGGTCATTTGCATGGTATAAATGAATATGGGGACAAATTATGAATCCTACTAACATCATTCCCCATGGCTTCAATTTTTTCAATTGAAACATAATTATTGTACCAAAATTCAATATAAATAATTTAATTTAATTTAAAGTGGACTAAACACATGCAAAGGAGCTTGTTAATTCATAATTATTATTATTTCATATATATCAAATTGTGAATATTTTTCCCCTTACTAAAATTCTTACCAATTTGAGGAAATGTCACTTACAACCAAAGAACCTTGAAAATTTTATTTTTGTAAATAAAATTTGACCAAATGATGCAAGAGTGGGTTGCAAAGCCCTTAACAATTTGGTACAATTGATAATTTTTAATTAGACTTAGAGCATGAATTAGATGAATTTGGAGACTGATTTGAGAAAGATGAATTGAAAGATGACTAATCTATTGTTCTTGGCCCTGTATATGTTTGAAATGTTATCACATATTTTTGTTTAGATATCAGAGTTTTATAACAATTGTCGACATTTTTTGGCTTATAAACATTTGAGTTTTAAAAATAAAATTTAATATTAAAATCTGAAAGTGAAGTTAAATAAGTCTGCTAGTGGGAAAATAAGCCCTCCCATACAAAGAAGTGGTTTGGGTGTGATATATTCAGGCACTTTGTTCCAGACCCTTTTCTATGTGGGTCAGCCAGTCATCTGCAGGTTCCACTTTTGGGCATGTCAGGTTCACTTCTCATCTCTATTGAGGACTGAAAACAAGCTTGAGAAGTGAGTTGTTACCTTGTAGAAAACCCATTATATGTGGAACAGGTCCCCCCCCACTTGGTAGAACCCCACTTTTACTCCCGCAGACTTTTGCAGTGCCAAGTAGTGTCCCCAAATTTGTCCCATGTGAGATACCATATCTACAACTGGTGTTTGGCACTTGTATGGTGATTATTTATTTATTCTAAAATATCAACATGAATAATCTCAACAATTGAAGAATAAGTATGCAAAGTGTTGTGGATTTGTACTTTGTAACCCAATAATAGTAACCCAATGGGAGTTTGATTCTCTTTGACAATTTCAACAAATATCAATAATTTTTTTCGCTTTTTTCATCTAGATTTTTGGTGAATTGTATTTTGAGCTAACATCCATTGTCAACATGATATCAAAGGAGGAAGATGATATTTTGCCCATTGCCACTCTCAGCATTTCAGTGTCTCACTCCTCTTTTTGCACATCCTTACCTCTCAAGGCTTCCAGGGCTCCATTTGATAGCAGCAGGCTTTTGCTACAGTCTGTGAAGTAAGGCCCACTTTTACACAAGGAGTCTGGGCCGAAAAGACTTGGGACCAACTTTGAGCACTTTGAGCTTGTTGGCCTTGGAAATCATCTCAGGTGTGATAATCCGCTCTCAGTTACCTTTCATGTACTAGCATACGAGTTTCAGGTACATATATATTCAAAGAGCTGGATTTGAACTCAGTTACGTAGTGCAGTGGGATTGTAATTATTTTCCAGATGATGGTTTTAAAGGACTTGGCAGTTGATTGTTTTTAAAAAAAATTCGGTTGAGCTTGTTGGAAACATGAACTTGAGCATTACATCCAACTTTAATGCCAATTGTTCTTGGTGATTTGCACGCAATTTGGTTTGAGACTGAATATCAATGGCTTCTTCAACTCAATTGAATGGGATGACATTCGATAAGATTCCAGCTAACTCAAATATACCCTCACCAGTGAGCATCGCACAGGAAACAGGCATGAATGAAGTCCCATCATCAGGGAATAGCTTTTCTCAAAGATCAAATCAATCAACAGAAACTGGTAGGCTGCAATTCATCTACAATAAATGTGTTTGCAATTTCCTGTTTCTGTAAAAGCATAGAA
>Ga0209208_10006633_pt1 | contig 15931 bp, 20 predicted proteins | sample S1TSphfallax_3_FD_187694 | JGI IMG/M metagenome (GOLD analysis project Ga0209208, IMG submission 187694) | Host-associated microbial communities from peat moss isolated from Minnesota, USA - S1T2_Fd - Sphagnum fallax MG (SPAdes) (version 2) | ecosystem: Host-associated > Plants > Peat moss >...
ACTCAAGTTCAACAAAACAAAATGACATGCTTAATCAAAATGACCAATGATTTTTAATCAAATTAAATTTCTTATGTTAATTAATAGGCCAAATTAGCTAATTATTGCCTTGGCTAGGTAGGTAGCTAGGGTCTACTTACTTATTTAAACCTACCTACATACTTAATTACTATTTAAGCTTGGTACCTAAACCAAAATAGGTAGGTAACCTAAGCCCATTTACTTATGTAAGCTTACCTACCTATTTATTACCTAGGCTAGGTAGGTACCTAGGTTTACATACCTACCTAGTTACTATGTAGGCTACCTGAGTAGACCTACGTAGGTAGGTAGCCTATACTTATCTACCCATTAATTTAGTTATTACCTAGGTAAGTACGTAGGCAATTTAAGCCTATCTACCTATCTAGGTTTACATACCTACCTAACTATTATTTAGGTTATGTTCTAAGGTACATTTAGTTAACATTTGTTGTTTAACATGCTTATTACAAATGGCAACAATTGCTACCATGTTGACAACAATGTTCTTCACTTTTATCATTTTGTTATAATGTTTTACTTTGAAATCTATTTTTCGTTTTTAAAAAACATGGACATTCCACAAACTTGTGTCCTATTATTCCACATGGGTGCCAATTTTTTAGAGTGAACAAAAAATATCAAATATTTTAATGATTTGTATATTTTGGAATTCTCATGGGTTAGTTGCAAAAGGGAAGCCATGATTGGGAAAGAAGTAACCTTAATGGGTTCACATAACTTGTACTTTATATAATCATCAATGAGAAAGAGTTACATTCACAATTCAAAACTTTAGACATGTGATTTCTCATGTTAACTTTAGAAAATTTTCACAGTATAAAGAATAAGACAAATATTGCAAAAAAATTCAATAAATTGGGCATTATGCCACTTGATCATTAAATTTTTCACTTCAAAACTTTATAAAGCACTTTTACGAATCATTTTGAGGATATAGAGAAATCACACAATGAATGTGATAGACAAAAAAAAATTTATTTTGAAAATGTGAACAAATTTTTTCAGTTATTCAGTCAAGTGACAAACATCCTAGTGAGTTGTTATTATTCTATTGGTGCCAATACATATCAAAGTATGCACACAAGTGTTACCTACCCATGGCCTAAATTTTTTGGGGCAAGAGACATATAATATATAACATGTATGCTTTATATCATGATTTCAAACGGTGGAATAAATGCAAACTACTTTTGCATGATATTTTTTAGATATTGCATGTATCTGAAACAACCCCCTTTCATTCCACCTTATGAAAATACTATTCTTCACATAGGATACCCTAGTCACAATGTTTAGAAGCAACCTAAAACTCCTTTTTGGGTTTTTCACCACTCTACAAGACTACCAGTGAAGGTGCAGGCTCACTGAAGGCCTATCAATAGATGACTCCGCAAGGAGCTCATTTCTGGAAAGGTGGTGGCGGTACACTTTCCAACACTTTCCAATTTGCATCTGTTCTTGTCCTAGTGTTTTTTTTTCCTCCAATTTTGTACTATAGCAGAAGTGACGAGCATCCTCAGACATGTATATTAATGTGTGTTTCACGAACTTGGGAAGAATTTTTCTTAGCAAATATATTATAAAGCATTGGGTTTTTTTCCATTGTTATTTGACAACCGTGGTCCATTATCAAGAAGATTATTTCTGAGAGCTATCTTACAGTTGGAACATTTCTTCCACTCTTTAGAGCATCTTCTTGACCCCCCCCTTTTTTTTTTCTTTCCAACATTTTCTTGTATTTCAAAAATTTATTTATCCTTAATCATCATCATGTGTGTAGTGTAAAAGAGAGAAGATGTTTTAAACTTACATGGAAATAAGAGAAAATTATTGTGCCACAATTATTGACAATGGCACTGAGGGGATAGATAGATAGATAGATGGACTAGAAAGAAATTGAAAAAGGAAAATATACAAGGCAAACAAAAAAGGTTAATGCTTTATTTAAGAGAAGTGTATCATCTTAGGACTTTCACATTTATAGATTGTAGGATATTTGTCAAGAAACAAACAGAAACCCTTCAGGTTCACCAGATCTCTGCCAAGGAATAATTTCATTTTGACAAATAAAATGTTCCAAAATATTTCAAAAGATGTTTCTTTCTCCTTCACACAATCTGCTGAAATGTGCCAATTATTTTGACAATTTCATAGTCAAATAAAAAATATTTAGATAGTAGATTCTTGCAAGTCACAAAAATATAACATGATTTCAAAAAATTCTAGGAATCTACTTGTCTTGTAGCCAAATCTAGCTAAATCCTCTTGTGGCTGATCGCCACTTTGGGCCATTCAACTATGGTCATTTAGCTTGTTTATGAAGAGAAGGAGATCAGGGTTTTTCTTCTTGATCAGGAGCATCTTGAAATTTTGTTTTCAATCATGAGCAACCTGCTTAAAAGAACTTAATAAAGCATCTCAACTTTGGCTGGTGTAGGTGTAGATTGGAATGGAACCACATTGATTGCTATAGCTGCAGCATGGAACAGGACTTGAAATAAGATTCATTTGAAAGGGTAGTGATTGAGTTCATTGCACTCCAACACTTTTGTACTGTGAGACTCAATTTAATGATCTGCTAGCTCATTCAATGCCTATAATATTGAATCCAAGGATTTTTACTATAATGGGTGCATGATTGGTTGCTTGCTAGAGAGCTTGCCATTTGTGGTGAATGTGTAGGGTAAGCCCCCTCCCAAAATAAGGGGCCTAGGATGATGCAGTCTCTGAGTCTGACTCCGCATTTTGGGAATGTTCCACACTAGTGCACATTACAGCAACAGGCCGAAAGTTATGCAGGACAAAAAAATACCCTCCTAACTAGATTTAAGATGCCGAGGATTCTTATGCCAACTTCTTAAGAGTGGGAGGGATCTTATGCCAATAAATGATCCTACCTACTTTTTTTCCTATATGGGCATACAATGAAGTCTAAAAAGAAAAGTTCTCCTACTTTGATTGGATGACTTAGTGCATTAGGTCTTTTAATGTAAAAACCCTTTGATGTTGATGTGAACATTTTCAATGTACTTATCAATCATTAATATCATACTTAACAACTATATTGGTGAATATTTATCATCAAAGGAGTGGTTATGTACAAATATATCCCTCTTGGATATAGGCTACACAAATATTTCCCTATGCAAATCATACTAACATTGAGCCCACCAAACTTTGACAAATGAAAAGGAAATAGTCAGGTTTGCTATTGTGCTTCAAAAAGAAAAAAAAGATAGGAATAGAACGTCTAGAATCATTAAAACAATTTGTAAAAGGTGTTCAATGTTAAATGTTAAATGTTAAAAGGAATGGACTTTGTTGATTTCATTTCATATATTGAACAAAAGGAAATAAAACCCCCCAAAAAAACAAAATCTGAATTTTTAAAAATGAATATAGACTACATTTAAACTTATTCTAAAATTGTGTCAATTTGAATGCTAATCAAGTCAGATAAGATTATGTATGAATACTTTATTCATTGGTGCATATTTATTTTTCATATTCACATATTCTAGCCATGCTAGGTATAATATAGAGTCATATGATTTGCTTAATTTTGTTTGTTAGATTGTTGTTTGTTGAACAATGCAATTTCAAAAAATGTGTGATCCTTTCAATGTGATATTTCATTATTATTTGTACACCTTTTTTCTCCAAACTCAATGGAAAGATTATGAAAATGTATGTAATTGATAACAAATTGTTAGAAGTTTACTGTCAGGTCATTGTTTCTATTTGAGTTATTCTATATAGGTGTACTTGAAGTTATAAAAACAATGGGCAATTGAAACACAGCCAAATTGAATGCCAGTTACTTTGAACTTTGAACGACATTTCCCCTTGTTGCATGAACAATGCTACTGGTTGTGATGTGTATGGTCCTAGGTACATTTCAAGTAATGTCCTTTCAAATATCTGACACTACAGTGAATGGCATTGTCCAGCTATGAAGGGCCATTTTGGCACACACTTTGAACCTCCATTATGCACAATGTGGCACGAACTTGCTCAACAATATATATTTTCAAAGCTTCGGGCTCCAGGGGGCAGTGTGAATAGCTGATCATTAGATTCTAATGCTCAAGGGAAATTGGATTCCTTGGCATGGTTTGCTTTGAGTGCACACCTACCCTACAGTTTCTACACATAGTAGAAAAACCTATGTCGATAGAAGTGGGTCCTTATAGCAGCCGGTTCTAGTGACCCCCTGATACTTCTCATTTTCCAAATCATCATTGTGCCTGGTTATGCCATTGTCTACACCTGTGCATGGATGTTGGGTTAAAACAGATAACACAGTGAGGGCTGCTTGGTCTTGGCGATGATTGGATCGGTTTGACCCATCAGGAGCTATACATTGTCTTGTTATAGAACATTCATACCAAGGCCGAAGAAAATCTTGATATGTTTCTGTGGTGAAACCAATACGTGAAGCATCACAATTCTGGTGCTGCTTCAGGTAGAAGAAATCTGCTTGGAGATATTTGAGCTGTGCTATGTGTGTCCAGCGTTTAACCCTGCCTTCAGATTTCCTGGATGCAAACCCATGGGCTTTCACCCAGTTCAGTGTGTTCAACAGTGCTGAAGCTTTCACAATCCGCCCCCCACCATCTAACCATAACACAAAACCCCGTTCGACTAGTGTTGTATGTATGAAGATAGCCTTCCACGCATACTCCCCTGCAAAGCAAAAAATTCAACACAAAGCAAAATCAAACAATGTATGGTTTACCAATGTGAATCCACATGATAGGCAAAAAACTAGGGAAATTTTGAACCAGGACAATTGACTGGTTTGTTTGACTTAGAGACCTTGTGGATGAAACAAGCCAACCATGTTCTCCAAAAGAATATATTTACCCACCTCTGCCACCTTCATTGATGTTGAAATGGCTTGGATTGATGCGCATCCAAACTGGGTACTTGGTGAGATCGGGCTTTCTCACTTCCACATTGATATGATAAACATCCATTAACTCCTGAACTGTGCAATCAAAAGACTTGGTCTCTGAAGAGTTGAATTCCTCCATAACCCACACCACTAATGAAACATTGTAATGTTTGGTCACGATTGGATTTGATGCTGCTTTTCCAACTGATCTCAAAAGAAGAAGGCCAACACGCAAATGATTCCTACTAAAACCTGTGACTATAGTGGGTCTCCATGTTACCATAGTTGGCAGAACTACTTGTGGAGCTGGATCATCTGGTTTGTCCAAATCCACTATTTTCAAATCCTCGTATTGGAACCAATCTGTCCATTTTGCACGTGCCTGTTCAACATATTTCTTTGTCTCACCTACTACGAGAGTTTTACATCTTGCCTGGAACACCCCCAAAAAAACAGAAAATATATGACAAAATTATGCCACGAAGATGAAGATCACAAAAGTCTCAATAGTCATGATCATATTCAGTACACCATCAACATCCATGAGGAACTGGAGCATGGTACTAGTCAGGATCACATGTGCTACACCATCGACATTCATGAAGAATTGGCGCTTGCCCCACATGAATATCAAGCATTTTGTCAACTGATCTTGGACTGTATGATCATAATAAGAAAGAAAAGCAGCTTCTACATGACCAAGATGTTTCAGGAATTGCTTAGGGATTACTGCTACAACTTCTCATAAGCAAATTTCAATTTCTCTCCCAGAAATGAACGTCAACAAAGGGTCATGTGATCTAACAAGACCTAGATCTGTTAGTTCTTACTGAAACAGAAATGGGTTTTCCCCTTTTGCCCTCTTGCATTGAGAAGCTCAGATTGATAAGCCCAGCTTAACTGTCTTCCCAGGAATTATGTAACAGCACTTGTAAGCATAAGAGGCTGGGGTTATTACCTGTTGCTTGCACTTTGGCAGGTTTAGAAAGCTTTGGCAAGTAGCAGAATGGCCAAGTGCATCTCGCACCATCTTGCAAACAACTGAGGTATAATCAACCCGGACTAAAACACCTTGCAAATCAAGCTCCACTAATCCCACTTCTTCACCCTCTATGCCTTTGAGCTGGAAAACAGTTTGAAAAAACCTTCGAAGGACAGAAAATGGTAAAGCAGTTTTGGATGGCTTCCCACTATCATGTCCGATCACAATCACCACACAAACCTCATATGCAGCAGTAGCAGCATGTTGTGGGTCCCAGGCTGATGATGATGTTGAGCCAAGTTGTGATCGGTGGAGAAGAAGATCATGGGTTGAGTTTTGGCTGCATTGAGATTTTGGATTACTCAATTCAAACAATGTTGCATCTCTCCTGATGCTCAAGTACACAATAATGTTCAGCCCAACAAGAAGAAGACATAGGAACATTGAAACTCCAAAGCGTGTGCACTGTAAAAACTTGGGCATATTTGTCTTGAAGGAAGTACTGAGCCATATTAGCTTGTAGGCCATAACAATCCAGAGCTTTGATCTCTGGAGCTAATTTGTTAAGAAACCTCTAGTGCCTAGTACTACCTGCACGTTGACTTTCTTTCTCACTATGTACATTCAATCTGTTGCAGGACTGAGTACTAGAGCAGCTTTTTTCAGAATTCCTTGTGATCACACAGCTCTTGGGATTGGAGAAAAATGCTAGAGACTTGGATCCCCTAAGTAGGCTAAGGTCTACCCTGACCTCACCAGTCTACACAATGCGGAACCTTGAAGCTCCCAATGAAGTTAATGATAATTAATGGCTTGCAACAACATTGATATTGGGTACCAGTGTTGGTTGGGTGAGGGTTTTGTATTTTAGAGGAATCCTTGTGTCTGGGTATAGTGTTTTTAATCATGTCTGCACACAGATAAGGGTTATTATCTTACTTAGAAACTTGCTAGCTACAAAAGAAGGAGAAGATACATAGACAACAGACCACCATGATTAAACTAATTAGGTTCAGGGGGAAAGAAAGTACTAATTCATTTGAATTAGGAAGTGTTCATGTTGTAATTTGTAATTTGATCTGTCTGGACTCTCCAGGCACCGAAATTGGTAAAAAAATTAGTACTGGTGACTAAAGAACTTACTTGAGAATGTAAGCCTAATCCTCCAACCTCCCAATCATTGGAATTTGGAAGTGGCCTTTTTCTCTCTTTTTGTTAAATTTTTGCCAATGTGCCTACATGGCTACAGTAACTCGGTGGCCACACATCACCAAGTGGTAACTTACTTCAACTTATTTATGAGATACATTGACATATGGTGTGTTGTCATTGTGGTGAAGTTGACGCATTAATATTTCAAAGGATTTTACATAAAGTGGAATCTAGTGGTGATTCACAAGTTTCGTTGTGGATATTTGTCGTCACAACTAAATAATCAGCAGATCTATGTTGAAATAATTAATTATTTGAAGAAATGGGGTCCAATAGTCCCAACATGAATATTCCAAAATTTTAACAATAATTAATAAAAAAACGACGTCTTTTACTTTATCATGTAATGAGAGATGTCAATGGTTTGGATTGGCATCTGTGTAGTGAAGGTCTTGACGTCAAATTTTTGAAATTTCCAAAGTGTTAGGTCAAAATTTGTTTGGTGTTTTTTTCTTTCCAGTTGGGTCCTCTTGAGAATGAATTCATGATGAACATTAGTCATAAATATGATAGTAGGGTTGTTAAGTTTTCTAAATGTTGCTTTCATTTTGGTCTTCAAATTGGAAAATAGACCATTTTAGAGATTTCCTCTGATAAAAATGTTTCTCAAAAGATATGAAATTCAACGCTAATACAGTTAGTGTGCTTATGAAACTCATGATTCATCACAAGTTGAATGAAAAATTGATTGTCACAATAAAGAGTTGTATTACAAAAGATGGTTTTCAAAGGAACAAATAGTTGGGCAACTAGTTCACACTCAGACCATTAGCACAGGTTACACTAATGGGACCCTGGTTGAGGAGAATATTGCAAATCACTTTTAGACTTTTGATCATCACAGAGGTCTGCAACAAAATTAGCATAAAAGTAAATTGTCAAAAGATTGAAACTATATGTTCAACTCCGTAGTTGAGGAAAAAAAAGTAGTTATGTTATGAAGAAACTCAAGTATGTGTATAACAACATTACAATTAACCTTCCAAGGGCGTTGATCAAACTTGGTGACTATATAAACAAACATGACCAATGTCTATCAAGAACTGGCCAACATAGAAAATATAACGTTATTGCCAATTTGTTTCACATCCAAAAAGTCCATATCAAAGTCACAATTATCAGCATCATCCAAGTTGATGACATTGAACATTGGAGTCAACGGGTGTTAAAGTAGGATTTGTGTTCTCAATTCTAACCTTGCATAGAAGCTAGAAGATATAGTGTATTCAATCAATATAAACCATCATGAGCTAAATCAAATATGACAAATTTGTATTCCCACATAAAACTATGCTCACTTAAAGTAATAACCAGCGTTGGATGGTTACTTGGTTTGACCAGCTAGAATCATTGATTCCAATTCGGTTAGTAAAACCCAACCAGAATCAGGTTTGATTTTAGGAACCAAAACCAGGTTTAAAATAAGATCTAGCTCTGGAACTTGAACAAAATCTCTACCCAGTTGTAGAACCAGAATCAAATTCAGAATCATTTTTTTTGAAAATATGTATATTTTTTGGGGAAAATTATTTGGAACTAGGGGTTAACCACCAATTCCAGACCAGATTACCTAGAGTTCGACTGGAACTGGGTCTAATTTCTAGAACCATAACCAAAATCAAAACCTGAATTTTTTTCTCAATAACCAGACTGGAGCCAGACCCAAGGTTTCATTTTTTTTCTTGGAGACAGAACCATAACTGTTATTTAAAACCCAAAAAAAAAACCATCCCCAACACTAGTAATAACCTTCAAAACAAGATTGAAATATGTTGCCATTTCATGGAGTTTTAAACCATTTTAGCAACATGCAAGGCCATCAATTACAAAAAGTAAAGTAGTTATGAGCTTTGGTAAATTGATAATTGACAATATTAGTGTAGCATATGCTGATGGCCCAAGCATGAACTAGTTACCCATCTAAGTTTTCCCTTCCAAAACCATCTTTTGTAATCTAATTAAATTTTCAATAACAAAAACTATTCAAAATTCAATCTCTCTTGTGACTTGAGTCTAAAAATTTTCAAATCACCTTCATTAAATCCTACTCAATAAGGGCTCTTCAACAATATGACGAGTATACCCAAATTCCCCACAATTTTTAGTTTTGAATTAGATAAATTTTCAAAAACATTTGTTCAATATTCAATGAACTTTTCATCATGGGTTGAAACATTATGAAGCCAACACGCCAACTCCATGCACCGTACTCATCAATGGTACCAACAGTGCAATGAGTGGCATTATGTTTTGAGAAACCTCAATGTGACAAAAAAAAAAAACAAATGGACTAGCTTCCTTCATAAATTGACAAAATATCCCAACACACATAATGAGGCAAAATGCCAAAATATCCCAAAAATATTTTAAAAAAATTATTATATACATACAATAGATTCTACACACAGAATCTTAAAATACAATAAATCATAAGTGAAATAAGTTTTTGCAAAAGGTGTCCTTAGTGTTAATTTCAACACCAATACAACAAAGATAAAACTTAGATGGATAAAAGTGATTACATGGTTGAATATGAAGTGCATGAATTGGACCAAACCATATGAATTCTAATAATCATTATAATCTTTGCTTGTAACTGATAATTTTTTATGATTAAGGTTTTTTCAAGTTGATTCTACATTCACAATGAGAAATCATGTTTTTTACAATTTGTCTTATGAAATAAAAAAGTGTCCTTTGCAACTTGTTCTAAGCAATTACAAAATGTTCTTTGCAACTAGTTCGTACGTAGAACTCATTGTGAAGGACAGCTTTAATTGCATAGGATGATGGCAAAAACATGATTTCTCATAATTTTTTTAAAAACTTAATCAAATTAATTTTGTCATGGAGAATTTGTCATGAACAATTGCAGCTACAAGTGTTCAGGACCCTGTCTTTTTAAGGCTCCTCAACATAATTCCAAGAAACCATTGAATAGTGTAACAAAAGCAGGTCCTGCTTCTGTTGTAGAAACCTTGGTTTAATTCTGAAATGTGAGTCTCTAGCATTTTCCAGTTGGGACATAAATTGAACCAACCCATATGCAATGGAGAACACTAACAAGTGATTTGCCAGAAGCCAACTCTGTAGTTGTCAAAACTCCGACTCTATGACCAAAAATTCAAGCCCTGAAAATCACTCACAGCCATGGAAAATATTGCAGTACACAATATTCATTCTCTTACTCCACCCATTGATACAATGATTCTCCATCTTCCACAAAATGCTGCACTCTTGGAGCTGCCATCCATCTCCAACCTTAGTGTGCCAAACAATCATAAGACACTGTAAGATGAGCAATACTCAGGAGACTGTTGTAGAGTGAAAAAGACCTTTGGGAGAAATGTGTTCATTGTCAACAGGATCAGACCAGTTAGACACTTCCTCTCCTTCTGAGTCAGAAACGCTGTGGCCAATTTCAGCATCTTCTATAGGTAGGGAAATCAGTCAAGGGCTGGAAATCTTTCTTACTCCTCAGCTCCCTTGCACCTTCTCCAATTCCCAGTCCCTGGAGAGCTGTTTCTCTTCCAAACAGAACATGTCTATAAGTTGCCCAACCTGGTACAAAAGCTCCTCCCAAAAGCATATTTGCCTCATCTAAGACCTGTTCTTTTTTTGCTTCCAGCCTTGTGGACAAGAGGGGTTAAGCAGGCATGTGTTTTGCCACTGAATGTCCCTGGTATTGCATCAATCAAATTGAGGCTGCTTGCCAGGAGAAAAAAATGGGTCTTGGAGACAGAGAGAACTCTTCAACATAGACTGTTGCAAAAGATGAGACATAAACATTACCATGGCATTTTTGAGAGTCTCTCCCTAAAATTGTAGGTGGTGAAGAGGCCCCAACATGAACTCTGGATTTTTGAGCATGACAACAACACAAGCAGAACAAATGTATCTGCAGCAAGTTGCAATTTGTGCAACAAAGCTCTTGAAATTAGCAGTTACAAAACACTAGAATACTGGTTTGGCTTCAGCATTACCTGTATTAATAATGGATGCTGAAGATCAGTTTGCAGCAAGGCTCTCATAAGCTCTTCAGAAAGCCCAAGTGACTTCCATGTTGTTCTTGGATCAGCAAGAAACAATTCCATCTCAGGCAATGATCCCATGACTGTTGTTGATGCAGTTCTCAAAAGCTCCAAGACATCTTTTCTCCCCGTTGGGTTCAGACCTAGAGGACTCACAGAAACTTGGAGCAATCCTTCCTCAAAGAATGCAAAGGGAAACCACCTTCTGGAGCTGTACAAACCCCAAACCTATTTCTCTGGGCAGGGAATCTGAAAGATTTTCCTCAGTCCAAGAACTTTGCCTGGGAATGGGAACCCTCTTGTAGATGTTCCATTGAAGAGAAGTTTCTCACCCCAGAGCAACAACAAGGTGCAGTAGCTACAGTTAAACTGGTGCGAGAAGAGAGCTTAAATGCATGAACTTGCAACAACAATAGCCTGCAAGAGCAAGCTAACATTGCAAGAGCTTTGGTGCAAACATAAACAAAATTCCAAAGTTCCACTAGAAGCAGCCAATTGACATACCACTCAATGATGCCTCCACAAAATCGTCATGCCTCAGTAAATGATTTTTTTTCACTCTCATGCCTCAAAGTTTTCACAAACTCAATTAGTAACTCTACTCTACTTGCATCACATTGGGATTTTGCTGGTTTGAATTTTATAATCAATGTCTTCAACCATTGCTCCAACATATTCATACCAACTTCATCACATGAACAATACTTTGGACCAAAAAGCTCTGATGTATTTGATAATGGAAAAGGTCAAGAAGCCTCTTATTCAAGTTCTCCACAACAATTCACACACCTGTTCAGCTCCCACCACCTTGCATTCTTTGGTTGCCCTCCAATCTCAACGCACTATCAACTCAAGCTCCAAACATAAAGGTCTCAAAGTTGGGACTCTGTCCTCATAAAAAATGTGTAATTAATATAGAAATGGATGCATCCAAAGTATAAATATTCAATTGTTGAATTATCAATGATATCATACTGAAATATCTGATTCAATCTATTCAACTTGGATAAAATATCAGCCTCAAGATGAAGGATAAATTTAAATTGAAATTAGGTGGAAGCTTGTAAAAAATTTGAATGATTGAAGACCAGGTTGTGGATTTGGTGATAAAACTATTTTGACCCACATTCAAATTGGAGACTCACCATTGGCAACCGAGTATTGTTACTGATCACACACACAATGCTTATGGATCAGAACTATTTGTAGAGACCATAGTTGTGCATTATTTACAACATTCCCCCCGTAAAAGGTGGGGTGGAAAAAATCGAGACCTGACCCATTTGGATACCCAACTGTAGATGCAGTTTGGCAGGTACCTTTTGTTTCTAAACTGCCCACTACCCAGTGTGCAGGGTGTAAATTATGCCAAATACTTGGATGTGAGCTCAGGTAAAGAAACAAGTTGGAGTTGTTGAGAGCTTTACTCTCTGCAGCTAGAATCAAGAATCTGGGGCTCAAGCACACTGTTGTTGATAGCTTTGCTCTTTGCAACAGGTGACAGCCACTGGAGCACCTAGCTGCAGAGAGGTTTGCTTCAAGAGACACCAAGTTGCAAAGGGTTTTGCTCTTTGCATGTGGTGATGCAGGAACATCGCTCAAGCACCTAGTTTATAATAATTTGCTAGCTTTAAGATTTCTTTGGCTTTTCTTGCCTCCTCTTGTGGGAAATCTTGGTCAGAAGCACAAGTTAGGTGTGTCTCTGTAACATTTTCTGCCTCCCCTTGCCCTGCTTTTATAGGTGTCAGGTTTTGGGGTTTAATGCTGGTGCACATTCTTGGAAAGCATTTCTGAGCTAAGATTCTCAAATTGTCAGTTGTTGAAAGCTTTGCTCTCTGCAGCAGGTGGCAAGAATTTGGTGCTCAAGCACCCAGTTGCTTTGCAACAGGTGACAGGAGTGTACACACTGAATTGTTACAGATCCAAGTGATTGAACTTTCAAATCATTGAATGCAAGAATTGAACAATGTGGGAGATGCTCCTTAACCCCTTGCAGCTAGGTCCAAGATGCAAGACTTTTGAGATGCTAAGAAGAATCTATTCAATTGCAAATGCTGAGATTAAAATATGGTTGATTACCTCATCAACATTCAATCATGTTGGAAGCATAACAATCACATGATTACACAAAATGTAATCATTGGTCCTGCAATCCAGATTCTCCACCACGTTCAAATTGACATGTAGGTATTTGTAGAAGTTGAATCAATTCAAGGTTCCATGCCTTAATCAGAGGAGCCCCTTAGGTATTCCTTACAGCTTTGTCAAAGGATTCATGCAGATTGTCATTTGATTTCCAGGGTCCTCAATACAGCACAAGAGAGTTTAATTGTTTAAAAACTGGACCTGCACAGAGAGTTACATGTGGTACAATTGTCTGCACTTGTCTCCGGGGTCCAATTGTCCGAGGACAGGAAAGTCAGCTTGCACAGCTGCCACAGTGCATCACTATATGTCTGGATTCTGGTGAATATGCTGAAGCAATAAATTGACTCCTACAGTAAAATGCACAAAAATTTACCAGACTTCCAGTGAACGGATGCCTTTCCTTCTCTAAATGCAATCCTTGATCCTCATTTCTTCCACTACAGAAACAGAAGTTCACTGCAAATCACATGAATACAGAGCATGCAATGTCCACACATGTACAGGTGTGCAGCAATACACAGAGATCTAATGTTTGGACAAGGGGGAAAGATAGATCTCAACCTTCCACCTACAACAATTTTATGAGTATTCAAGAATCTTGTTGCCAGTAAGGGTAATTGCTGATGACTTGGCACCACCATCTGGCACTGCTGCAAACTCTCCAGTTCTCCTGAGCAGCACTATAACCTGAGACTGAAATAAGAAAATCAGTCAAGAACTGTCAATGTGGGTAAGGGATGAGAGCTTCCAGAAGCAAAATGCGGAGTTTTACTGAACACAAGAGGAATCATGAGTCTCCGCTGTCACAAAGCCCAGATTCCTAGCACTGTCAGGCTGCATCAAGCAACAGGATTGGCTGGCTTTGTGGATCAGGAAAAAGTGGCAGAAAGCACCTTCTGAGCCTGATCCACTGCACCGGACAACAGTTGAAAACAGAAGCTCTTCACGATGGGCAACATACAACACAATCAGCACAGTTGGAAGGTGGCCACATCCTGGTCCACAATCATCAAATAAAGATGGAGACATAGAAGACTAGCAAAAAGAAGAGAAGCTGAATGATTGTATAGTCACCAAGCTGCTAACACTTTCCAACACCTGTAATACCTCTTACCTATAACATGTTGCTTTAGCAAAGTTACAATGTTGGAGATTCTGCTCAGCACTGCCATGCCCACTCAAAGGAAGTGCCCCTACCCCAACTTGCAACTGCCTGCACATTATGCTCTAAAACCAATGCCAGGCACCCCTGCCTAACATATGATATCCCACAATGTCAGATGATGCTGGCTGCAATCTCTGAAACCCCTTTGGCTAGATGAGTTAAACTTTGAATAATTTGGATAGCAAATTCTTAATTCATTATAATTTTGAAGTCCATTCACCATAGTAAACATGTGTTAGATATCCGTAATTAAATTATTTATTATGCATTTCTTAATTCTTGGAGGTATTTTCAAATATTTGTACAACTATTTTCAACTACTTTATAACAAAAAAACCTAGAAAGAGGCTGTCAATAACAAATCACCTAAAGCAACGGGCAAGAAAAATTTCCAATCAAGATCTAATAATTGATTGATTCTTACTCTTCACAATGCCCATCTCATCATGATGGAAATAAATAGAAATAAATAAGCTTTAGCTAATGTAACAAAAATTCATACAATTATATCAATGACATGATTAATTCCATTACTAAAAATTGAATTAAAATGACCAGAAATTGAAACAAATGAGATGGGAGGTGCCCACTGCCATCCACCTAAATAAAAAATTGTTACAAATAGTGAGGAGACTAGGTAATAAATTCAGATAGGAAGCCACATAAAATAACCCAAATTTTATACATAATTATTCAATTTGGTAACCTGTGACCAATTCTTCTCCTTTGATAAATCACCAATTTTTTTGGGAAGTTATTAATATCTATATTTCTAACATGTTGGATCATGTAAGAGGTATATGTTACATTGAAAAAGTCTTTAAATGATTACTTGAACAGTTGAAATGGAAGAAAAGAAGAAATCGTCATCAACCACACAAAGAAACTCTATGGAAAATCTTATCCCAAGGGCTGTCGGAGAGCCCCACTTCCAAGCACCGCAACGGAGTAAGTACTGAGTCCTTGTGACAGTACCCCTTATGTACAGGAGAAGGGCCTAAGTATAGGCCCTTCTGTGATTTGAGATATGTGCCCGAGGCTGGTAGGGGGAGGGAACATGTCGAAAATCACGGAAGGGCCTGTACTCAGGTCCTTTTCCTATGCAAAGCAGACCTGGGATTTTTCCACTTTTTAGAAATAGTCACAGGCTAGTTGGTACCTTCCGCTGGTTAGAAGATCCCAGTATAGCCTGACGAATCTTCTGCTGAAAACAAGTTTCTTCAGGCAGATAAGGGAGCTGAAAATGCAAATGAAAAATCCAGACAGTGCTTTACAGGTAATGTACCTGATCTGACACAAACAATATTAAATTGAAACAACCCCAATGGCTTGACGAGCATGTTGTGGTGCATTTTCCCAAGTGTTCCTGAAATCAGTGGAGCTGAAATTTCCTCTTACACAAAACAAGTCTTTCAAGCTTTTCACGACCCTGTCTAGATCAATGCTGTACG
>Ga0209208_10006635_pt1 | contig 15928 bp, 11 predicted proteins | sample S1TSphfallax_3_FD_187694 | JGI IMG/M metagenome (GOLD analysis project Ga0209208, IMG submission 187694) | Host-associated microbial communities from peat moss isolated from Minnesota, USA - S1T2_Fd - Sphagnum fallax MG (SPAdes) (version 2) | ecosystem: Host-associated > Plants > Peat moss >...
GCATAATTGACGCATTCCCAAGTCCCGGGTTGAACCCACTTAAGGGTTCAACTATGTAAAGTTGCGGAAAGTTGGGACTTGGAAGGTGCTCCCGACTTCCAGCACTATAGAGGGGTAGAGGGGCGTGTTAGAATTCCCAAGATTAGACTAGGAAGAGGGACTAGAAGATCAAGCTTGAATCTACATCCAAGAACCAACCACAAGAGGGTTAGTTCACATTCGGGACACCCTTGGGTGTTGGGACTAGCCACGGGCACTTTAACACACAAGACTCATCATGGCCCGGGCTCGGGGGAAGCCACCACCTTCCCCCATATAGTATTATCTGCATTACTCTGCGGAGACTACATCCAAATGGCTCTTTTTCTCAGGACTCCCAAGTTGGAGTCCCGGAATTGCCCCGAAATTGTCCCAGTTGGAGTCCCGGGACTTTGAGAGCTCATAACTCCCGACTACAGAGTCTGATCGCGACAAGGTCTAAACCAAAGTTGTAGCCCTCGTTGAGATCTTTCCAACTCCGTGTCGCACTCTCAATTCGGAGGTCAGGAAGAGGTCGATTCCTGACTTTTAATGGTCGGGAGTCAAACTGCCAAATTGACTCCCAACCCTTCTTTTGCCCATAACTTGGGCTACAAATGTCCAAATGGCCAATGCGAGGCCATTTTCGATATCTACGCTTCAAGACCTTTTCAATGACACCAAGAACACCTCAATGACAGGTGTTTTGGGCCTTGCTGTCGAACTCTAAACATTCGGGAGTCTTGGAGGACTCCAAGTCCTCAACTTTGGGAGTGTTGGGCTTCACCCCCACACTTGGCCAAAGTGGGGTTGCGACAATAACAAACATACACTAGAACTTATATACAAATATTCACAGGGGTTAAATTTGAACCAATAGTTTTATTTTATTTCTAGCTTTTAGACTTGAATAACTTCATCTATATGTAATCATACTTAATTTGTTTGTACAAGAACTCCTATGGGTGGGTTTCTTTTGGTAAAACTTTTGGTAAAAGTGCACATGTTATTCATTACATTTGCATATATTACATCAAATTGCTATATATGTGGAATTGGCATTGACCATTGTGATTTACTGCAATGTCTTCTTTGGGGATTTAATGGGGGAGAAATAGATTGGGGCAATCCTTATGAAACAATCCATGTGAATAATGTTTCACCAAGCAAATTTAGGTGTTTTAAAAACAATTATGGACATACTATGGGGAATTGCTTTGGTTTCCATAAACTCCAAAATTTTCTCAAGCCTAAATCAATGCCCCTTTCATATTAAAAAACATTCAAAGTATCCATCATTTTGAATTCTTATAACCGGCAAAGGTGGGTATTTTTCTTCAAATGCAAATTTTGTTGCCTTTGAACATTGTTTTGTAATGCAAGTAATTTCAATTCCACGCTTGGTTAACATTCTTGTGGGGGGTTTTATGAACCTTGAAGGGTTAACAAGTGGTTGCCACGAAACTTGCATGGCCTTGTATCTTCATAAACATGACTTTGTGAACATGGGCCCTTGAATTATAGCAAAAAATAATGAAAAAGGGGTTCCAAACAGTTGACATTTGGGATAGAATTGTAGTTGTGGTTTTTTATATTTGAAGTATACTTGTACGAGATTGATTTGGCGAAACAAATAGGTTGGAGGTATTCCCACATTACATTTATGGTCTTGACTAAAACTTGTTAAAAATTTGAACTCTTGCTAGATTTTTGAACTTGTTCAGATAATTTAATGCCATACATGCTAATTTTCAAAGTGTTATTTAAGGGGGGTCCATTACATTCAACCAAGTTTGGATGTTGTAGGTTCTTGTGCCATGTTTGGTTGGCTTATATTTTTAAGACATAATCAAAGCACTTGTGAAGTTTTTATAGTGGTATGAAACAACATGTCACACTAAAAAGTACATTAAAGAAACATTGAGGAAATTTGCCCTTCTAATGCAAGAGTAAGTTTAGATTCAATCCATTTGAACTATATGGTGTTTTCCAAATGATGATGATGGGTTGAAATCTCGAATAGAAATCATGCAAACTTATCTTTCCAATTTCATATGATGAGTTGTGTAGAACATTGATTAATTGCTTGCATTAAGGTATAATTAGTTTCCATGATAATTGAATGTTATCACATTTTGTAATTGTGCAGGTTTTACACAACTTGAGTACTTTAACCATACTTGTGGGAGTGGGAAAGTGATTCGCAGATTGGCCTATGTATGCAAAGGCATCCCCTAGTTTTCATGGGGACCCTTGGTATAGTGGTGTAACTATACAAATGGAACCAAAAGGTCATCTTGAAGAAACTGAATATGTTCAATTACAACTATTTTTTAATGTGGATTTCTTCCAAACTTCTCACAATGCATTGGTAATTAAAGAACTTGCTTTGGTATGCATGTACCAAAAGATTCCTCCCAACAAGTTGAGTAGGCTAATTATGTGTGAAGAAATTAAATGGGCCTTACCCATTTGGAAACAATTTACAAGACCTAATACTTCATATGAGATGGTGCAACAACTTGCAAGTTAAAACATAATAGAGATTTACAACATATTCCGTGTTATCCAAGTTGTGCTTCATTTTTTAGAGAATGCCCATTTTTTTGTGAATAACTTCAAATTTTGAATTCAGTTAATTGAAGCACTAATTGTGATTGGCGGTCCAATCGAATAATCTATCACACCAAAACACTAGAAGATCTATTCATGTTGTTGGATTAGATCAAATCCAAAATGTAAGCTTTGCAAATTTGATATCTTTTATTCGTTCTAGTAGTAAATATATTTGTAAGCTTTAATTCAAGTTGTAATTGCCAAATTCTCTATTGTGAAATTTGAAAGCTATGGATTTCAAAATGTTCTTCTAGAAATCTTCTTCTTTCGTGGAAAAGCAAGTTGTACATGTTGTAACATGTTAGGAAAGAAACTATGGTAGTAGGCTATTGCATTTCAAACCAATAATTCCACTGTCGGCACCAACAACAACAATGGTGTGATCTTGACTAATTGAATGTCACGAGTTATTTTGTGACATCATTTAGTTATCCACTTGTCATGTCAAAGTGTGCAACATGCAATAGTTTTTCTAAACCCTAACATTTTCCATTCTCCAATAACAGACTACAACAACCACAACTTCAATATTATCTAAATCAATGTTTTCCAAGTATTTATTTAGTTTGTAGTTGGTTTGACTTTATTCATATTGTTCTGGAGTGTTTTTCAAATTGTTGTTTGAATAAGAAACTCCAACATCTATGACATATCTCATTCTCAATAGTAATGAAAGGAAAATTAAGGGTTGTTGCAAGAATAATCTATGATATCATGGGGATGAAATTGGAGATTGTTGTAAACTTGAGAGAGAAGATTGTTAAAGCTAATGGGTTCATGTGTAGGTGGGATGCATGTTGCAATGGGTGTTTCATTTGGCATTTCATCCTACATCCAAGGTCAACTACTTCATCAACTGAAGGATTAGATTCCATGTGTAATAATTGTTGGTAATTGAGTTTAAAGGTAGGTGGTTACTATATGAATTTTGCTATTGAAAGTTCCCATACACGGGGATATGATTATCGCTGGCATTCAAACCACTCTTCAATTATGTTTTTGGTCACTTTTCTTTAGGGTTGGGTCCCTCTTGTTCATGCTTGCTCTTTGGTTCCTTTTATGTTGTGAACCATGAAATATCCATAATCTCATTATGGGTTCATCTTCAATTCTTTTGAGATTGATGTGAATTTTAAATATGGAATTTTTTTCAAAACTTGCAAAGATATTGACAAAGATTTTGGAGAAAATTTTATATTCAAGACTAAAAGTAAGCATGCAACATATTTTAGGTGGTGCTGCTACAAGGAGGAGCAGTGAAGGTTTTGGTGTAAGTACTTGTAGTGATAATTAATATCATTAGATTAGGTTGGTTGACTTGGAACTATAAAACATTTATGGGTTTTTGTGATCTCACAATTTCTTTTGTGCTTGCATCATTTATTGATTGGTGGGTTTGTCTAGATGTTTCAAATTTGTCTTCTCAAGGGGAACTTGAGTGTGAATGTGAAATTGAAATGTTCCTTGCTCAAATGAAATTTCTTATGGGACGTAATTTGTGAAAATATGTATTGCCTTTGCTTGTGTGGAACTATCAATTTTACACTCTATTTTTGGGTTCTAAAGAGTGTTTCTTAGATTATGTGTTGGATTAATAGGTGCTTCAAGCAAAAGACTATGCAACTTTGAAGATTATCACATCATTACTTTTGTTATTTCTTTTTTGTTTGAGGTGAGTAATAGGCATGGGTCTAGTGCATGTTTATGTTGGTTAAATTTGTAGACGATGAAAGGTTCTTTTTATTAATAACGCAATTTGCAAGTTCAATAGAAGCTTGAAATGAATGGGTGTGCATTGCATGTTCAACTAAGTAGCTTTAGTGAAAATGGAGTTTTGGGGATGTGTTTCAGATGAACTTAGATGAATTTTGTAACAAAAATCAAGGTTTCATTGAAGGTTAATGGCATATGTCAGCATGATTGTTAGTGAAGTTAAACTTTTATCACATGTGATGTCTTTGGGAAAGCACAATCTAATGCTTTCAGGGGTTTGGGAGAAATTAACAAGCCATGAACTGGGCCAAGTTGCTTTTACATTAATCGTTCTATCTCAACAAGGTTTTGTGCAACCTAGTGTGAGCTAGGAATTATCTAATCTAGATAGAGACAACCTTCCATTGTTAATCCTTTGGCAAAAAACATTTGTTGAATTTGAATATAATAAAACATTGAGCCCTTCTTTTGTGTATGTGATTCATCATTTTGCAAGGGGAGAATTTTTTTTGTCTCATCAAGGCCAAAGGTTAACACGTACTTGGCAATCATCTTTTCGTTATGTTGCATGTGTTAATCATTAACGCCCACAACATGTTCTTCACAATTCTTCACTTAACGTCATTTTTGTAATTTAGAGCAATCTAAGAAGCTAGTGTATTGGGTAACCAAAGCCTACTTTGACACTAAAGTGTTGTACAATGCTTGTGGTATGTGGGCATTGAAGGCTATGTTTGGACAAGACATATCACTTATTTTTATTAACCATGTGAATTCCCATTAATGATATTTAGTGTTGAACACAAGTTGGAACATTATAAATGTTATGTTGTGTCAATTTGTGATGAGTCAATGTCCGAAAAATGTTAATAGTTGATTCAATACTTATCAAATGCAAGATTTGATTTATATTGAATCAATGTTTATCATTTGCCGATTTGATATTGTAACACCTCATAGGATTATATTAATGTTGTGACAATGAATACCATTGTTTCAACATCCTTAATGCATTGATTTTATGTGATGTGTAACAACATTGAAAATCCACTTTCATGAAGGTTGTAACAACATCAACTCAATAGATAATCAATTTGTGTTGTCTGAGCATTGATAAGATTTCATCCATTGAATGTATGTTGAAAAAATCTAAATTATTTCAAAACAATCCCAATGCTAATTCAATACATGTTGTTATGATGTCATCTCAACATCATATCAATGATTGTATCAACATTGAATGTTGAACATATTGTTAAGGTGTTGTAAAAGCACCCATACAAGGAGCTTGGGGCAAGTTTGTGATGTTGTGACCTTCACCATTTATTTGACCTTTGATTTTGTTGGTTTGAACCAATGTTGGGCATATATTCGAAAAATCCAAATATGAAGATTGGTTTTGGTGTTGATTGGATCAAATATCACAAATTGTGAAAATTTTGAGGTGGTATCCTAATCATTGTATTTCAAAGTTATGAAATCTAACAATGTAATATTCCAATTTGAATCTAATAAAATATGAAGAGGATATCAAGTCAATATTTGGATCTAAATTCCAAATAAAAGGTAGTTAAGGTTTGGAAAAAAATTATAATTTACTTAATACTTAAAAATTAGGTTTGAAAAAAAAGAATAAGAAATTACATTTTGAAGTTTTGAAGTAATTGCTAGCCTATGTGTTGTGGTATTGCTCTATAAAAGGGTTTGAATTCACATTTAGGGCCCCGCTTTTTTTTTAGGTCTCCTTGCAATGTTGTGTTGTTTTGTCTTCTTGTTTGTTTTGTTTCATCATTTGCTCAACCATTCCTTTGTGCTATTGTTGTTGTGACTTCCTTTCATGTTTCATATTGTTACTATTGTGCCAACCCTTGATGTTTCATGTTGCTATTATTGTGAAAACCCTTTATGTCATTATTGTTACACCCTCCTTTTGTGTTGCTATTGTTGTGCCCTCTCTTCACACTTCACATTATTTTTGTTGTGATCTTAACACTTCATGTTCACATTTCACACTATTGTTGTTGTGCTTTCCTTTCATGCTTCACATTGCCACTTTTGCCTTTCATGTACATGTTCCTTCACAATGTTAATGTGCCTTTCCTTTGCACTTTGTGTTGTTAATTGGTCCAAGCCCTTTGTGTATGTAGCTTTTATTGCCCCCCCCCACCCCTTTTTTGCATTTTGCAAGTTGGGGTTTGGAACTTTTCTTGATGATTCAACTTCATTATTTGTGAAGTAGGTTTTTTTGTACTATTTATCATTTTGGTTCTTTTTTTTCCCCTTGTATACATTCTTTTTGTATCTTTATGTTCTTTTTGCTTTGTTTCATGTATTTATTTATTTATTTATTTATGGTTGTATTTAGTTGAATGTTTTGACAATTTTGTGTTTTCTTGTGTAGGTTTTGTAACAAAACATTTTGTGCATTAGAATTATATTTTGTATTATCATTCTTGCCTTATGATGAAAAGTGGGTCGGTTTTATTCTTGCTTGCAAATGTTTACATTAATATTTTTTTAGGCATCCATAACAACACTACATTCCATATTTCATTCCTTGCAAGATATTTGTTTGCTTGAGTCACTTCACCCTTGGTCTTGTTCAACATTCATGTGAAAAATGGAAATGTTTAGCAAATTTTTGTAAATACATTAATCCAAAATGAAAGTGTGAAATAATGAAAGAAACTCAAAAAAATCCAAATTTATAAACTCAAGGAAGCACATGTTTAAAAAATGGTGAAGAAAAAATTAAACAAATTTTGTAACTATTGCATTATCAAAAGAAAAAGTGAAAGCCACATAATAAGAATGCATTATGTGAATTGTTTTTGGTGTGAAGGACAATGCAAAGTTACAATTGATGCATCTTAAATTATGCATTATATCTTGTGTTATTCCAATCATGCAATTCCATTAAACCCAAGAATAAAATTAAGGGTCTAATATCTCATTATAAAACAAGTGAAATAACATGTTTTAAAAAACATATTGATGTAGACCATTCCATAATTTTCAATAAAATTGAAAGCAATGTAAATTTACAAGTAAAAATCATATTGTTTTTAAGAAGCATTGCAATTTAAAGCAACAATTTTCTTTGGTATATTCAACAACCATCAAAAAGCATTACTTAATAAAGTTATCCGTAAAGTCACCCTCTTTTTCACCCCTTATCCCCTGTGCTTTTTACCCTTTATCCCTCTTTCGGTGGTATTCACAAAGTAAGAAAATTCTATTAAATCTCAGTATGAAATGCTGAAACTCAGCATTTAATGCACAAGGTTCAAGAGCAATTATAGTAGTTGTACATGTACAAGCAGTTAATAACCCAAGTCTGGTATCAGCACAGTTCGATAAGTGTTTTAGGATATTTTGTCTATAACACTTTCATTATCCATCTTATAAACAACAAAATATCTTTTGCAAACTCTAACAAAGTTATATAAGATTGCTTTATAACTCAAGTGCTCTATAGACTCTATGCAACATGTCAAATTAACTTACAAATTGCACAATGTGCAGCAGATTTAGACAATTTGATAATCATCATTTTACATGATCACCAGGATTAGCAAATTGTCATATCAATTGTGCAATAACGAGTTTGATTATTGAAGAGTGGTTCACATTTTTCCAGCCACTTTCTTACTCCATAAGTACTACCTAATAATGTGAATGCTTCAAGCATAACTTTGAATAAGCAAATTTGCCAACCAGTGTTGTGTGGGTACATTTGATTTAACATATTAGCCATGTAAGGGTGATTAACTTTTTGAAAAATTAGACCGCTCATCTAGTAGTATGTAATATACTTCCTGGTGAAAGTAATACTAAAATCATAAAGCACAGCAAAAAATTTTCTAGTGCATTTGGAGGAGATGCTATCTTGGAAAAGCACCCTATAATTGGGGAGAGTATGGGGCAGGGTTAAGGGGAAAAACCTGATGCTTCTTGCTATGGTTTTGCAGTCGTGTGGGCCTGTGGCTGATCCACTGCAGGCACAGCTTCTCACTTCATAAGTATGTCCCGAATCGGGTCTTCATGTGTGATTCACTACAGCCACAGATTCTCACTTCATAAGTAACATCCTGAATTTGGGTCTTACATGAGATCTGCAGCTACCAAGTCTCACCTCCGCTCTTGGAACCCACACTAGACCCCCTTCCCTGTTTTGGCACCTGGCTGACAGAAGACCAGTTTGAACAGATTCGGGTTCTGTTCATCATTTGAGCATTTTCAACTGACCAAAATGATCCATCCACAAAGGATAAGAGTTCAAGTGTCATCATCCTCAGGTACAAATGTACAAATGGCTAGGATGTAAGCTCCTGGATCAAGTCCTAGAAAGAATTTAAGCAGTTGTGATTTCTAATTCACATGCTTCAGTCATTCATCATACTTGTGACTAGACAAGAAGAGATCTCCTATCTATGAATGAAGATTATGTTAGTGGAGGAATGAGGCCACCTATCAGTGCACAAGAAACAGAGTACTACAATGCTGTTCCCCCCATCCCCAAGGATTCAGTGGCATTATTGACCAAGAAACTATGGATGTTTTCAACTGCCTGCTTCGTGTATTCCATCTCTCTGTCCTTAATTGCACTGCACACATTACCACCCAAGAAAAAACTTGCATCAATCACAATGCACAGATTTGGACAATCACTGTGAAGTGCAAACAGACCCATCATTCCATGTGCAAATAAGTGGTTGCTTAAAAACAGTGGCCTTTCCATGACATTCATAACAGGTGAAGCTACCATCTATGACCAATCAGTTTGGGACCTCTGGTTGGCTTTATAAGCAAGAAATGAAGGGTGAGCTGTTATATAGCAACATAGAATTTACTGGCATGTCCAGCAAAAGTAACAGCAGTCAAAGTACTATGTAAGTGCCACTGCAGATTTCAAATCTATGGAACTATGGAATAATAAATGGAGAAGTACTAACCTGTGACTCATAAGTGAGAATCTGTACATGCTTGCAAACACAAGCAAATGGAGGCCGATGGAATAGAAAAAAATGAAGGTCCGTGCATACCTGTAATAATCACTCAGTTAGTCTGGCCTGCAGTACAACCATGAGAAGATACAAAACTTCTTTTACATTCATAAATTGCGAAAGTCATGTGTATTCATTCCAGGGATTTGGTGGGAAGAGATTTTTACTTATTGCCCAGGAAAAATCGGCCACTTGTAAGAGTGATTTTATCACGAATCCCAAGCTCCTTATACCTCCGATCCTTTTCCTGCAAAATTCACAAGGTGGAGATAAATCAAGTGCCAGGACATTGCATCAAAAGCATCCTGTCATAATCTTTGACTAGAGTACACAAACCAAGTTCAACGGAAAAAAAAATTGACCTTCAAGTATGTTTTGCTGGATGTTTCTGGAACAAAATAACTTGGGGAGCACAGTTTCAAAGTTTCCTAAAGTTTATAGGATGACTAAACAGCAAAACAGAAGAACAGCAACCTTCTTCGAGAATGCAGTAAAAGGGTTGATGTCATCTTCATATATTTTCTTGTACTTGTTTTCAACATCTGCTCCAGTCCCCGATTCCAAATCCTCCCGATGCTGCACAACCAACAGTTCCTGAATTGGTCCACAATAGCATGCCTCCCCAACCAAACAAAGGGTTCACTTTCTTACAAGGATCATTTTTTCAAAGTTTCATTTGACAGTAACACACACTACCCCATAGGTCGATTCCAATTGAAATGGTCATGCTATGCTACATGAAGAAAATCAACAGGGCCAAATCCATATTCTGAAACTTAGGACATCTCCACATGACTCAAAAGAAGCTGCTCAGCTGGGTTCAAGCATAACAAGAGGAACTGGTGAGGAACTTTGGAGGTAAGATAGTCATCTAAACCTTCTTGGGTGCCCGAGGAACAGGTCTGTCCATAGTGTAGTCCTGCACATATCGCATCTTCTCATATAGCTTCACATTATCAGCTTTGCTGCGTTCAAGCTCTGATGTTAATGCTTGGCATTTGTCCCTTGCTGCTGTCAGCTCCTGCAGCTCCCCACCCAACCATTTGAGTCAAAATTGCATTACTAGATTATCACCTCTAAGTGGTCATATGGGTAATCATCACACACCAAGTCAGTCAGTCATATGTTGCCATACACAACTAGAGTTGAAAAGACTTGGGGACAGCAAAGACACTTCATGATGACAAGTTTAACCACTGTGGTATGATAGAAGCTTCCTTGGATGCTTGGTCATTTTCATGATCAATGCTTTGCTCCTCCATACTTCCAACCTAAAGAAAACTTGGACTGTGTTCAGAAGTTCCCTGTATCTACTCCTGAAAATGCCAGGCAAAATCTTCAAGTTCTGAAAGAGACATGAAGCACTCACTTCCTCTGTCTCACGCAGGCGTTGACGAAAGCGATCACGCTGACTGCATATGACCTTCAGCATTGAATTCTCATCCTCATCTCCCATGGTGTTCCCACCTCCTCCATGCTGTAAGGACACATGTTCACACATGCTCTCAGATATTACAGCTTAGATTAAGGACACACCATATGAACTGATATCACAGTCTTGTAAACATTTAAGAGAAAAATGGCACTATCAAAGGAAGACTGGACCCATTAGGTATCCTGTAAGGAAAGCTAGATGTACCTCTAGCAAGTCAGTCATCCGTGAGTCTGGAACATCCCAATCATCCATTTGCCTACTTGCTCGTCGATCTGTTGCACCATACCCCTGTATACTTTGCAAACAATCAAGTGTACTGTGAACCCTTGCTTGCCTCAATTTACTTATTCATATAGCATGCAACTACTTCTGAAGAGTGTTTTCCTAAAATATTTACTTGCTTGATTTCAATTCTCCAGCCAAGTATGATCATTGGAACTCTGTCAACTGGGCAGGTAGAGGTGCATGTGCACCAATTTTAAGACTCATTCTAGCTAACAAACATCTTCACAAGTACTGAGAAGTTCTCCATACTTTGATTTAAATCAACTAGAATTGACAGATGATGCAATCATAATGTTACAGAGATTTCAGATCTGACAACATATCAGCAAATAGGAAAATGATGAAAAATACTAAGGAAAAGGGCATCTCATGGAGAAGGCCCAGAAACAAAAACCAATGCAAAAGCACCTTGAGGATGTCTTCTTCAAGCTTCACAATTAACTGTTTCTGCTCTTCAACCTTGGCCTCCAACTCCTTAACTTGCTCTTCTGCAGCTGCTGCCATTGTTCTCCTCTCAGAAAGTTCAACCTACCCCGTGCCACAATTCCACATCCTTTGGTTTCAAATAAATGTTGACTTTTGTGCCAGTTCTTCTGAGCTCTGGACAGAACAGTCTAGTGCTATCTTCTTTTATGCTAAGCTCTTTGAGCTCTCTGTGAAATTACACAATATGCTTATGAACTTCTTACTTCTGTCTTTTACAGTAACCAAAGCAATCTGTGTGTCATATCAAGGACCCCCTAGCCACAGTGGGCACATGGATTCCATATGAGCTTGAAGGCTACTTAAAATAGTCTTGGAATGCTTGGCTTCTCAAAGATAGCAGTGCTGCAAAGACTCATTGAGCACATATTTAAAGGTTCTTGATCACACCCAGCTCCACTATCATCATGATGTTTGCTTTGCTTATTTTAGGTCAGATAGCTAATGAGATTGCAGAGAAACTATAAAGTAACTTCATGTCAGTTCCTGCCAAATCAAAATGAATATGAAGAATGACTGTGGTTGCAAAGTTGTGAGTGGCACTCACAAACTTTGAGATTGTCAACATTCATTACGAAGGGCAGTGATTAGCTGCCATCACTTCTGACTGACTTCATCAGCTCCTGAGAGTGGGTGTACATGAGTATGTAATCAGCTACTCAAAATTTTGGGCAAATAAGCTATAAAAATAATGCACCCACAGTTTCTGTAACAGTTCTGGAAGCAACAGGAACATTTGGTAGTCATGATGTCAGCTAGCACTCAAGAGAACTCAACTCTATTTTAGGTTGTCTCTGTCTGTGATCTGGGCAGTAAACTCACCTTTACTAGTGTAAGCTCATGCTCCATCTTCCGGTTTTTCTCCAAGAGTAAAGTCTCCAGTTTCCCAATGTCTTCACCTTGGACAGCTATTTCCCAGTCCTCAGCTTCTATAGAGTTGTAGCCCACTGCCTGGAATCATCAAGAAGATAAGACATCACATTCCTTTTGACATTGTTACTAATAAAGAATAGCCCAGATCTTGAACAGAGCTTAAGTGAACAACAACTGGACCATATATTCCACAGTGCTCGACCCAAAGAAAAAAGCTGCAGTGCTCCTAAATGTGTTTCACTGGTTAATGGAGTAAATCCATTGATGAAGCATACAACTGAACTATCATGGCATATCCCTGTGAAATTGAGTAAGACCTGCAAAATTTTCACTTGTTTCCGTAGGTCCTCCACTTGCTTAGCTGTTGGTCGTTCGCTGAGCTCTCCCTGAAGCTCTACAAGGACAGCTTCCTACAACCAACAGGCACTTTAGATACAAACTATCTTGGCTTAACCTTCCGGCTGGAGAGAATTCTGAAAGTGTGGTCAATAACCAGTTTTGGGATCAAGCATATTTATACACAGCACACACCTTCTCATTGACAAGGGTGTTGAGTCTTTTCGATTCCAGAAGGTGCTCTTCTCGCTCTTTTGAGAGTGCATTCTCAACATTGCGAAGCTCAAGGTGGAGCTCTGATATGATCTTCTCCTTCGCACTCAGGGATGCTTCCAGGTTGCTGCTTGCCTCCTCATCTTGCCTAATTTCATGAGGAAGCATAAAATCAGAACCAGACTACATCGACAGTCATCACCTTGGTAGTACATCTTAAGACCACATTCCCTGGCTCCACATTTTCTGAATCACAGAATGCCTAGCCCAACATTGTGAGTTGAAATTAAAATGTATGGCCACATTTACCGTTCCTGGAATTGAGCCTCCTGGTTGTGCACTGCCTCCAGTTGCAATTGCAATTGCTCCTGCAACCTCAACATTACACATGGTTGACATGGTAGCTAAAAGCTGAGAGATTTTGTTGAAAGTATAATGACAATGCTGCCAAGAGCAGCTGAAGACCTGTGCCTACCTCAGCAACCCTTACACTGTTACCTTGTAGCTGCAGCACATTCACAAAAATTCCATAAGCATGAAAAATGCAATAAACCTTTTCTCTTTCAAGGCTCAGGAGCCGAGATTGGGCACGATCCACTTCATCAGTCAATAAATTCAGCTCTGACTGCTTGGCTGCACTGATCTCCTCTGCAAGAAAAGGGTTGGAAGTGAGGCAACCATATAATTATGGGAACATCTGGCCGTTCAACCATCCACTGAGAACCATTGCCAGGGAGACACTTTTGAGAAATGTTAAGGAATTTAAGGTTCTAGGCACCAGACCTAAAACTCCAGTCAGCACTGGTACTCTAGTACATGATAAAAAGATGCTTGCTATGCTTGCAAGTGTCAACTTGCCATCAAGTAATACAATGTGACTGTTTTGAAACAACAAACTTAACAGAAAAGGTGTTGAGGAACACACCAGATTGAGCCTGAAGCTCAAAGAGCTGGCTCTGCCCATACTCATGAAGGCGCTGCATATTTTGCACACTTTGTGTAGCTGCCCTCAACTGATCTTGCAGCAATTTTTCTCTAAACAAAGAAACCAAAAAAAGAAAATATCTACATTTTAGATCAGTGAATCTCTATCAACTTGAGACTTTCTGCAAGTTAGTCATATACCATATATCTCAGAATTGCTTTGCAAAACTTCATCTCTTTCTTTTTATGGTGAACTCTACAACTATCAAATTGTATGCTCAACTTCCCTCGCCAAACATTTCAGTCCAGATCAACAGGTAGTTCAGGCAACAATGTCCTGGCACCCAAGGACACCAGTGTGCATTGCTCCAGAAAGCAGCAGGCAAATCATAAATAACAGAGTTCTTCCTAGGCAGATGCTGTACCTCTCATTGAGAGCTTCAAGATTCTTCTGATTTTCTTCCGCCAAGCTTCGTTGCTTCATCTCCACAATCTCCTTCACTTTCTCCTCCATCTACGAGCACCAAACACAGCTGAGTAACAGCAGTTTCCTTTTTGTGAGCACTGCAAATGTACCACTGTAGAGCAATGCAGGTCCAAATTCCCAAAGCTCCCCCAAGGAGTTTAAGGAAATCCCAACTAATTATAACTGGCAGTACACATCCTGCAGCCATTCCCATCACCATCAACTTGCTAAATCTGGAACCCTAATTATAACAGACATACAGCAGCAGCCATCAACTGGCAAGAAAGAGTTGCCTGATTAATGAAAATTATATGAACTGCTTCCTAATTTGCTCAAATGCCTAGAGATCAGGCATTAAAGATTTGATAATTAGGGTTTGGCCAGGGAAAGCACAATGCTGAAACTAACCTGCTGTTCCAAGAGCCGGTTTCGCTCCTCAAGTCGACGAACTGTGGCTTGCTGATTTTTAAGATAAGCAGTCTCAGTATGATACTCCTCAAGCTCCTGCTTCATTTTCCGATTCTCCAACTCCACCTCTGCAATCTTACCTGCCAACTCCTGCCAAAAGAGAAATCTGGTTTTTCAGAGACGAGTGAAAAAAATCTCTCTAACACAATGACACTCTCTGAGAAGAGAAGACAAAAGAAAGAATGTTATACAGTTGTGTACTAAACAAAATACTTACTGTGGCAGAGGAGAGGGCTGGAGCTGGATCAGGTGCCTCATACAGTTTTTGGTAAATATTAAGAAAAGCATTCTCTCCAAATTTGGCACGCTTTGTTAGATTGTCAACCTCCTCTTGATAGCCTTTCAACAATGCAGGAAATGACTTTGTCTTCTCCTCTTGTGAAGCTTTCTTGAAATCTGCAACAACAATGGAGGGAGGAAGGAAGGAAAATCCTCAGAAAAATCTTGCTAAGAAAAATCTCTCTTGGATTCTTTAAAGGAAATTTTGCATTTTGCCTGCTGAACACCTGAAGGATGGCAAATTTTATATCTCCATTGCAGGACTTCATCATGTCTACAGATCTTTACACACACCTCGCGTGCTCTCTGCAAGCTTCCGTCGATTCTTGAGGCTGCTCTCTTGGTTCTTGCCGATCTGTAGACCTTGATCGTCCAATTGCACTCTCCATGTCTCCAGGTCAAAATCTGTCGACAAACAGAAAACAGCCAATTCGCATGCAGTCCTTTTTAAAGTCTGGATCTTGCTTTCTGTAAGCATTTTCCAGCATGCGATCGATCGCAAACACCTCCTCCGGAACCCATCTCAAGCTTTCTTTTTCCAAGAACAAAAGACTTCTCTTGCTACAACAATTTCGAAGCTTTTTACTTACCTTTCCAGAATGCGTAAACCACCGAGATCGGCGAAGCCGAACTGAATGTCTGTGCCCCTGCCGCTAAAAGAACAACAGGCCGTGAAACTTCCTTCTCCACTGTTGTTGAGTTATCAACAACCCCGCCCTCGTCTCCTTCCATCCCGTCACGCAACCTCTCCTATTGTTGCCCTTTGCTCAACCTAGAAGAAGAAGAAGCCACAACAGTCCTTCTCACTCGTCA
>Ga0209208_10006636_pt1 | contig 15928 bp, 16 predicted proteins | sample S1TSphfallax_3_FD_187694 | JGI IMG/M metagenome (GOLD analysis project Ga0209208, IMG submission 187694) | Host-associated microbial communities from peat moss isolated from Minnesota, USA - S1T2_Fd - Sphagnum fallax MG (SPAdes) (version 2) | ecosystem: Host-associated > Plants > Peat moss >...
ATATTACAAGAAATTGTGCAATAAATGTTGGACAACAAACATACTTTCACCATAGGGCAACTTCTCACTATTACAAAATGTGGGTGCAATTCACTAGTCCCCATTCATTAGACCAGTGAATTCAATGCTTTTTCACTACTCCTTGTTTATTACAACCATTGAATTCACTCAAAATCTAGTGAAATCAGTTGGCATACAAGGACACATGTTGTTGTAGTGTTTCAATTCAACTCTAGGCCTACAACAATATGTTCTTATTAAATGTTTTCTTACAAAAAAAACTTATTTTTTTTTAACATCTATTATCATAATAACTTCAATAGCCATAGATCTTCACATGGTAGTTATCCAAGTGAAAATCGAAAAAACTTAGTTGATGATATGTTGTTGATTAGTCTAAAGTGAAACATTATCATTGAAGACCTAAGGAAAAAAATAGGGTTACCCACCCTTAAACAAGCCCCTTACAATTTTAACATGGCAAATTAAACTTTAACAAAACTAATAAGGTTAATTAAGAATCTCAAAATTCACATTCATGGCATTTCATACGTAGTTATTTCATAGTTATGAAAATCATCACAAACTTGCCCCCTCCATGTATTTGTATTTTTACAACACTTGAATGATGGGTTCAAGGTTAAATGTTAATGAAATGTTAATCAATCATTCATATGATGTTGTAATGGCATTGTAATACAATGATCAATCATCACAATGTGTTAAAATGTCATCACAACATCATATCAATAATTGTAATAGAGTGTGATAATTTACACCCATCACCAAACATAACACGTGCAATGGCAATATAGCATTTGTCTTCTTGCACCCCACCTACACCTATAACCAAACACAAAACCCTTATTTCTAATTGGAGCTTTCCAAAATTTTGAACATTATATTATTAAATTGTGTGTTTGACCATAGGTCACTTTTTGAATAGTGGGCAAAACATGGGCGTATTTTCAAGGGTTGTTCCTCTATACATTATGGGTGTTCGATTATCGAAAGGCGTTTGGTTATGGACATGCTTACCCCATAGAATAATGTTGTGTGGTTACTCAATTCCTCGGTTTTGAAATGATGGTTCCAGTTCAAGTTACCTTCTAGAACCTAACCATAACCAGGTCCTAGGTTTTAGAACCAGGTTGGAACCAAACCAGGGTTAGGTTATGATCCAAAAACCAAGTGGGAAAACAGGCACATTGGTCTATGTATTTTTCATGAGTAAGTCTTTGTTCTCTATCTTGAGTAGGAATAAGGATGTTTAATATCTTTTTCTTTTTTTTTAAATTTGGTTTCTTTGGTTTCTTGCTCACTTCCAATAATCCTTCAAATTTTAATTTCAACTGAAATTTTCACTTGAAAATTGTAAGTGCTTCCACATGAAATCCTCATGAATACTCTTATTGAAGCCCCATTAGCGAGTCTATATAAAAGCACCTCTATAAAAATAGAATAAAACTAAAAATAATTATTTTTTGGCTCTTTTAATTATATATTATTAATCTTTTTCCATATTTTCTTCCATGTGGTCCAAATGGATAATTGCAAAAAAAGTTGACTTATTTGCATTGTTTTGGATGATGTTTTGGATTTTGGAATTTAGTGGGAAGGTTACTCTTACCCGAATCTTCCCTAGAATTGGGACTAGTCAAATTTAATAATAGAAAAAAAGAATCAAAATCCAAAACCACCCCTAAATGGAATCAAAGGTTTTTCCTCATATGGAAGAATCATACAATACTAGTATAGAACAATGAAATTCCAAATAAGACTTTGTGACACAACATGCAACACTCCAATCTACCTTTCACAACTATAAACTTCTAAACTACCCTAGTTAAACCCTTGGCCAATTCGACACCAATTATATTATTTTCAAAAGTTATTTTTTCCAACTCAAAAAATATTGGGAAGGATAATATTGAATATTTAGGAATATTCCATTTGTTGAAATGATTTTTAAAAATACTTATTTATTTATTTATTTATTTATTCGATGGACATGCATTGAAATGGCCAAGGTACTATGGTATATACATGTGACACTCCAATCTAACCTTCATGACTATAAACTTGTAGACCCCTAAACCCTAAAACCTTCCATCAAGCTGCAGATTTCAGGGTTGCCCTTCTTCACTCCACCAGATCCTCCTTCCAGAAGCTGTCATCATGCCCACCATCACTCTCGCCTCCTTTCCACAACATAATGGTTTTTATATGGCCTTTGGAATCCCTTTTAGATGTCTTGATGGGTCTACATGAGTTAGGCATTGTGCAAAATTCAAAGAAGAAACTTGTGCAAATCATGCAAATTATTCTGCTATGGAGCATCTTCCGTAGACGCCATTATGCACATTTCGCTGGTTTTAAGGTCAGGACCAACATTTAAATTCTTTTTCTTTCTTTTTGGCAATTGTTTTCCACTTGGCAACAAAAATAAATAAATGGGGGTTGTGAATACTCTTGGGGAAAAATGGGCCAAAGTCGCCATATTTCAAGGAAATTAAGTTCAGTTTCGCCATATTTAGACCATATAACATGTTGTCAAAATATAGTGGGGTTCCAAAAAAATTCTACTTTCCTCTAGAGAAAAAGACCTAATGGCCTTTGGCTACGTCTTCTTGTGAATGATTTGCCAGTCCACCTACCTCACAATTATTAGGTACCCTGCCTACGACATGATGATGGACTAGGTGTTCTCACGTCAGCGCCAGGGTTTTTTTTGCCCAATTTTGTGGTGTAGCCAAAATGGCCTCCATAAGAAGATTTAGCCAAATTTGTCTATGAACCAGATTATGAAAATAATAAAAATTTAAGGATCCTTTTTTATGTTTTGGCTATAACCTGCTGGAACTCGTCATAAAAATATGGGAATTTAAATCAATTGTTTCAAAAGATGGCGAATTAGGGCCATTCTTTTTCACAAAAAATCCTTTGTATCATATTTTCCAAAATCATATTTTTCAGGTGAAAAAATGAAAAAACTCGCACCCCAATAAAAAAAAAAGAAAAAAAAAAAAACTGATTAGAGGGGGGTTGCAAATGTAAAGCAGTCTTTTTTTTGGGGGGAAAAAATGGGCCCATGCCACCACAGCATGATGAAAAATGGGCGCATGTTGCCATATTTAGAGAATAGGTTGTATAATGTCGCCAAAATGTACGATAATAGTTTCCTGCACGTTTCTACTTTTTAACTGTCGTCAAATTTGACTACTCTCTCTTTTGGATTAGTCGCCAACACCCCTCACTCACAAATTTGAAAAAAAAGAATTCTAATTCATCTATAATTGATAATAATTATTTTATTTTTTATAGATAAATAATTTTATTTTGTACTAAATTAATTTATTAAAATTAAAATTAAAATTAGTTTAGTAAAAATTAAAATAAATTAATTTTTATAAAAAAAAACTGATGAGCACCATCACCTGAAGTTGCAGGGGCTCATGAGGGCAGGCTACAGACTTGCTGTTGTTCAAGTAACAAACCCTTGTTCTACAAATGGCCTCTAGTTGTTTTTACAAACAACACTACATAGTGCCAAGTGCCAACCCACACTGATGCCGAAGTCGGCAAATTTTTGAGCTCCTACTTGAACAACAAAGAGGATAGAGAGATAGAGAGAGAGAGAGGGAGAGAGATACACACACTTTTGATGATGGCAGGATCTACTAGTGATCATCAGCTTCCCATCATCCCCAGAGTGAAGCTTGGCCCTGAGGGATTTGAGGTATCAGCTCTAGGATTGGGGTGCATGGGTATGGCTCCACTGCATGGAGCTCCAAAGCCTGAATCAGAGATGATTGAGCTCATCAGATATGCTGTCAATAGTGGAGTCACATTCCTTGATACTGCTGATGCATATGGTCCTCATACCAACGAAGTTCTTATAGGCAAGGTGAGGTGATGATGCTCTCTGTCTGTCTGTGTCTCTGTCTTTTTTGTTTTGAGGATGAACAACAACCCGAAGCTGGAATTAATGTATGAATGTATGGTAATGAAACCTCGTCTGGAGAGGAAATTCACAACTTGCAAATCCATCATTGAGCTTGAGCTTCTTGTGTGCATAAGGTTTTGCCTCTAAAGTGTAGTAGCATTGACTACACTATACAATTGCCTGTCTGTTTTTTTGTCTTTGTGTGGGGGAGGGGGGGAACTATCTCACTTTGTACTTGAATCTGTCCATCTCAACCTTTTCTTTTGCATTTAGTCATCTCTGGAGAGAGAGAGAGAGAGAGAGAAGGTAAAATTGAATGGAATGGGGCTTGTGGGTGGATGGGTGGGGGTGGCGATGGTGGAGAAAATGGCAACAGGCAATCAAAGGGATGCGGGAAAAGGTGCAACTTGCCACTAAATTTGGGGTTCTTTCTGTGGGAGGATCTTTGCAAATAAGAGGAGACCCGGAGTGGGTTAGAACAGCATGTGAAGCGAGCTTAAAGAGGTTGGGTGTGGAGTACATTGATCTTTACTATCAGCATCGTGTTGACACCAAGGTGCCCATTGAAATCACTGTAAGTATGTCTGTTTGGTTCCAACCCAAAGCTTCAAATGCATAAGAAGACCACAAAACGGATTTAGAAGATTAGGCTGATCCTTGCAACCTGAAATGATTTTTTTGGTAGGTGGGGGCAATGAAGAAGTTGGTGGAAGAAGGAAAGGTGAAACATTTGGGTTTGTCTGAAGCTTCAGCATCTGAGATTCGACGTGCACATGCTGTGCACCCTATAACTGCTGTGCAAATTGAGTGGTCTTTGTGGACAAGGGATGTGGAGGAAGACATCATTCCTACATGCAGGTAACATCTTGTAGCATACCCTAGCTGTCAATTGGATCTATAAACATGGATTCGTACCAAGATGTTTTTTCACAGCTTACACTCAGAGTGATGGAAAAAACATATGAATTTACATAGACTTGCAACCCTATGAGGTGCTCTCACTGCGATGCATTTTATACATGTGCATATATGGAGTTTTTATTGAAATAAGTATGTATGAGGGTTATGTGTGCAGGGAGTTGGGGATAGCAATAGTGCCTTACTGTCCACTCGGGCGTGGGTTTTTCTCTAATGCCGATCTGGAGGCAGATAATCCCAACATGGTTTGTGATCTCCCTCTTCACCTTGGTCGAATCTTACTTGTCTATTCCAGAATTCTGATTTCCCTGAGCTTTTGTTAACTTTGTGACCTCTCTGTCAAGGGTCTTGGTGAAACAAAAATTTGAGCATACTCAAGTCAAATCTATGCAATCCACCTGAAACTGTAAAATGATGCATACTAAAACCAAAAATGCAAACTATGTTTCTACAGATCCCACCAAGATTGTCAGGTGCAAACTTGGAGAAGAACATGATGTTGCGGGCACGGGTGCAGTCAATTGCTGAAGAAAAAAAATGCTCATTGAACCAACTAGCACTTGCCTGGCTTCTACATAAGGGCAATTACGTGGTTCCCATTCCAGGGACTACTAAGAAGGTTAACCTAGAGTCAAACATTGGGGCGATTGCTGTTGCTTTGAGCAAGGAGGAAATTGTGAAGATTGAAGCTGCTGTGCCTACTGATGAAGTTGCAGGTGAGCGAAGCTTTGATTTTATCATGAAATTTTCATGGCGTGTTGCATCAAGCCCACCACTTTCTTCATGGAAGGACTAACCAAAGCTTTTGAGGCTCATTTGTTAGAATATTTTGAATTTTGATGATGACTATGGGACTTGCAACATTATCATTGTGCATGATGAAAATCATTTTTGATAACATTGTCTTTTCTTTGTGCAACAATTTAAAATTTATTGTATACTAAACCATCTTGACATTCATGGGGTACACTTTGGTGCAAACAACTTCAAATAGAAGGTTATTCCCAGGGGCAAAATGTTTCTTGACTTTTTGTGTCATCAAAGGTATAAAGAGTTTGAGGACATGAGACCTAACTTGACTTGCTTCCTTAATATGGCGATGGCATTTAGTCTATTAACATTTGCGCTTAGACGGTAAGGTCATAGTTTTGTTGAAACTTGAGTTGCAAAGTTTTTTCATTCAATTGCAAATAAGAAATACATGCTTATGTGAAAAGTAGACTTTGTATAGGAAAAGTAGAGTTGATTGAATTAGTTGAGTAAATTATCCCATGACTTTGAGCTCCACAACCAAAGCTTCCAATAAAATCTCCTTGCCTTTTGAGCTTCAAAGAACAAGCTTGCAACAATTATATCGATGTGTTACTAGGTATGTAAGCAAAAGTATTTGCCAAGGTACTGTGGTATGCAACAACTCAAGCAGGTTGGTTGGGGCTCAAAACCTCACACGGTCAATTCCATGAAGGACAAGACCTAACTCCCATATGTAAGTTCCATCTTCTCATCTGTGTCAAATCTCTTGACAAATCTTCATATTTGGTTTAAACCAGTTCTTTGTCAGTTCTTTCATGAGAACTGTCAGTTCTTCCTAAAATTTCAAAAACCCAGAACCAGAGGGAGGTTCTTGCAATTCTGAAAGTATGAAAGAATTGGAACCAGAATCACAAAACTGACAAAGAACTAGAGGTTTAAGCTGGAACCTATGTTTTTCAATTTCTACAATTTTTAAGAACCTGGAATTGGAGGCTATTAACAAAATCTGAGAACTGCACAACAATGGTTTAAACTTTCTGCATTATATTTTGCCTCAAATTTCTTTGGCATTAAGTTAACTTGCTACATTGGGTTTTCTTCAAACTTCTCAAACTTATTTTTTAGCCTTCACAATTTTGACAATAGGTCTGAATTAGATTTGGTGAGGTTTTAGGGTCTACAACTATAGTTTGAATTTGGTTTCCTTCAAATTCTAACTTCAAAATTATGCATATAATATGTGGGTGTAAACCGTAAACAACAAGAGAATCATATCTTGCAAGATGTAGGCATATGTATTCTTTCTCAAACTTTCCTTTGTTGGCCTTGCCCACCAAGGCAAGGATATTGTGTTTAGATTCATTATAGTGTATAGTAGCTTAAGGGATTATGGCCCCTAGGTAATACATCTATTTTTATATGAGAATTTTGGAAAGATGATATTTTGGCTTGTGTTGAAACTTGAGATTAGTTATAGAGTTATAATATCCTGAAGGATTTTGGTTTCTTTTGGAGGATTTTTGGAAGATTATATTTTTGCATGGTGAAATATTTGAGTTTCCATAATTCTTCTTTTGCCTTAAGATATGTTTTGATGTAAATGGCAAAGCCACAGTTGTGACACAACCCTTGTTTCCAAAGCAAACTAAAAAAAGGTGTTGTTCATAATACTTACCAATCCTCCTATGTTTGGAAATGCAAATCTTGGTGATTTGTTTTGTGCTATGTATGATCTTATATGGGAGCTTTGGCATCATAGGCTACTACTTGATGTTTGGTGACAACCTTCAATCACAAATTGGAGTTAACCTACCATGGGAGGCTACATCATCATATTTTGTCATCTTGGTCACTCTAATCATCCCTTTTCTCAAACATGCTCTCATGGTCACACCACTTGCAATTGTGGCCAAACAACTACTCCCACACCCACAAGACCAAATATGTGTTTTCAAGTACAATATTTTGGACACTCTTGGTGGTGAGCTACTTTTAATGGCTGTCAATAAGCATCATTCATTAGCATATCTGCATCAATTGATTTCCTTGCATATGTTAGGTTAACCCTCAAGAGCTGGATTGACCCAAATTGGGTTGACCTTATTTTACAATGGGTAAGCGGGGCTAAATTGCACAAAATCAATTTTATTTATTTGTTTTGTTGTTGGATAAAGAATGGTGTTTGTAACACATATTTGATTTTTTATTCTTCACACCATGAGATTGAGAGGTTGTTGAAAATTAGTCCCTATTAGCCCCCTCCAAATGAAACCAGCTTTGCCCATTGACCACAAGGGAAGGCAAGCATCACATTGTATTCTCACTAGTCCAAAGGCTGTCAAGGTCACATACCCACACGGGATTAGAGGCTCAATATTTAGGTGCTTACATTTGTGTGCCTTATAGATCAAAGGCCGTTCAACTGTGGTTAATTAATTTTTTTCTCTTCTTAACAACATACCGTGGTAGGTTAAGAGATCAAATGTGGTGCAAAAACTTGAGTACAAGAATAACTAGCATCACATGTGTGGAGAATAGGTACAATGATAAATAGGAATATCTTAAGAAGCTGCCCAATACTTTTGGAAAAAAAATTCTTGGGTATCATTAAAAGATTAGCTGAGCTTATATTCTCATTTTGTAAATGTTCCATATATGTGCAATAGTATCCATGAATCATTGTTTTAAAATGATGACTAAACAAGAGTTACTTCTAGTTGAGTAACATAGCCAAGTAGGTATGTTCTTAAAGGATGGTTATTAGTGTGTGAGGAGGAAAGCTTGGCCAAATGTTGGGTGGGTATTAGAAATGGCAGCAAAACCCCTCCTGTTCTCAGGGAGGTTCTTTTTATTTCATGGCCATGATTTTAAAAATCAAAGAAATCAAGTCTGATATGTAACCATGGTTCTTAAACAACAACAACAACAACAAAGCCATTTTCTATAAAGCCATGGTGTCCAGTTCTTGGGTGGGGGATTTTGAAGAAGTGATATCACTGGGTACCCTTTGGTGGTTAGCGGGTATTTGAGTTTATAAAGAACCATCGGACCAAAGAAACATTGATTGATTATGTGAGAACCGCAGTTGAGTCCTAAGAACCGCCCTGATAACCACTGGGGGTGTGTTCCTGTTTCTAATAATGGGGCCAAACATCAATATGGTTATTAGGAATTGGTTGCATCTAGATATGATCCAGAGCCGGGTAATAGATATGTATGGACAGACACAAGCCACTTGCTTAATTGAATTATCCGCTAGTCCCAGTTTTTTGACCAAAAATGAGAATTGAAGAACCTCGGGTTCCAATTACTTCAAAACCCTCATTCAAAGACTGCCAGTTCTCATATAAAAAAACCAACATTTTTCTAGACGGGTATTTGCCTTTTTTGAATAAAGGAGAACCATGGTTATATATCAAAATCGAATTACATTCTTTCCAAACATTAAGAACCACCCCTGATACCCGGTGAGGTTTGGGTGTCGTTTCAAATACCCACCCACCCGACACTGGTAAATACGAGATACTTTAAGAGAAGGAGCTCATAATTTTTGAGAACATGACAACTTGAATACTAATCAAACTCTTGTTAAATGTCACCCCCACCATTAGGGATTAGTAGTGAACGATTGAAATTACTTGCACCCAAGCAAAAACACAAATCTAATATCAAATTCATTAAGTACCTATTAGGTACTCCATTTTGCAATGGCCGTAATAAGTATCTAGCAAAATCATGTGTGAGGTACAAGTGTATGGTAAATGGTGAACTATAAACCCAACTTGTTATTCACCAAATGAGTGTGTCGATTGTAAACTAAAGCGTCACCAAGAGAATTCTACATCATTCTTCAGGATTTAAGGTTTGTATAGGGTGGATTGAGAAGCTGTTTTATAAATTTAGGGTGGGTTTCATATGCCATAGCCTTGCACAAAGGAATTCCACATTTGTTTTATGTTAAAGGTAGAAAAGTCTATTTTGAGAAATTTCCAAGTGTATTTGAAGGGCACCCCATATTATGCCTACTCCCTAAGAGCAGTGGGAGGGATCTTATGGCTATAAGTAGGCATAAGATCCCTCCCTCCCTTACAGGCACAAGATCCCTCCCACACTTGAGGGCAAGGCATCCCCTCCCCTTTAGCCAAATTGGTTTAAGATGGGTAAAGACCACAGTGGGGGACATTCCCAAAAGGTGGGGTTGGACTTGGGGGAAGGCCTCACAACCTGGCCCTAGGCCCCTAATTTGGGGAAGGATCCCACCCTTGGACTTTACCCTACAAAATCAATTCCCTGGGGGGACGGGGGTGCTGAGCGGTGCCCCAAAGCCTATGAACTTGCTACAATAACAATGCCCACTTATTAATAGCGCAAGGTAAAAGGGAAAAGTAAAATTAGGTTTCTTTTACACATACATCACTCATCAGATTCGCCTTGTTCTTGACAGGTAACGGCATCTTTTCGGTTTTGGCATTATTCCCACTTTGGTCATTCCAACAAAAAGTAGCTAAAGGGCCCAAGGGATCCGAACACACGGCTGTCCGGTCATAGGTCAAGTGTGAACAAATTGGGTTTTAATTCTTGAAGGGTTCCCTAAGGAGTAGGAACATAAGAAAGAAAGAAAGAAACCAACCTAGGGTTTCCAAATGAAACAAATCTTGCCAACCTAGGGTTTCCAAATGAAATAAATCTTTCCAATTACCTAGGGTTTCCAAATGAAATAAATCTTGCCAACCTAGGGTTTCCAAATGAAACAAATCTTTCCAACCTAGGGTTTCCAAATCAAAGAATCTCAACAATTTAAAGGGGAGCACCAAGAAAAGTAGGTAACTTACCTACTTAAGAATAGGTACCTAGCAGTTGTAGAATTTCACACCTTTAAAGGTTGGACAAAAACCCCAAGGAATTATATTTATTGTTGTGGAAATGTGGTCCATCCATCCATCCATGTATCCATGTGTAATCATTTAATGGACATAATGCAAATAAGAATTAATAATGGGATGCCTGTTTGAGGTTCCCAAGGAGTTAACAAGGGTTCCCAAACAATAGGAACATGGGCAAGGAGCCAACAACCTAGGGTTTCCAAATCAAGGAATCTCAACAATGGAAGCGGGGGTAGGTACCGACTTAATTCCAGGTACCTACCTAGTGGTTGTAGAGTTTCACACTTTAAAGGTTGAACCAAAAGCCCAAGGAAAAACCTACCTAAAATTTTATTTTTTTCATCCATCCAACTATCCATCCATAATCACTCAAACACCGCAATGCAAATGATAATGATAAGGGGATGATTGTTGGAGAATAAAAGAGAAGGGGGCACGGGGGACGGGTTGGAGCGAGGGAGTGCGAACATAGCAAGGGGTGGAAAAAGGGGGGCCAACCCGGTGATACGCAAACCCTAATGTGGATAGCATAACAAGAGCGGCGAGCGGCGCTGTTTTGTGTTGTTCTCTCGCGCGTGCGGTTTGGACGTTGTCGTTGCTGTGGGGTTTGTGTGTGTGTGTGTGTGTTGCGTTTGTTTTCATGTGATCTGCTGTTGCTGTGGGGCGTTGTTCGTCACCTAGAGCTTGACGAGATGAAGTGTTGTTGAGAGTTCGTTTCTCTGCGACTCGTTTTTGTGGGAACTCGGGGAAGTGCCGGCCGCCACAGGGAAGGTGGTGCATCAGGCTGAAGGTGGCAGGATGTTGAAGCAGGAGACGGCAGCGGCGGCGTCGGCGTTCGATAACTCTGGAGGTGTACCTCGCGGTCGCAAGCAGGAAGGCGCCGTGGCGTCTCAGAACTTCTTCGCTTTGCTCGGGGATGACGAGAATGAGGACCCGACGGCCGTCATTGAGCGCGCCAACTTGCCGAGTCCCGCGGAGAAAGCTGCTGCCAAGAAGAAACCCCAGCAACAGCAGCAGCAGCAGCAGCCTCCGGCCAAGTTGCCCTCCAAGCCCGCACCTCCAGCTGAGGCTGGTATGCTGTTCTTACTTCCTCATTGCATTCTGTTGTATTGCAAGAGGTACCAAGTGTCACATGGGGGGGAGACGAAGCATCGTAGACTGAAGGGGTTTTCCCAACTGTCCAATTGACCGGAAGATGTGGGGGTGGGAATGCTGGATGTTTTATTTTACTGCGTGTACCTTGGTAGTTCAATTATAATGTCCTGGTTCCAGTGATAAAGGAGCTACTTTGTTCACCAAGGCGGAAGAGTTTTCCTGCATACGTTGTTTCAGGGGGGGCTTTCTTATTAGGGCTTGTAGTTCTTCTCATGACAGACAGATGTGTATCATGTTGAGTATCGTATTTGCTTCTGCAATGGCATGTGTGTATGGTTGCGTCTTGTTGTTTGTTTCTCTGATTTTCTCGCTTGGCAGTGAAAGATGTGCAAAGGGGTCAATATGAAGGAGGCCGAGGTCGAGGTGATAGAGGAGACCGAGGTGGTGGTGGTCGTGGCGGCCGGGGTGGTTACAGGGATAGAGAGGGAGGACCACCAAGGGAAGGTGGTCGACCATACTATGGTGATCGTGACAGGGAGGGTGGGGTGCCTCGGGAAGGTGGCCGTGAAGGTGGCAGCAACAACCGAGAACGAGGCAATTACAATGCTGACCGCGGCTACAGCAACAACAGTAGCCGAGACAATGATGGTTATCAGGGTGGCCGTGGCTCACTTGGTGGTGGAGGTGGCGGGTATGGTGACAAGCCTTCCCGCACAGAGGATGGTGAGGGTCGTTTCTTGGAAGGTGCTCGAGCAAGAGGTCGTGGTGGAGGTGGTCGGGGTGGCTATGGTAATGAGGGAGAAGAGCGCCCCAAGAGAACATATGACCGTCACAGTGGATCAGGCCGAGGGTATGTCATTCATCTTCACCTTCTCTTATCTTAACTGAGTTGTCCTTGAGTGACTTGCATGTGTTTATGTGTGATGTGTTTTCTATTGAGCTCTTGTCTATTTCTTGTATGGTGAGCAAATTACTTTATGCTTGTGTATCAACAGGATTTATGATGACACCTGCGGTGTTCACATGACTCTGCATGTCCTTCTGGTGTTTGCAGTCATGAGATGAAGAAGGAGGGTTCTGGCAGCAACAACTGGGGGGTCATTGGTGATCAAGCTGTTCAGTAAGCTTTTGCTTCAAGTCTTGGGTGGCTGGGTTTTGGTATTAGGGTTTTGAAACAGTTTGTAATGTAATGTTTGTAATGGTGGTGCTCTTTTGGAAAAATCTGGGGTGATTGATGCCAGTACGGATTTTTGTTCAACCAGGGAAACTGTTGAGGAGTTGGCAATTGAGGAAGAGATATCAGTTCCTGTTCCAGAGGAGAAGAAGCCCGAGCAGGAAACAACAGAAGAAGCACCAGTTGATGAGAGTGCTGAGGAGAAAGTTGTGAAAGAACCTGATGTGAGTGTAGTGGACATTCCATATTTCCTGAAAAACCATTCAGATATTCTTCTAGATCAATGGTTGTTGAGATACTCCAGATGAAAGAGGTTGGTCTCTGTTTATGTGTGGACACTGCAATTTCTTGAAATGATATGTTCTATCTGGCATGTTGCAGGAGATGACACTTGAGGAGTATGAGAAGATTCGGGAGGAGAAAAGAAAGGCTCTTGAGGCAAACAAGAGTGAGGAAAGAAAGGTGGAAGTTGATAAAGCCTTCAAGTCCATGCAATTAGTGGAGAAGAAGAAGGAGGATGATGTTTTCATCAAGCTGGTAAACATATCTGACCTTCCTTCCTTTTGCATTGTGAATTGCTGATGATGAGATTATCTGGCTCTTTTGAAGCTCCTTTGTACTATGGCTAAATTTTGATAGTATTTCTTTGTTTAGGGCGATGACAAAGGAAAACTCAAAAAGAAGGAAACGGAGAAGGAAAAAGAAGAGCGAGCAAGGAAGGTATGCTCCACCTCTCTGATTCTGCCGTCTTTGACCCAAGGTGCTTAACCTCCTGACAGATGATTTAGCTTGTCCTGGCCTGTGCTAACTTTTTTTTTACTGACTGGTAGGCGGTCAGCATCAATGAGTTCTTGAAACCAGCAGAAGGAGAGAAATACTATGGTTCTGGTGGGGGCCGTGGCCGTGGACGCGGAGAGGGCCGTGGACGTGGAGAGGGCCGTGATGGCCGTGGGGAAGGCCGTGATGGCCGTGGGGAAGGCCGAGCCAATTTTGCAGCAGGAGGGGGATTTAATAATGTGCGGCGTGCCTCAGCACCACGTATTGAGGATCCTGGGCAGTTTCCAACCTTAGGTGGCAAGTGATGTGCCTGTGTGGCAGCTCATACTAGTGCACCCTTGCTTTTAATGCCAAGTCATTTAAATCAGGTGCTGCAGTAAGAAGAGAGCTGCCTGAGTTTGTCCAAAACTTTGATGTTTGTGAACTAGGCATTGTATCTAAAGTGTAGCGATGAGTGATGTCTTAGGAGCTACCTTGGATGATTTCATTTCCCTTTTCCTTTCTCCTTTGCCTTTCTTTTCCTGCCTACAAGACTTCTTGGTTAGGAGAGTCATGTATTAGTCCTGAAGACATGCTCATCTATGGCGTTGGATTACTCATTCTGTTTGTATTAGCTTTTTTTCCACAGGGATAGACCAGAGAGTGTAGGGTAAATTGGGTTGACTGTTTTTTCACCTTGAATTGCATAAGCTGATGGTCCTGATATTTCTCCTGAAGATATGAGAGTTATCCAAAGGTGTGTAGTCAAGTTGTGCTGAATGCAAATGATAGCTCTTCTTTTCAGGGGGGTCTTGGCAGGATATGTTTTGTTGAGAGGATATGGCCTCTGGACAGAGGCTAGACAGTGGGCTGATAACACCGTACAAATCAAAACGTGACAGTAATGGGTTTTGGAAATATTATGGAGTGGTAGAGAAAGGATTCAGCAATTTGCCATAGAGTTCCATTTGGAGAGGGAGGGTTACCTATTATGTGTATCACCAACTTGAAATTTCTCAAGCCATTGTGTCCTATTTGAACTAGTGTGAAACCTGTGGGTTATTTTGCTTGTTGTAGAAGGATGACTGAATGTTGATTGGATTCTAGTTTTTCAATTTCTATACACCTTGATTGGTATATATTGTGGTTACTATGGCAGTTTGAGGACAAGTTATAAGCATTATTGCAATGCTGAGGCCGGATTGAGTTTGGACATTTGTTAGTGGAACACTGATTGAGAACTGAATTGCAGGTGTGTATTTCTCTTGGATGATTATGGTATGAAAATGTTTATGGGATTATATGGCCTTATTTACCAGCCCATTTGTGGCAATGCTCCTAAGCAGTCTGACAATGTATTTGTGATGTTGATTGGCAACTGAAGGTAGGAAGTTGAACAGAACTAGGCTTGAAGAAGTGAGGAAGTGGAGCAGAATTAGGCTTGAAGAAGCTATGAAGTTAAGTGGAACAAGGCTTCAAATATATGGCGAGGCCTGGTTACAACTTGCTAAGGTGCCTTAACAAAGATCCAAAAAGCAAAGGTGCCTTTTACAAAGATCCAAAACTTGCTAAGGTGCCTTTTACAAAGATCCAGATGTGAGCTTGAAATGTTAGTTTGAGACTTCCCGATGCTTTCTAATTGCTCCAAAATGGGTCTTGAAATGTGGGGCTTGGCTTGAAACCTTAAGCCAGGCTCTTTCTTTTGACAAAAGAAAAAGACAGGAAGTTCAGCTGAAGTTTATTCTTGGATTTTGGATAGATTGTGCATGAATGGTTGTTAGTTGTCACTGCAGCCTTCGTCAGGCAAATGAGTAGTGGCTGGTCAGGCATTGGTATTTGGATATCATTGAGGAAGAAATTAGGATTTGATGTCAGATTTTGTCCAGATTCCTGGAAAAAGTAATATTGCAATTGATCTAATATCATTGAGCATATAATCAATACACGTTATATGAAATGTGAGTGTTTTTTTCTTCTAGTTATAAAATTGTCCAAAGTGAAGAAGCTTTACTTGGAAACACACATCTTACACTGAAAAAAATGCATTTTCCCAATTTTTTCTGTTAAGAAAAGGTTATAGAACCGAAAAGATTTGTCGTCAAAAAAGTTTAGTGTAGACCTGAGAGGTATATTCCCAAAATAAGGGGCCTAGAAGATTATAGCTGACTTCCTCCCCAATTTTGGGAATGCCCCCACACATGGGTATCAAATGTGGAAACAACTCAACCCATTGCAATGCATTTATACCAACTCCTTTTTATGTATACATCATCCCTAATACAAAAAACCAATAAAGGAACGATGGCCAAAGAAAGGCCAAAAGACACAGAGCTCAAAGAACCCAAAAAAAAGGGGAAAGAGCTAGTCTCCCTCGTGATAGGAAGCTATCTCACCCATGGCCTC
>Ga0209208_10006637_pt1 | contig 15927 bp, 11 predicted proteins | sample S1TSphfallax_3_FD_187694 | JGI IMG/M metagenome (GOLD analysis project Ga0209208, IMG submission 187694) | Host-associated microbial communities from peat moss isolated from Minnesota, USA - S1T2_Fd - Sphagnum fallax MG (SPAdes) (version 2) | ecosystem: Host-associated > Plants > Peat moss >...
TACAGTAAAACTCAGGATATGGCCTCATGATATAAAGCGTCCAAGTGCACTTCTGGATCCTGAAATGTGCCGCCTTGTCATTCCACATGCTGTCTTATGCAGGTATGACCCTGGGGGAGAGCTGCCCCTTATTGTGGATCTTGTTACACTGAACAAATCAATGACTTCAAGTGTTGAAGTAGATAGTTCTGTAGTAGCCAGGAGCCAATTGTGATTGTGGGTGAGGGTGGACAGTGAAATGGGAGCTCATTTTTCACCATGTGGGCGATTTCTAGCTGCTTGTGTTGCTTGTGTATTACCTGCATTTGATGCGGAGTATTCAATACTGCCAGCAACTGTGCTGGGGTCACCGAATTTTGGAACAAGAGCCCATTCTCCCACCCAGCACCCTATCTCCACACAACAAGTCATTTATGAGCTCCGTGTATACTCTTTGGAAGAGGCTACGTAAGTAACATACCTGGAATTGATTTCCCTTTATTGATTGTGTGGATGCATTCCTACAGTTTATGGTTGATATTTGTGACAAGTCTTCTCAGCAGGAACATGTGGGTATGAACATGATTTGTAGCCATCATGTTGGTTCTTAAGTCTGTAGCTCCAAAGGGTCTTCTGTAGCTCAAATGGCAATCCTCTTCAAATCATCTTCAAAGTTTCCTTTACACCAGAAGATTGCTTTAAGAAAGAGAAATTTCTGTTGGGAAATCTTCAAATGATTATTTGAAGATTATATTAAGTGGGGAGCTTGTCCTCTAAAGAAGGTTTTGCTCTTAAAGTTCTCAATCTTTTATCTCTCTATTTTTCTTCTTTCATTGTTTGGGTCTTTGCATTTCTTGCTTTTTCTGTTTTCTTTTCCTCTGTATTTTGGTGTTCCTCTTTATTGTTGGGTTTATTGTTCTTTTCTCCTTCCCTTTTAGACTTTGTTACACTAGCCAGAATTGTGGCTAAGTTTTCCTGTCACTACATGTCTTGTGACAGAAACTGAGTTTTGATGTTGATTAATGCTTGCCATTGTCCTCAAACCACTGTCAGGAGCTGATGAAGTGAGTGGTAATGTTGTGCTAGGTGGTCAGTACCATACCTGTTCCTGTGGATTTCCCTGGACATGTGTATGTTCGTCACTTTCATTCAAACCACTCAGTCTTGTTTCTCATTTTAGTACTCTTTTATTGTGGGTTGGGTCTTCCTCTTTTTCATGCTTGCTAGTCAATTGCCATATGTTGTAATCTGAAAATGTATTGTTCTCAGTCCTATTTATGATTAATTAAATTGCAAGCATGGAGAAATTCTTAGTACTTACAAAGATAGTTATTGACATATTTTTATTATTAAGGTCAAGAGTTTCCCAAATTCTTTCTTCTGTTTGGAAATAGTCAGTTTTCTGAGTGCATCACATGGATCGGTTGAATCAGAGAACTGGTTTTGGTGACAATTGAAACCAAAAGGTGACACACTGGCCAGCAAAGAGAGGGCCTTCCACCACCATGCTATCAGTCCTGTCTCCTGATCCATTTTGTCAGTTACAAAGCATAATTATCTGATCAATCTAAGCAGTTGAGTCTGTTTGAGAGATAGCTTCCATCCACATATTGTCTTAAACTTCAGTTCCATCCACCTAGGCTTTCAAAAGGTTGATGTTCACAAGTATACGTGGGTTAAGGACTGACATGTAGATGGTTCATTTCTTTTTTCAGGTTTGGTCAAGTTCTAGCTTCAAGAGCAGTGAGGGCAGCGCATTGCCTTACTTCTATCCAGGTCCTTATCTAGCCCTTTCACAGAAAGAACCTGTGATCTTCTCTTGTCAGAATTTGTCCTTAGGCAGTCTACAGAAGGTCTTATCTTCTGCGTAGAGAGCTTGAAAGTTGGATCATCCTTTGGTCATGTGGGAACAATCCCCTTACATTTGGTAAACAGCTCATTTCTAAAACTCTTCACAGAAGGGAACTGACTGCACTCTGGCTGAAAAAGAGGCCAATGCTGATCTATTTAATTGGCCCCTGATACCATTTGACAAAAATAAGCGAACACCATCATTCATCCTTAGGAGGGTTGTTGGCAAGTTCCTTAGAACATTGACTTGGCTGAAAGCTTAATTTGATCTGTTCTACCCCTGATGCCATGTTACAAAAAGAAGATTGTGCCACCATTCATATTTAGGAGGTCAATTGGCAAAGTCTCAAATTAGGTTTAGAAGATTTTGTGCAATTCTTTACAAGTGGATTAGCCTGTCAGTCATGATGTTTCAATAGGTTTGGGCCAAGGTATACCCTTCACTTAACGTTGGATCTTTGGTTAGACTGAAGACCTACTTGGATCTATTAAACCCATGACCCTATGTTAACAAATGAAGAGTTTGGCATTATTTTTCCTCAATAGGTCAGTTGGTGAGTTCTTTGCCAGTAGATTGCCAATCAGTCAAAAGGTTTCAGCACAATTGGGCTAATGCATATTTGGGCCTGTGACCCTTCTCCAACTAGCTCACTTCCCCCCACCTGTATAATTATGGAGATCATTAACTATGCTTTATGCATTCAAAGCCACGAAGTCCTAACGTAGGGATTCTAAAGAGCCATAGCATGCTGCTTCACAAGGAAGCATGCTGGTATCACATTCATGCAAGCATTCCCACCTTATAGGTAGGTAGGTGAGTCACTTCAGTTATCCTCAGATGAAGATGGGGCTACTGGGATAAAAGTCACCAGTTGAAATCTTGGCTCGAACTTGAATATCAGAATCCTCTATGAGGCAAAACCTAAATGCACTTTTACATTACCAATTTGTTTTGTTGGTGGAAATGGAATGATTGTACAAACCTAATAGGAATGGCCAAGGGGTTGAACCCTTTTGCAAATGCATTATTCACCAAAATGTCTTCTGTTAAGTCCTTTAAAAAAAGGTCCAACTGATTCATAGTCTCAAATTAGGTTTAGAAGGATTCTGGTATTCAAGAGGGGCAAGTTTGGTGACCTGTCTTGTGGAGGGCTTTTAGCCCCACTCAACAATGTTTGTCACTCTGGGATAACCAATGGCACTACATTCCTCTTGGTAATAATGTGTAGATGCATGTCATTGCCATTCCTGGGGCGTTGCATGCCACGGTTTGTGGGGGTTATGGGGTTTCTGAGTATTGGACAGATGAGCATACTTAGGAGCTTGTGTCTCTAAATTTTGGAGCTAACTCTGCTGAGGATGATGAAGATGAATTAGTTGGAGAATGATTTCTGAGTTTGGTTCCTTAGGGGCTTTGGAACATTAAATGTCCATATTGGCATCTGTGTGAATAATCAATCTTGTAGCAAGGAGTGTTGAAAAAAAAGTCATCAAGCTTAATATTCTAATGTTGGTGTGTGCTTTGCTGGGTATGCAGTTTTCGCCAACATCAGGCCACTTGTTGTTAGCTTATGGACGGCGACACAACTCTCTACTTAAAAGCCTTATTGTTGATGGGACAACTACCATTCCTGTTTACACAGTCCTTGAGGTTGTTTCTTTCACTTCCACACAAGAAATTAAACTTTGATTTGTTTTATGTTCCCTGCTGAGGATGGATAATGCCTTTCTGTCCCAGCACATGGTATGCCCAACTTAGTATGGTTTTGTACTTTCCGCCATCTTTGGCATAATTGGCACCAGGAGACTTCTGTCGCAATGGAATGCCCCCCACCTGAATCCCAGCCTAACAATACTATGGTATTGGTACTTACTTCCATCTTTGGGGTAATTGGCACCTGGAGACTTCAGTCACAGTGGAATGCTTCTCCAGAATGTCAGCCTAACTAATAGCAGAAAATATGTTGGATTAGGTTGAGTTCTTTAAGCCTATTCATGTCCAGGGGACTTTTTATGATGTCAAATTTCACTGTGTTGAAAGATCACTTTATCTGGATGAAGAAATGTGATGCTACTCACTCAAAATTTATGGGCATTACTATAATTAGCTGCAAACTGGTGAATGTCAACACATCTTCTGGGCTTCTCACTTTTTTGCATGCTCTGAGTGCAGGTATACAGAGTTGCGGATATGGAGCTCGTGAGAGTCCTTCCAAGTGTGGAAGATGAAGTCAATGTTGCTTGCTTCCATCCCCAAGTTGGTGGTGGCCTTGTGTATGGGACCAAGGTGTTAATCTGGCACCCCTACTGATCCAAGAGACCTAAAATGGGGCTGAAGAGATTTGAAACTGACTGCATTTGGTTAAGCAACCAAATTTCCTGCTTCATGTCATAAGACTGAATTTGAGTGATGATCAGCAATGTCTCAGTTAGTCTTCAAGGTCCATCTGGACATTGAACTTTCACATTCTTAGGTTACTCTTTGCTTGAAGCCTGAGACAGCTTTTCTCTGGATTAAGGTATTAATCTGTATAGGGATATTAGGTCACATGTATAGATAGCACAAACTAAAGCCAGCATGACTAGGAACCTTTTGTCTAGGTCAAGATTACTACATACACAGAAATTTGTATTTAGGCTTTGCTGGGGGTATGAAAGGCTCTACTGATTACTTGTCAGACTAGTGTCTAGTGCATTAAACATGGGAAAACCAAAATTTGAAGACTTTCAGAAAGAAAATCAGATAATTATTTGTCCAAACTAATCATCCAAATTGTTTCAATCCTCCACCTGGGTGATCCAAAAGCCTGCTAAAGAGTCCAGGACTTACTTGGGGTTTTATAGCCCAAGGTTCCACAGGAAATTGGAAGCTGGTAGGCCTTTATCATTTGGTTGCAGTTGGTTGCATTATTTATGTTGGTGGAATTAACAGCTGTGGAGAGTTCCCTCTGTTAACCTCAAATTCTATGTGCCTTGCCAGAAGTTAGTTTATGGCATTCCCTGGATTTTTCAGACTGTTTGCGGTACTGGATTATTAGTTCCTCTGCTTGAAGTCTGGTGAAAGGTTTCTTATAAGGCATTCGGATGTGGGTATGGGTGTGGGTACAGGAAGGAAAGCTTAGGATACTAGTACATGACAGGAGCTCTAGACTTTTGAATCCTCATCAAGGTCTTGAAGATGAGCTTGTTGAGGTATACTTGGCTTTCCAGAAGAACAGAAGTTTCAGAGGTCTTACAGTTAAGATTTTGATGGTTGTTTTCATTGTTGCATGATGATTTAGGTGGTGGTTTAGCTATTAGCCTTTGTAGTGAACAGCTTCACAGTAAAACATCATCAGAAATAGTAAAAGCTGAGCCTTACTGTGGCTATTCGAAAGCCTGTAAATGCATGATGTGTTTAAGCTTGCCCAAAAGACCTGTTCTAGGGTGATTGTATTATGTTACATCTAGTAGCCAGACTATCTCCTTCAGCCTTACTAGTTCTAGCAAGACTTCACAATTTCACTTCAATACTCCATTATTTGTACAGGTTCCAGGTTTTTCTTATGTGGATCAATTTGTGCTTTTGCAGCAGACAGAGACCTTGGATGCACAAAGTTTTGGGGACATTTAGAAGGCCTTGTCAAATCACTTCTTGAAACCTCTTTGCTTCCTAGTCCCTAAACCAAAATATGTACTTATCCACATGCACATTGTGATAAATGCTGTGAAGTGAGGGTGGGCAGTTGCAACCTGTTTGAAGTTGGAGGAGATGCAAAAGATAATGGAGCATGAAGATGAGCTCTGAAACTTTTATCTTTTAGGTTGTAGTAGCAGAATGTCGCCCTCCACAACATGGCCATGTGTCATAAAGCCCTTGATTTTTGCTTGAATTGGTAAAACTGCCTTCTTCAATTCTCTTGCCTTTGCAAAATAGTGTACACACTAGTGGAAATTGAGCATTTTCTTGTAAGTTGGTTTGCAGCATAGATGCTCATTTCCCTGATTGCCAGCAGTTGCAATTCCATTTGTCCCTGAATTTGCCAACTTTTCTTTTCTGGCAAGTGTTGCTTGAGATTACAAGTCTTCTGGAGAGGCACCAAATTCAATTGCCTGGTGTTGTACCTCGCTGAAATAATTTCTTCCTCAAGAAATACTGAAGGACTGGTTGAAAAGTAGCCAGAGAAGCTGCAAGAGAGTACACTAGAAATTGGAGAATATATGCCAGTGAGAAGTCCTATTATTTATTGATATGGAAAATGTGATGAGATGCTCAGCCAAGGTGGCTACTTGAGCCTTGGATGATGACATCATTATCTATTCTTTGCATTTCTTCTTCAGATCTATTCTGATACATGGGGGGGGGGGGACGCCAGGAGAATTGCACCCTAAGACACAAGGCAATCCAAATAGCATGAGGCATAAGTTAAGGTTCAACTAGCAATAATGTTTCTTTAGAGTCATTGGTGAGCATCAATCAGCATGTGAGTTCCAAATCCAGGTGTGCTATTGTGGATTAAAGATTGAAAAATCTATGGGAAATGAATGGGAAGATCAAAGAATTTGAAGGTGTCAAACTAAAGCCAAAGCATGTGAGAGAGAGGGATCTCAAGTCAGTGATCAAGAGTGTTGCAGAAGTCATGGAGTAGCTGTGCCTTTTGGCACCAAAATAAGGAGACTATGAAGTATTTTCTTCATTCTTTTCTGCCTTCTATGAGCTATTTGGATCATAACATTCTTAGAGTTAGTGGCCAAAAAAAAACCTATAACAATGTAAATAATATTTCATATGTGCACACACTATCCACTCATTAATAAAACACATTATTAAAGTGAAGGTTTTACTCCTCCACCACTTTAACATGTGAACATCAATAGTCAACTTCAATGTCATTTTATTTGTTTCATCTTTCTCTTGAATTTTATCACATGTAGTATTGGCCCAAACTTTGAAGACAAAATTATATTATGAATTGTTGTGTTCATTATGTCATGTTTATATATGTCTTGTGAACTTTGCAATTCCAACTTCAAAGGAGTTCAAAGATTTTCTCATCATTGTTGATGGCTTTTACCATCTTTTGATGGTCACCTGATTGATTTGTTGCTCATAAACACAATTCATAAATTTTAGATTACATTTTGGAAAAATGCAATTTCATAACATGAAGAGATATGAAAAATTAATGACAATTGGACAATCAATAGGAACAAAAGGAAACTCACTATTCTATCATATCCCCTCCATTGAAGATAACAAAAATCCCAAAAGGCAAGTCAATCGTTTAATTCATGAATGTTGTTTTCAAATGTAGCACTAGATGATAGCCACCAAACATGAATTCCTTGGTATTTCACTTTTGTAGAAGCTAATGTTGTGGCATTCTTATAACCATGACAAACTTTGATGTGTTTCTCATGAAATTTAGGGCATATGAACTTTTTTTGTATGTCCATCAAAAGATTGGGCCCAATAATAAAGACACATTTGTTCTCAATTCTCCATGAGGATCTTCAGGTCACCACTCCCAAACAATATCCTCACTGCATTGAAATTAACTTGAACAGAATCTACCATGAACCTTTTGAAATCACATTCAACACACCATTTTTTTAATGATCTTGGTGAATGTTTACATCAACATTTAAGAATTCACAATAGTATAAAAATGCAGTTCATTTCATCAACTTAAATCAATATGGGACTTTAAAAGTGAAATAGGTTCACCCCATTTTAATGATTTCACATTGGTTTAAATTATTTCAATATATGTAGACATCATGTTTGATTAATAGTTGACATAATTCACTACTAATTGAAATAATTCATTACAAGGATAGTTTTATTTTTATGTTGTTTTAATAAAATATCTTAAATTATTATAAGATATTTTATTATAGGATATCATAAGTTATACCCTAATTTTATCATAGGCTTTGTACTTTAGGTTATTTTAGATTAAATTATTGAACTAACCTTAGGTTATACATTAGTTTATTTAATTTAAAGTTATTATATGTTATTTCAAAATATATTTTAAATTTTTCAAGGTCATTATATTCTATGTTATTATAGGTTATTTTATCTTAAGGTATAATAACTTAAAATAACATAATATAAAACCATGTAAAAATAACTTGGATTAAAACAACCTAAAGTAAAATAAAATATTTTAAAAATTGCTTATAATAATTTAAGGTTGAATAACCTAAGGTATAATCATTTTAAATAACTTATGTATGTTCATAGCCTATGAATTACCTATAACGGAATAGTTTGAAATAACCTCAAAATAACCAAGAGTGGCCTATGGTAGAAAATAAATAATAATCAAAATAAATAATAATAGCCTATGATAAATAGCCAATAATATCCAATATTAACCTACAATATAATAATCTATAATAACTTGCAATAGAGTAACTTATAACAAACCAAGTATTATAACTTCTAGTATAATAATCTAAAACAACCAATAATAAATTATAATAAAATATGCAAAAAATAGCCTATGATAAAATAATTTTAAATAGCCAATAACAACCAAGAATAATTTATGATAAAACAACTTAAAATAACCAATAAATAGTTTACAATAAAATATGAAAGAATAATAAATGATAAAATACCTTAGAATAACCAACAATAATTTACAATAGAATAACCAATAATAACTTATGGTAAAACAACTCTTTAAATAGAAGTGTTAGAGGAAGAAGTGATGAGGATCAAAGTGTGGAAGAGAGACTTCCTACATTAAAGGATGACGTGGTGGTGATCATCAAATAAATGGGAGAGATGGGACACCAACAAGAGAAACAATACCACTAGGAGTTATAAAGCAAAATTTTGCAATAGGAGATGGAAAAAGAAATCCGAGAACAACAACTGTTGGAAGTTGTGTAACAAAAGAACAAAAAGAATTTGTAACCACCAAAAAAGGAAATTATACCATAGGGTGAACAAAGGTTTTTACCACAACAAGCAAAAGAAAGCCAACTCCATCATGATTCAAGAAGAAATGGTGTTGCCATAACAAACAGAGCAAAAAAATTAGAAGAGGTGAACAACATTGATTTTGATGATGGATTGAGTTTCGTGGTGGATCAACTTAAGGGGATAAGTTTCAAAGTTGGAGATAGGAGGTGCGCTATGACAACACAAATGACAGAGTTATAGAAGGAAAAGGATGCATTGGTAAAGCGATTGGTGGAAGCAGAAAGTCAATTCTTGAACCAAACATAAAAACAAGAGTTGGAGCAGTAGCAAAAAAACATGGAAGAGAAGGTAGTAAAGCTCACAACTCATAATGAATTTTTGATCAAAGAAGGATGGTAATCCAAGATGAAAATTATTGAATTAAAGAAGATAAATGCCTTATAAGATGTAGATTTGGCATGAAGAGAGTTAGCCAAAGTGGAAACATAGCTATAAGAAACAATCAAGAGACTAAAAATAATGAAAGAAAATAACTTGAAATTACATATTGTAATCTCATAGACAAATCGTTAATGAAAGGAATTACGAAGTGCCATTTGTGTGAAGAGAACAACTGTAGAACAACATGAAGAACTTTTGTTGAAAGCAGATGTAGAGATAAAGTAACAAAGACTAGAAATTCAAATCCTCAAGGTTGAGTAATGGAGTATGGAGGAAAAAGTAAAGGAAATGGAAAGAGAGCAATGCAAGAACAAGAAAGTGAACTAGCTTTTCACAAGGGAGTGGCTGAACAAGCTCAATAGACTCATTACCAAGACCATGAGGTGCTTATGGCAAAAGCAAACAAACTTCAAAAAGAAATACATATAGCCCAAATTGAAGTGCAAAAGCTTCAATTACAAGTCAACATAAAATGGGAAATTGCAACTGTGGCAAATCAAACCAAGGTAAAATTATATGACCAATTGATTGAAGGAGGTCATGTGGAATTAGGGGACGCTCTAAAAAAGGCTGAAGCTGAATTTAAAAGGTGGCATTATGAGCAAATCAAAAACTACATCAATGCTTTGGATGTGGCATATTAGCAAATAACATCGGGTGACGAAACTAAAAATGATGCTACCACAAAAGGAGAGACTATATCAAACAAAGAGCAAAGCAAGTCAACTAAAGAAGTCAAAAGGAGGAAAAAGATCCATGTAGATGCAAATATAGTGGATACATTTTATGAAAATGAGACTACCCTATTGTTACAACTTTATCCTTAGAGTACAATCAAAGAAGAACCTAGTAACACCAACATAGGTACAAACTAAGTAGGAGCATATGAAAAACCAATTAAGGGATTTTAGAGACCATAGGTTGGTATTGAAGGAAAAGGAGTGGAGATTTGAATGAAGAAGCTTATTTATGGAGTTATGCCACCACGACTAGAACATCTTACACTAGCAAAAAGAATAGGTATTAGACCTTACACTAAAAATGATATGTTCCATATGATGTTAGAAATGGAATATATCATGCCAATAATCCTTAGCCATGAGATGTACTATTTGATGCATCATTTTCCAAATCTATGTACGAGTAGGAATAACACCCCCTATGTTGGAAGCACGTATCACAAAGAATTAATTTCTTTCTATGTGGGTAGTAGATGACTTGGAATGGAGATAATATTTAACATACAACATTATATGTTGCTACATTCAATACCACAAGCCTAGGGGATATGGAGTTCTAGAGTTTGAATTAGGTTGTTTAGGATTGTATGCATTGTAATACTATTGTTAGTTAGAGATTGCATTCAAAGATTATTATTGTCACCATCAGACCTCAACATCCATAGACCTACTTTCGCCATGACTTGAATGGAGGCTATTCCAAACCATGTGGAAAATAAGGCCAGGACCCAATCGGACAAGTGGAAGCAAATTATGAACGATTATCAAGAGTTAGCTTGTTTCATTAACATTGGAATCATGTCATGGCTTTTATTATTTGGAGGACCATCGAGAACGAGCAAACCAAATATTTTACTCAAGAAACACATCTAGGAATGCACAAATTATCCCTACGAACAACCATCTTGAGAATAAGGCGCTTGGTGGAGAAGTTGTCCAAACAACCACGTGTTGGTAAGCTCATTCACTACTAGCAATGTTTACCACATCTTGTGAAGATGGAATAGACCAACAAATATTTGTAGAGGTAACAAATGACATACACCAAGGAAGGGGCATAGTCTTCTAATAGTGAAATTTACGACTTCTACATTCCAGCACAACTCATACATTATGCCAAGGTAGGAGGTTCTGGGAATTAGAAACTTGTAGTGAAATAAAAAAAACTTTTGCCATGTGTAGTTAGAATGTATGTGCAACTATGTGGGAACACTACATCACTAAAAAGGGGATAATGTAAGGGAGATACTTAGGCATGTCAGCAAAAAGTAAAAATATTAAACAAATTTAACTATGTCTCTTTTAGGAAATGTCAAAACGTAGCATGTCAAAATCCACTACATTGATACAACATACAGATAATGATACTAGATAGTAAGTACAATATGTTGATAGATAGACAAACAAGCTAACTACTTGCCAATATGACACGAAGCGATTACATTGTTTCTTGTAACTACTATAGGTCATATCGATATGGTGGTACAGTTGTCATGGGAGGCTTAGAAAAGACATGACGAGGATTATTTTGAACAATGGTAGAGGTGTTTCCAAATGAAAAAGACTACTTTGTGAAAGAAGCATGGAGTGTATTTTTTATGATTTATTGAAGCTTAAATATTTTTCCAATTGTTGTTCATAATTTTAATTCGATAATGGAAGAATGGTGAAGTGTAGTTCTTCAACATTAATAAGGAATTTTCCAACAATAATCTAGATGTCTTAATTAATATTTCTATGTGGTATTTATATTAATAGAGTAGGACAAGAATCCAGAGCGGTACAAAAATGTATCATTAACAAGATGCGTGATTCTTTTGTCCATATTATCAAATAGCTACATGGGAGTAATTCAATATCATAAGCACCCATTGAGCTAAACATACCACTTCATTCAAATTGGGTCAGTTTACCAGAATCTATAAATCAACAAGTTATCGGCCAAATGACATTACCAAAGAAGTCTTTGGAGGAGATTTTGAAAGGCATCAACATTTAAGTTTTGGAGACCAATTATGTAATCAACTTGGGACAACTCTTGAGGATTGTGCTAAAAATCAAAAGATAAATTTTCAAATTGGGTAAGTTTGTTCAACTAATGCAACTTGAACTTACTTATGCAACAATGGCCATTGACCACCAGATGGTAGTGATTCAAGTCCAAGTTAGTAAAAAAATTATTTTTAATGTGCTAATTGATAGAGGTTTTGGAATTCATATCAATACCAATAACTTGAAAATACAATTAGGTTTATCAAAGTAACAGTTGAATCATAATCATGCTACCATTGTCAAACAAGACATAAAAAATTACTTGTTGGTTTTGTCAAACAAGTTGAGGAAGCCATTTATGTGTTAGTTGTGTGGGTTATGATGCCATTTGGTGTCAAAAATTGATTACCCACCTATCAAAAGGTAGTAACTAAAATGATTTTTGAACACATTGATGTATTCATGAAAATATTTCTTAATCACTTTATAGTTTTCAATGACATGTTAACTTGCCTTGAAAAACTTAAGATTTTTTTTTTCAAGTGTAGAAAGTTTGGTATTAGTCTAAACCTAGACAATTGTACATTCATGGTATTTTCAGGAACCATCCTAAGTTTCATAATATCCAAAAAGGGGAAAGTTATGGATCCCAAGAAGGTTGAAGCTTTAGTAAACATGCTAGTACCTACTACCCCTAGGAGATCCAAGTTTTCAATGGGATGGCACAATTTTACAAGTGTTTATCAAAAACTTTGCCTCCATCACTAAATACCAAATTGCTTAAGAAGTTTGAAGTTTTTGAGTGGACTACAAAATATCAAAATGTTTGGGAGGAGATTAAAATCCAGTGTGGACAAGCCCCTATATTGAATAGTCTAAACTAGGAGCTTGTGTACACATAGATGCATCCTAGCTAGTAGTAGGAGCCATACTTGCACATAACCTAATCGATAAGTTTGATCAACCAATTATGTATGCCTCCAGGTTACTAAACTTAGATGAGAGGAATTATATTATTATTGAAAGGGAAGCCTTAGCTATGGTTTATTCTTTTCACAAATTCAGACATTATTTATTGGGTAATTAGTTTGTATTTTATGTTGACCACATGGCTCTTATGTATTTAGTTAATAAACCACAAGTTCTAGCATAATAGCTAAATGGTTATTAATATTTTTGGAGTATGACTTCAAAATTGTCTATAAACTTGGTAAATCCCATTTAATGGTAGATGCAATAAATAGATTCCCCAACCAAACATAACTGATTGGTGTACCTGTTTAGACCACTGATGCTCGCATGTTTACATTACAACCAGATTGGTTATAAATTTATGACTACTTGTTAGAAGGGATATTGCTAAAAAGATTTGTTACTTCATAAAAACAATATTTAGCAAACCATTTTTCTTACAAGATGGAGTATTTTACAGATTTGGACAAAACAATAGGTCTTGTCATGTTTTACAACCATAATAGGTGCCGACTAAGGTATAAGAATTACACAATAAAGTTGGAAGAAAACATTTTTCTTCATACATTACTATGAGGAAAATTCTTGATGCCAGTTATTGGTGGCCAACCATGAACAAAGACATTCGTGAATTTTGTCAAACTTGTGATTTGTGACAAAGAACAAGTAGCTTGTTAGTACAAAATATGGTGAAATTAATCACTATTTTGCCTAAATAACCTTTTTATAAATGGGGATTGGATTTCATCAAACCCATTAAATCAACGAGTCATTATTTTGGCAACCAATATATTATAATTGCCATTAATTATGCCAACAAATGGGTGGAGGTAAAAGCTTTGCACACCAAGATAACTATTGTTATTGCAAAGTTTTTTTTTCACCATATTTCACTTGGTTTGGTTGCCCATTGACCATTATTATCGATCAAGGTACATATTTCATTAATGATGTTATTCATTATTTAATTGATCATTTTATCCTAAGACATACCGACTCCATTGTTTATTTACCACAAGGAAATGGACAAGTTGAATCTACTAACACAATTTTTGGTACATTGTTCACAAAACTAGTGAATGAAAACCATAATGATTGATATGAACACCTATCCACAATTTTATTTTCTTATATAATTGCTTTTAAGGTTTGAACTGGTCACATTCCTTTTCAACTTATTTATGGGTTGCACCCATTGTTACCTACGAAATACCAGTTACCATCCAAACTAGGATAGAATTATGATCCAACAAATGTTAAAGTTCTAATTAGTTAACTGTCATAACTATAAAAATTCCAAGAAAACCAATTAGTAGCATAAAACATGGTAGCTTTTAACTAATGGAACCAGTTGTGGTTTCATAGTATTTTGAAACCAAATACTAGTTTGGAGATTATGTTCTATGGTGTCTAGGGGTTATCAAAGCACATAAGCCCAAATTTCATAGACAATAGTTTAGACCATATAGGATCCAATAATATTTACCTAACAATATTGTACTATTAATGACCATTGATAAATTTGATCCTAATCCAATACTAGTTAACATTTACAAGTTGAAACCTTATAGGTTTGTGGAGGATCACACATTTCAACATGTTTTAGCTAAGCCTAATGATTTAATATTAGAGGGACCAGTTGAAACAATTTATTTTGGTAACATGTTTATTGAGGAATTAATTGAGATAAACCATTATGGTAACCTATTTGTTGAAGGACATGTTAAATTTCATATTAGAGGTTTAATAACAATCAACTTGATTGAAAAAAAAACCAATTGTAGTCTGTCCAACCAAGAACTGGTTGAAAAATATACCAATGACCTATTGAAAAAACAATTGTTTGGGAACATACCAATTAACCTTAATTCCGAGCAAAGTAATGATGTTTCAATTAACCTAGTTAAAGGTGTCAAATTTTTAAAGAAATTATGCCCTAAAAGTCACATTATTTTTCAAGCGTTGCCACTTTTCACTCTATGGTTGCAGTACAAAAAACTAGCGTACCTTTTGATGTGTCTTAAATCATTTTTTTTCATTCTATAATTTCTTATACTTTTATTGCACCAATATTCATAGATGAGCGACTTGGATTAGTTGAAAGAGACAATAATCAAGGAGGCAAAATTAAGCAGACAAATTTTTTAAAAAAAGGGAGAAAAAATAAAATTACAAAAATTCAGAAAGGAAACTTGTGAGGAATTATTGCACACCTTCACCATTAAGATATGCACTCACATAAAACCCAGTTGGAAGTGGAACTACTATGTAGTTGTAGTCTAACAAGTAAGTGGTTCAAAATAAGTAATGAAATTCACTAATGATCTAACGCGTTGTGTCCAAGTTGAAGATACAAAGATAGGGTGAGAGAATCGTAACTTACCATGATGGGATATGAAGGAGCCGTATGTGGGTGTTTAATTCCATGTCGCGCTTGATGGTTGGAACCTTCCGTTTCATTTGGCATGACATCTACAACAACCCCTTAATCTAACATGCATTGAATTTAGGAAAGCTAATAATAAGAAAACATGTTACAACATCTCATAAGTTTTTATTTTATTTCATTTCTTTGATCAAGAGTTAAGCCTTGAAACTAGAAACCACTTGCCTAGATTGAGGAAAAAAACAACCAATTCGACCCCCTCTACTTCTAACCAGTGCAGCTCCCTTACAGCAAACCCGATGGTGCTGAAATTTGGGGAGAAGCTTCTACACCTTCCAAACTAAGACTGATTCAATTTTGACACAAATCTAACGGTGGATTTGAGAGAAACAACTAATTGAACCAAAAGTCCAGAGGCTTTGCCATGGAAATCATTCTATTAACCCCATTACAACCCCCCTCACTTCCAACCCACGTAGCTCCCTGACAGAAAGTCCGATCGAGCTGAATTTTGGGGAGAGCCTTCTACACCTTCCAAACTAAAACTGATTCAATTTTGAGGAACAACTAATTAAAACAAAAGTCCAGAGGCTTTGCAACAAGTACTTGCTACACAAGTTCTTTTCATGCCTAATTCTTACACACAC
>Ga0209208_10006639_pt1 | contig 15925 bp, 16 predicted proteins | sample S1TSphfallax_3_FD_187694 | JGI IMG/M metagenome (GOLD analysis project Ga0209208, IMG submission 187694) | Host-associated microbial communities from peat moss isolated from Minnesota, USA - S1T2_Fd - Sphagnum fallax MG (SPAdes) (version 2) | ecosystem: Host-associated > Plants > Peat moss >...
TTGGATGGCCACAAGAAACAGCCAAACTAGAGGCTCCATAACCACTCTCATGCCAAGCCAAGCCAAGCCAAGCCACATTGGCTGAACCAAGTTTGTGAAAGTTTCCTTCGGGCAAAATGCCCTGCCAAACATATTCTTTGCTTGCAGGAGCACCATGAGGGCAAACCCGGTGAACCCACCTGGTAGGGCTGGCGGCGAAGAGTGTTGCACGCTACCCACAGCCTTTATATCATCTCCAGCGTCCACATTTGCTGATGTCGTATGCCCCACCCCTGAATCAAAGATGAACCCCACAAACAGACCCGTTAGTTCTCAAACAGATTTTTTCCACCTCTGGATGAAGTAGCTGTTCTGCCGCTTGCCTTTCCAAACCCTACAGCCTCCTGAATGGACTAGAACACAAAGACAAAGTCACATCCGCATACACATGTATTCAATTCCAACGATCACATCTTCACTGTCTTCAACAGATGGTACCAGACATCAAAAGCTGAATGGAAAGATTCACAATATGGCAGCAAAACTTCTGGAAGAAAAACTATGAAAGTCGGTATGGGAGTTCGTAATCACTTCTACTGCATGCCCTTCCACCTCATGGCTGCCTGGTTCACTTCGCAAAAGGGGATAGGGCGAGAGACGAACGACAGAACATCAATATTACATCGGTATAGCAACACAATGGCAAAAGCTTCAAACGACTAAAAATGCATCTCTTGTGAACATAACTGCGGACACAATCCCCTCAAAGAAAGGTACCTTTCCCGGTAGTCTGAGCAATATCGTCGTCATTCCAAAGGTCTAGCTTCACTCTTCGCCCCCCACCTCCACCGAGCGCTGCCGCATGCCTTCGATCTCTCCTTTTCCCCATCTCACTCTCTTCTTCCCCTCACTCTATATTCCACACCAAAAAAAGTCATTCTCCTAGCGCCCGCCGGCGCGCAAGCTCTTGGTTCATTCCTAAACCTGTTACACAGAACAGGAAGCTCGTTTGTCTTGCTTGCTGCAGACGAAATCTGAAGCCCTAAGCCCGAAAAAGAAGAAAAATCCTCAAACTAAACTCCCTCCTCACACAACTTCATATCGACAACACTACTCTGCCGCAAGACGGCGCACATAAACGGGATACAGAAACACGCAGCAACTGCAATCGATCGATGGATCGATCACGCAAATCGCAGACGCGAAAGCATCGCGTCTCTCTCATCAGCGTCCTTCCTTCTTGTGTTTGCAGATAGGGTTTGCGTGAGGAAAAGGGGCTGCCCGCGATGAAACAAAAGCATGCGGTTTTCTCAATTGAAAGTGTGGGTGGGCGATCATCAAGGGAATTCACTCCATGTTTTTTTCCACAAAGCAATCAAGCCCACTTGAGAGGCTTTTGGAAGACATCATATGGAAAAGTTTCAATCAGTATTTAGATTCAAATCAAACACCAACTAAAAGAATCCATGACTGCAATTCTTTCCAAATCCGCCATGATGGTGAGGTTGCAAGCTTAGAAGATAAGAAATCTAATGTCTGTTTGTAACAAAGTTGATATACATTGCGCATCTGCATGCAACCTGTGTACATATAGGAATCATGGTAGAACACAAAGTCTCTAATCAACCAAACTACAAAAGCACAAAAGTATGCAACAAGGGCTTTAGGTGAACAACTTGTCAGGTTCACCTTGAGTGAAAATAAAGCAAACACAACCAACCTCACAGGCAACCTTACAATCTGGATATAAGAGTGACAAGACAAATATTCATCAGCAAGCAATTCATATTTGTACCAAGATATAGTTGCCAGGCCCCAATCTTGTGCATGAATTTTTGATAGTCATCTTTTGAAGGGTTCCCCCTGGGAAGGAAGGGCAACAGCTAGACAAAGTAAGATTACTAAAGGGATTAAGCAGTTGTGAACCTCCTTATTGACAAAAGAGAAGTGATTGCATGGCTTCTTTCCTCCTTGGAAGCTATTTTTTATTGACATTAAATTCATCAAGTCAAAATGCAAAGTTTCTCCCATTTAGCATTGTTAGAAAATGCTTGCATTATCATCTTTGAGACTAGCAAATAGGACCCATGAAAAGCCTAGGTGGAAGTCACTAAGCAAGGCTTACATAAAGAGGGGCTCAAACAAATATGTTTGCATTCATAAGATTGTTAGCATTTCACTACCCTTGGAGACTTGGAGATGGCCAAATTTTGTCTACAATGACATGATCAGAAGTGGATCGCACAAAAGATGTCACTTTGGAGAGTAACCACTGTTGTTCACATGAATGCTAGATTTGGCAGTAGTATAATACTTGGATGTGACATGTTTCATTAATATGACAGCATATGATCACTTTATTCAGTTTGACAACCCAAAGTACCAGTTTCAGTAAATCTGAACTTTGGTTCGGTTTTTCCAGAATACCTTTGCAACTTCTGGATGAACTATTCTCCTCACAGTGCAATTTGATTTCTGGAATGTGGATGTTCCCCGTATAGCATCTGCAATATGTGAGCTATCAAATCCAAGGTCATGAGCAGCTTCTGCCTGAGCTCCATACACAAGCCTCTGTCAAGTAAAAGCAGTCCAATACTGTAAGTGATGATACATGCGCATAGCAGAATCAGCATGCAATAAACAGAATGCCCATCAGGAAACAGAATAGAGAAATGTAAAAAGGAAAAAGTTCAGGCAGTTCAGAGCTTGACAAATATGCAGCCCAATTAAGAAAATGACCTTCCTAACTATGAAAAGGATGTAGAGAGGTTCAACAAACGTAGAAAAGATGCTCACATCAATATCTGCTAAAACTTAGCTTCTTGCTGCATTGAGGAGATACAACAAATGCTCTATTTGATTGTAGCAAGATTCTTCAGAGAAACAGATACAGAGAAACATCTTTCTTCTGACCAGCACATGGGCAGTTTGGTGAAGGCAACACAAAAATGAATAGCAATCTAACAACTGTTGTTTACATGCACTTTGGTCTATTCCCAAAGGAACTCAAACTCTCATTTTGGTGTCAAAAGATAGAACTACCATAGGTCTCTAGATGTTTAGGGTTTTCAGAATGAAACAAGATTGAAGTTGCAACTGTGAACTAACAAGAGAGGAAGCTGTTGAATTCAATCACTAGTTGGACACAAGGAAAAAAGGTCAGACATGTGCACATACCGGCAATCGAGCAAGGTACATCGCAGCAAATGACATTGGGCATGGCTCACAAGAACAATATATCACACAATCGGACAGCTCTATTTTCCCCAAATTCTTGCATGCCTGCCATCCATCACCTCATTGTCCATGTATTAGTAAGGATGTTGTCCAGGATATTGAACCATATACAACAATAGCACTGGAATATAGCGACTGGGCCAAAATCTGCAGCTTTTAGAGGTTGTAGCTTTCTGCACCTTGAGAGAATTGCTTTGACAAGTTTAATTTTCCAGACTGATCATTTACAGTTTTTCTTGTGGATTCAATTCTCTTTTACTATTGCTTTCTTGTGACTCAATGACATGAATCACAAACTGGCAGCGTGAGAACCAACATGCACAACGCTCTTCTATGGATCTTGTGTTCATAGCCAAGTCCAAACCTTCTGAATGGCAAGGATCTCTGCATGTGCAGTAGGATCTTTGGTCTTAAGCACTTCATTATGTGCTTGCGCAATAATCTCCCCATCCTTAACAATAACAGCACCAAAAGGACCCCCCTCCTTGTTCCGTACTGCAACCTCAGCTTCTCTGGCAGCCACAGAAAGGAAGCGATAGTCGACTTCATCTTCATCATTGGCATCAATCAATTTCCTTCTGATCCTCAGAACCAACTCTCTTGTAAGTAGAAGAGCGGCTATACCTCCCACCAGGGGTACCCAAGCCATATCTTCAGATCCTGTTTGCAAATATAGGAGTATATGGCTGCTGTAAGTACTCAGGACCTTCCCTAAGGCTCTCACTTTAGTCTATTTCATCGACAACAATTGAAAGAATGTGTCCCAGAGAAAGATCTGGACAATTTTGCAGTGTCTAGACAGAAAGTGCCCTAAACTCACCCGGTTCCCGCCCGCCCGTCCGTCCACCCGTGTCCCAGCGTTAGCTGTGGACACTGCTGCTGCAACCACGGAGCGCACCACACAAGCAAAGCGCTCTAGAACAACACGCCCTCAACGCCGTCGTTGTCGCTTCTGTGTTCTTCTCCTTCTGTTTCTACACGCTCTCTACTGCCTTGTTGTTCTCTGGGTCCAGATCGTCGTGCTGCGGTTCGCGTTCACCAGGTAGTGATTTTCCGCTTTTTCCCGGTTGCTTTTCGCCGCTTTTTTCGATAGCCCTTGTGTTTTATTTTCCCCTTCTTGCTTCTGTTGCCTAGGGCTGGCTAGAGAACCCCGTCTCCCCTGTCTCGTTCTTCTTGAGGGCTTGCATGCACGGCTCTGCGGAAGATTCAACAACCGTTGCGGAACTTGGCCCTGTGTGTGCCTTGTCTTCTTCTCTTTTTGTTTCTGACGCTCCAGTTATGTGGTTTCGTTAGCGTATTGCCCTGCTCCTGCTGTTTCGGTCGTTTGTCTGCTTGGAAAAAGGCTTATTACTGGCTTCTGTGTATATCGGGAATGTAAAGATTTATTTAGCTACGAAGTTTGCTGAAACTCCGAGGGAGACATGAGGTTGCCTGTTTTGTGGCTAGATGGAGCTTATGTGTATGTTGAGAGCCAGTGTTTTTTTTCTGGCTTTCTTTACACACCTCGTCTCTCCATCTTCGTTGGAAATAGCTAGAAAGTTTTCTTAAAGAGGTACATATGTTTGTCAGTTGTCTGTCGGATGGAGGTTGTTTTCCTGGAGGCCAGTTTGCCTGCAAAGGAATGACATGCAATTCTTCCTGTCCTCAGAACTTATCTGTTTTTCAAGATGGAAAAGTTCTGCCGCTTTGCTGCATCATACTCCCTTGTATTGCTTTTCCTTATATTGCTTCTTTCTTGCTTTTGGGCTCCTCGATCGATTATAGAGCCGCTGCTATGCACATGTGCGGTTTCTGCTTCTCCAGTGTGATCAAAGTGTCTTTCCTTTATCGATGCCTTGATTTAACTCTTCTTTGTTGATCCACAGGTCTTGTTAGGATGAAGGACACAAAGGGCAAGAAAGGGGCTCCTCTGCTTGTAAAGAGTACAGTGAAGGACAAGACAAGGAAGGTGGAAGAAAAGTACGCAGCTCTCTTTGTTTCTTCTCAGCACAGGCATTTCTGTCCTGGAATATGGAGTGAAAGCAGAAGCTGTTCCTGGAATATTTTATATGGGTTATGAAGGGACTTTGTAGTATTGCAATGCTTTCGCTCTTCTCTCTACTCACTGAAACTTGCTGTTGCAGAGACATCAAGAAGAGGAAAGGTGCTTTGAAGGAAGCAAAAGCAAAGAAGCCTAAATTATCAAAGAAGGCAGCCAAAGCAGCCAAAGACCCCAATGCCCCAAAGCGGCCAGCCACAGCATTCTTCCTGTTCCTGTAAGTATATCATGCTGATCTATCCTCTAAACAGTACTGTCATAACTGAAGTGTTTGATACAGATGTGGTATCTAGCCTCTGTGCCTCTGAGGATTTGAATGGTGCTGCTTAACTAACCACCTTTTTCCTGGTTTTGTGACATCAGCAACGAATTCAGAAAGACCTTCAAAGAGGACCACCCTGATGTCAAGGGTGTAACAATGGTAAGTTGCTGCACACAATCCTACAGCTTCTAGAAATTTCAGTACCTTGATATTACCCTATCTCTTGTTTTTCACCCTTTTGACAGCCTTTTTTTATAAAAACCTCATCACTGTTTGTTGTCCTTGGCCTGAGGCGACATGGTTTGCCATCATGCACTGACTGCCATTCTTTTGTACAGGTTGGCAAGGCTGGAGGAGAGAGGTGGAAAGACATGTCTGATGCAGTGAGTCTCAATTTCTCGTGGGCTTTTTAAAAAAAAAAATTCTGTTATGGTCTATTGAGTCACACCTGTACTTCTTTCAGCTACACTGTATCTAATTTTACATTTTGTTTTTTACAGGAGAAAGCGCCTTACATCAACAAGGCTTCACAGAAGAAGTCAGAATATGTGAAGACCCTTGCTGCATACAAACAGAAGCAGGTAGGTATGAGTGCTCTGAGAAAAGATATGGTTTACTTGTTGATGGTGTAAGTTGTATCTCTGCTGACAATTGTCCTCACTACACTGTCTGTAGGAGGATGATGACGAAGATGGTGCTGAAGAATCTGATAAGTCCAAGTCAGAGATCAATGATGATGAGGATGATGAAGATGTATGTGCTTCTTCTTTCCTGTCATACTTTCCCTGTTTTATGATGTGTTGATTGTTGCTGACCATTAGTGTTAAAAGAGTGCTTGCTTTGTTCTTTACAATGGGTTATTATTGTTGTGCAGGAGGATGAAGATTTAGAAGACTAGAATTTGAAGCTGCTGCAAACTCACAGCCGTGAAACTAACTTTTTAGCTGTCATGTCTCTCCATTAGACACACACCTCTTCCATGCATTATCATGCAAATACTTCAGGGAACTGTAGGTTTTTCAGTCACATGTAAGGTTAGCAGCCAGTCACCTCTTGAGATGCTCAGTGGGAGTTCACTCCAGTACAAGCATTTGTCTGCTTTGGTTTCAGGAGAGAAAAAAGGTTGGGATACAATTTCTTCTCCAAAAGTTTTCAGGAACATTTGTTTTTTGTAAAATCCTGCTTCTGTTTCTTGATTTGATAGATGGTCCAATGCAACCAACTCCTCTGCTTTGATATTGGATTGAACTGAACAGACCCAAATAGTTCTCATAGGTGCACCTGACTTTCCTTTGTACAACAGTTCTGTGATCTTCTGGCCTTGTGTTGAGGTGTTCCTTTTAAGGTTTAGAAACAGAATGTCATCATCTTAGACTCTGCTTGTCTTGTTTCTATTGATATTGCAAGTTGTGAAATGAGCACCATGCCATATATGGCACCCTATAGTCTGATGAAACACAAACAATGAGGTGCTCACATATATATATGTATGCGTTTTCTCCTGAAAGCATTTCTCTTGCCATGAACTTATTGTTTTACTTGGGAGGAAAGGGGTGGAAGACCTTGGTCACTGTGAAGCAGCACTGACATGAGTCAGTTGTAATTGCAGAGACACTAAGATTTAAGTACACAGGAAATTGGATTCAACACTGGGAGAGAGATGATGTTAATGGGATGCCAAGTTTTGTTTCTTGGGTTTGAGTTTGCTGTGGATGTGTAAGGCCTGGCAAAGCAGTTCATTATCTTCTGCATTGAGCTGAGGAGAGGGAGATGGGAGAAAGGAGCAGATATTCTAAAGATGTTCTATTCTGTAAGAAACATAATAGAACATCTTTATAACAGCACTTTATTCCTCCTGAGTTGGCTCCCAAGGCCATTCTTGTCTGAGATCACCCCTTTGCCATGTTCCAATCACATGTTGATATATGAAATGCCTCAGAAAGGAAATATTAATGATTAGGATTAGTGATGTTTAACACCTGTTTTCAAGTTTTCTATTCCAAAGGTTTATTCCAAAGACCTATAATGTTATGGTAACCTCGGTTCACAACAAAAGTAAAATTGAAATTGCTTGGCATTTGTATTATGGACCATCCTAAACATTCAAGGATCCCTGGTCCATAATAGATTTAAATGAAGAAGAAATGTCCCATTTTCAGAACTTGTGGAGTCTTGGGAGAACTAGTTATAAGCTTTCAATCTTGTCACCATCATGGATCGTGATAGAGATGGTGACAAGCAATTGTTGAATTATATCACAATTGCAATCAATATAACCATTTGATGGTGGACATTGTTTTAAACCATGTGGGGGCACATCGCACACTAACTACAAAGTTGTCACTTTTCATGCATTATTGATTGTTTTTCACATTCTTAAGTTTACATGTTCCCAATTTTGGTCTTTGTTGATCTTCTCTTGCGTTGTACCTTTATATTGTCCAACGGCAAGGGGTTCAACTATCTAGTTCATTTGGAGGGTGAATTGTACAATCAGCTTTGTTCACAGTGTTGTGAACTTTCATAGCATATCTTCTCTTTTTGCATGTGACAACTACCAAATTTGAACCTCATGGCTTTGTAGGCCTATTCAATCTCTTTTTACTCACCCAAAAACAAGGGGGGAAAAAAAACTATTCATTTTGCAAATCAAATAGACGTTCCCTAATGATCTCATCAATCCACAATGGGCAATTTGAAAGCACATTGCTTTCATATTGAATAGAAAAAGATGTCGAAAGTTAATATTGTTGTAAAATAGAACTATATTAATACAATAACATGAACTCAATACCCAACCATCAAGGTTTTAAATAAGGGCTAATTTTGCCTTGAAATGACACTTGCCCACAAGCCCTTGAATGCTGCATGGCAAAGGTCAAATGACATGAAATTTTTTGCATGAAAGGACTAACTATGTACCCTGTCAACACAGCTAAAGTCCATGGGTGGGATATGTGGTTGGTTACTAACCCAATCATCCTGTTTTTCAACATCCCGTACATCAGATTACTCAAAGTTCCAAAACAGATGTGGTCACCATAGATCTGTGTTGATACGTATTACTCCAACATGTTCCAACAGTGTCAATGAAAAAATTTAATGTATCAGTTGGAATACATCAGAGCGTGTACAGAGTATGAAGCTTCAAATGCATAGATTCGGGGTACCTTGCAAGTGGATAGGAAATAGGACATCCACAAGGATGAATGTTTTGGTTCTCCATATCTGACTTGTGGTGTGGTGGGTTCACTGCAGGTGTAAGGGGAGGAGGAGCCATGGACAATTGCAGCCTCCGGCCTTCTTTGAAGATATGCAAAATCTTTCTAATACAGCAAAAGTGAAGTTGGAACACTCCAATTACATATCACCTGGCTGCCCAGTGCTGCACTGTTTCCAGCAACATTTTTGACAGTTCCAGTGATCTTCAAGTATGTTCATGAGATGACCAGTAACAAACAAATTTCAGATATAGCCTAGGAATTTTAGGTGAATCATTACTCTGCAACCTAAAATTGGTTGTCAGACTCTGATTTAACTGTGTCAGATCCATTCCTTCAAAGGATAAGACGCCACAGTCTCAAGATTGGCCAAGACATAAATTGCATTACACTTGGACATCAACAGGCCTCCGTTCCTGCAAGTACCTGCAATTTGCAACAGAACAAAAGCATCAGAATTATTGTGAATAATAGGCTCCCCAAGAAACAAGTCAATAGCAAAGCCAATAGCCAACCCATACCAGTCAGTGCTGGTGTGTTACGTGGGGCTGCAACACAGCCTGCATCACAAGAAAGAGTGGCTTGATTCCAGGATCCTGGGTGCAAGTTACCCTAGAGCCTAAAGCAAAATCTGCATCTGCGTAGATGAAATAGTTCTAAGAGATGGTGGGAGGCAGGGATGCATACGGCAGTAGGCCTCGAAGTTGTTCAAATGCGGCTGACGATCTCCCTATGTCATTTTGGAAAAATGATGCCATTGATCGAGAAAAGGTAGGCTTGGGGCCTCCCAGATCACCTGACTGCTCTGCTACCAATTTTGCTAAAGGTCCATTTGATTCCACATATGCTAGCCAGTCAATATTCTGCTGCACTAAACTCTGTTCCAACCACCAACCCCAAGCACTTTTCTTCATTCCCCATTCTTTCTGGCAGTTCTCAATCAAAGTTTAAGTGTATTTTCAGTAGACCTCACTCACAAGCAAGCAAACTTATTCAAATCATATTGCCAACATATTCCAACTATATCCATTACAGTGTAAATGCTCACATTTTCTGCTGCTGACTCACTTTGCTGAAGGATTTTAGTTGGAACCCATCCAGCATGTAGTGTCAAAGTGGAGAGGACATGGATACTGATGAATCTCAGCATGAAAACTTAAGGTGCTCACTAGGCCACCTAACTGTCCCTGAACTTTTTAGGTTTGACAGTCCAAGATGCATGCCATTCTATTGGATGAAACAGACAAGCAGAACATTAATATAGAATCCTTACCTGGATTGCTGTGTCCTTCTCTGCAAGCACTTTAATCTCTCGGGAAAGTTTGACAATGTGCCCTCCATACCTGCAAAATTTTGCATATCCACTCATATATTGCTCCATCTCTTGTCCTTGATACAAATGTAGAGCTCCATAGAGGCTTTGTACTCAGTTCCTTGTATGTGCCAGTATAGGACTAAACACTTGCTCTTGGAAATCTAGTGTGGTTACATAGCTACACCAGGTCACAGTGAAGTCAAGTGACTAGGATAGTAACAGCAGGGTGACAGTGAGTTTCAGTAGTCACAGTGAAAACCAAGATAGAAAAAATTACCCAGGCCTTTTTCCCATTGATAAGCCAGCACACTCAGTCCCATTCTTTGCAAGAAGAGTTGGAAGGCTATTACTTCCCTCCAGTAGGGCCGAGCAGATTGCAGTGCTGGGCCTTCCTAGTATTGCCTGTTTTCCTCAACATCCGACCAATGGATTCAGAATTACACATGGAGTTCCTCTGCAAATGCAGCACAATGATCAAATTTCACTACCTACAGAAGCTGTCAAAGGACACAATCATTATTGTTCAACCTGCTACAACCTGATCACAAATACGTTGCAAGCATCAAAGTGTGTCTCACATACAGACTTGTTCAAGGTCCTAGAAAACCTGCATTATAGCCTGTAGGAATCAAGTTCAATAGAAACAGACAGATAAAAATGTCTATTATATTGCAGAGGACTCCACCAACAACACTTCGGAGGTAACAATTATGTCAGTCCCAGCAGAACCAGAACTAGGATGACAAGAATTGAGTGTGGTTATAACCTTATGAGTGTCAATCATGAAGTATCAAACCATCAACTTTGTTATGAATAGTAGTAACTACTGCTATGACTCCCCACTGACCTCATCAGCTCCTATGTTGGGTGTAGATAGGCACATAATAATCTGCCAAAGATTCTGGCAAACAATTATACAAAAAATCTGCATCCTGAGCTCCTGTCCTATTTCCAGAAGCAATGGCAAGACTTAGGCATGATGTTGGCTAGTAGTCAAGAGACAATAAAAACTACAATAAAAGCCAACAGTATAATAGGCAATGGCAAGAGCAAGTTTCACATACGATGAAACACTGTGAGAGGCCTGCTTGCAAGATGTTGTTCCAGGGAAAGTGAAAGAAGAGAGCAATGAGCTTGGTTGGAACAGCTTCAGCCAGCAGCCGGATATCAAAAGCAGGACAACCTGCTACTAACAGCTGGCCAAGAACCAGAACTGTGGCAACTCGGTGCACGCCTGCTGAGGCTTCCTTAACTCCCCGCTGCAACAGAAATGGAGCTGCATCCACATCCAGTACTGACACCAACTCCCCAACACACTCCACCACCACCTTGAGGCCCTGCAAAGCTCATGCCCAGCCTATTAAACACTACCAGATGCTTGCTTCATGCATTAATTGCACGATCACTTGCCCATGAATTCATTGGTCACCATCACATACAAATGAAGCTTCTCTGACTATTTTGAGTGTCAGTCATGCCAAGACTATCATTATACAGAGAGTACATTGCATACCTTTGGTAGTTGATCAACTGATGTCCACTCAGAAACCTGTGCATGATGATAATACAGCAGCTGGCTCAAAATTCCCCCAATCTGTCTAACATGAGAGGCAAGCTCTGCGAGACTCCTGTTGGTTCCAGCTGTTTCTTTCAGAGTTTGCACTGCAGCCTCTGCCTGCATTGCACGAAACAATATCTGTCATGGCTTCCATGAACAAAATTTTACCACTGTCACACACTATTTGCTTGTGTACATTCTTGAGCTTGTCATTTTCCAAAGAATCAGATCCTGAAGCTACATCTGAATCTTGCCCAACATTGGACCAAAACAGCAGCATTCCAACCCTTAACAATCGGCTCTTGTCTTCTGAATACATCTACCTTGCTTTCTTAGACTGCTACCGCATGAACAATCAGCAGCAAGCACAAAACACTCTGGACTGCAAAAGCTGAGAAGAAGATTTCAAGTATCCATGTTACTCAAAGATTGGCAAGAGCTATTGAGGGCAGACCTGTTCTTGCAAAACTTGAGGGTTGCGTGCACGCTGGTGCTGGCTAGTTAACAGTGTGTTAACTGTATCTGAGTCAGTCCCCCATTGGTGGTCAACCCTCCCATCCTCTGTGCAGTCTGACATCCACTTATTTCTAGGAAAACCCTCTCCCCATTTATCATCGGTGTCCAAACACCCACCTTCTCCTTCATTACAGATTTCATGCATGTCATACTCTACCTGTATGCACCATGCATGCCCCAGTTAGTCCTGCAACACTAATACAGAAACCCCAACCTTGCCTACCACAATCCAAAAATTCAGTTTACATGTGTATACATATGCAACCAGATGTCTCAATTGTGTAGATACTGAAGGACAACACAAAACCCCAGGTACTTTCCTCCAATTTGTTGTGGGCTATTACCTTGAGCTGTTTGCGAAGATGGAAGAGACCAGAAAGCAGTTCTTTGCCTCTTTCACTCACAGGATTGCCTCGAACATTGACATGGATTAGGTTGGGGGCAATTCCTCCTGCCAGCACTCCTGTCATGAACTGCATGCCCTCATCGGTGATCACATTATCTGACAAATCAATTGATGTTACAGATGTGTTATCCTTGAGTGCTGTGAATAACTGCACAGTTCCCCCCTCACCCCCCCCACATGCACACATTTCAATGTCAGCAATAGGACACAATTACATTCCACAATAACAAGGAAAACTACCATACGGCCTATGCAACCAGAAAAAAGAGACAATCACAGACACCACACCCAAAACAAACACCAACATAGCTCAAGAAAGGGATAGTTACATAACACTCTCAACTTCACTCTTGCAATACAGACAAATTGGAAGAGGAATGTGGATTACTTTGCGAGCACGCTTGTCAGTGATACGACATCGGTTGAGCTGCATCCAAAGAAGGCTATCATCATGCTTCATTGCCTCCAGTGTCATTGTATACCTGCCAACATCCACAGCACAATTCGATAGTGCACTCTCACCATTGTGGATGCTCTCTGAGTACTGTGTTAAGAATACACAAGGAAACTATGTCAAATCAATCAACATGTGAGCCCAAGATCAGGTTCCATCCCTTAGCACAATCCAAATGAAGGTGGTAAGTCACCACAGTAACACCAAATAATTGAAATTGAAACCTTAGAACAATCTCAACTCCTGCAAGAAAAACATTCCATACCAGGCAAACATGCTCACAAAACGACCTATGCCTGTAAACTGAAGGTATTTGATCGACCACACAAAGCAACGAATTAGGCATATGGTGATGACATTTGTGGATGTACTAAGAGGGACAAAGGAAGCCTAAATGAAAATCTAACAAATCCTAACTAAAAAGACATTCCATTCTGTGCAATGCATACTAAATTACTCCACTTGCAAACAAAAGGGTATATAGGCAAAGGCATAGAGAGAGAGAGAGACAGTGCACCTTTTGTCAGCAACTTCAGGAGGTAGCATCTCTGCAGTTGGTGCTACTGGTCTTGAATCATTGCTCTCCTTTGCTTTCTTCTTCTTCTTCTACTGATTCCAGACCAGGACCACAAAACAGGTACCCCCTTCGCTTATGTGACAGCCCAGCTTCATATGGCAAAACTCTACAAAATGCCAAGCAGAACCAGAACATGCAAAGATGGACTGGAAAACCACTAGATTTCAAAAGGAGTTTTATAATATCAAACTCATATCCACCCCACATTCAACCCTCACACATCCGAAAACCTAAATTCAGATTCAAGAGGGCCGGCCAATGACAGCTCTGAGCATTCAAAGGACGACAGGAAGAAAGCACAGAACCACACCTTCTTTTTCTTCTTCTTCTTCTTGGCTTTGAGGATCTCATCAGCGGCAAACTCAGTTCCACCTACTGCCGCCCCGTCTGCTACCGCTGTCCGCAAACTATCCACATCCTCCAAGCTCTCGCTCTCCTCACTGCTCTCCTGTGCTGCAGCCTCCTCGCTACTTTCCTCCTCCTCCTCCTCCTCTTCTTCTTCTTCTCCCGTTCTCTCCTCACTTTCTTGTTCGCTCCTACCGCTGCCGGCCGCAACCTCCATCGCCACCGCCGCCTGAACGCTCCTGTCCTCCCCCTTCTCGCTCTGCAGCTCGCACTGCCGCCGCTACTGATCTCGTCACGGCCGTGAATCCCAGTAACAGCAACTCGCTGGTACGTGCGATGCCCACAATGCGGCCGGTCGTGGGTTCAAATCCCACTCGCAAACAACCCTGAGGTTGAATGAACACAGCATGCAATCGTAAAATAAAGGAGCTTCAGTGCGGGTACAAGGGGGTGGGGGTTGATTATGAAGAGGGATTGTGACCTGCATGGATGAACTGGCCAGCAAGTGTCATAACATCCATCCAGGATCCTAAACAGGGTCCCATTACTTGTCATTCTGAGTGCTTTCCCAAATGAGGGGCTGGGCACATGACATGTTACGTAACAGAGTGGCTGTGCTCATTAACTTATGGTGCATTCACACTTGATGTTAAATCAGTGTTAAATGAAAATCTAGGTGTCATCCTAGGTGGCACCCACTGTTAAATGGGCCATAGCTTAATACCTATTAAGTGAATGTTAGCTTAACATAAAAATTTCATAGCAACTTGGTTTAAGTCCTAAATGGCTAGCATGGTGTCAGGGGACTCAACCCTCGTGTCCCTAACACCAAGTGTGAATCCACCTTTAGCATGGCTTCACACTAGGACCCGATTTAGAAGCCCTGATTCAATCTTACAATCTGATTGGCCAAGAGCTTGAAATTGAGATGAGTCCTTCGCATTAGGGCCCAATTTACAAGTCCTCACCATGAGTGGGGAGTCCTATGTGGCTACGCTTTTGGGTTCCATAGTTCAGGACTTAGGCAAGGAGTTGGGTCCAGCAAAATTGGAAACCCAACTCCAAAGACAAATCTTGACCTTTTTATTTATTAAACTAATCAAAAAGTAGGTTGATTTGGTCCCTTCATCAAAATAGCTCTAATGATTTCAGTACTTGAGTTATGATTTTAATTTATTTTTTAATTCCTTTTTTTTCCTCATCATTGACACGAGGCACTTTGCCCTCCTCATGGGACTTGGGCCTTGGGCTTGAGACCAAGTCCTTCACACTATGGCATACCAACTTTCAAGAATAATATTGTTTATTGTATCTCAAGGGCGTAATTCAATTTGAATAATTTAATTCAATTCAATTGAAAAGAAATAGGATGCAAATTGTTGCACAAGGTATTGAAAATATGCTTATCATTCACAACTACCTATGGTGTTGAGGGAAGAAAAAAACTTCTTAAAAAACATACATCCAAAATGACACCTTTCCATTCCATTTAGAGAAAATCTTAGATCAAAATCTATTTTGGTAGGAAGAAACAATGTTTATCTTATACCAACTTCATTGTTATCATCATCATTGGAATTTTAGTTTAATAAAATGTGAGAAAACAAGAATACAATACAAACTATAAAACCCCTCTAATGTAAAATTCTCATGCCATCCGTTCTAACAAGTGTATTTTATTTGAACATAAAGAGGAAATACTTGCCAAAGATTTTCTAATGTTAGGTTTAAGTTCTAGTTCTAACACAAAATTTTATGTTAATGAAATTTTATTTCAAGTGGTGGAAGGTTCTTTCACTTTGGAAGGATTTTCTCTTTTTTTGAAAAGATCTTCCATTATTGGTCGATTATCTAGTATGAGTTTCAAAGGCTTAAGTGTGGGATATTGCAAAAGTAATCACATCATGCTTGAACCCTATGGCCACAAGTTGTGTTATGAACCAATCCCATGTTCATTGGCTATTGTCTAATGCTTTAATTATTACCATTACCCTAATTGTCAAGTTGTAAGCTCAAA
>Ga0209208_10006640_pt1 | contig 15924 bp, 14 predicted proteins | sample S1TSphfallax_3_FD_187694 | JGI IMG/M metagenome (GOLD analysis project Ga0209208, IMG submission 187694) | Host-associated microbial communities from peat moss isolated from Minnesota, USA - S1T2_Fd - Sphagnum fallax MG (SPAdes) (version 2) | ecosystem: Host-associated > Plants > Peat moss >...
ATGTTTAGTAATACATTCAAGGCATTCCTATCATGGCAAGTGTTAGTAAAATATAAAGGTTCCAAGAACATATTGTAGGAATCTCATTCAAGGTAATTAGTATAATATAATCAGTTGCTATAATTCAAAAAGTTCTATCATTGCCACATACATCAAAAGATATGGAAGCACATACATGCTATATAATGATTTTGCCATATACCCTCTCTTTACTTGCTTCAAAACGGTTACCGTATTGGTTAAGGGTAAGCTAAATATATATAATAGCTAGATATGGTAAAGAATAAAGGCAGAGTAAGTCTAATTTAATATTTGCTAGGCAGGTTAAAAGGGTAGCAAAATATGTACAGACCTAATAAAGTAGACCTTTACCCTATTTATATACCCACTCAAACTTCTTGGATGTAAAACTGAGAATAAAGAAAATTTCCCTTTCAAATATATGTAAATTAATTGATCTTTTGTGACCTATTAACTATCAATTGAGTTGTTCCACACACCATGGCACCTCTTAATGTATTTTGATCCAACTAGGCAAAGGTCAAATTGACAAGTTGTAATATGTCAATTCCATGTGTTCATCTTCTAGCACAGAATCATGTTTTTTTTTGAAAAACAATTAGATGAACAAGTGCATGTAGTGGATCCTGAAATCCTTTTTAGTCTACGTAGTAGTTGAAAAATGTAGCAAGTCGATTTGGGAAGATGGTGTGGGTGTTGAACACAAGAAACCTATAATGGGTATCCTATAAAGAAAGTGGAGTTGTGAACTAGATTTAGGTAGAGACCGTGTTATCTTCAGAACCATCAAGGCGACCTTTTCATGTCTCACATTCTACCCATTCTTTTAATGTTCCTGTATAAACCCAATACCTACCACCTGCTTAGAAACCAAATTGTATACTGAAATATCATGAGAAAGAAATGGACTGGTGTAGTGCCAACCTAAACCAAACCAATTATAACATGTGCATTATATGTTCATGGATGGGATTTCAGCAGCTCCATTGGACTAAGTGAACACATAGAGAGCTGATATTTGCCTAGACCTCCAATAGTTACATAGTAAGAGCTATTTTGTGCATTAAAAATAGGTACAACTTGCTGCAAGTGTGCCAGTAAGTTCTATAAAATTGGAGATGGAATGATGTGATAGATGTTGCTACAACAACAACAAGACTTACTCCATGTGAATTTGCAACAAAGTAGCAGGCCTTGGATTTGATACATGTTCTTCTAGAACTTAGCATTTAGGATTGGTTGTTAGTCAAATTTTAGAAAGAATTTATGAATGGCATTGTATTGTATCGGTGTTGTTTTATGAAACCCTTTTTTGGGTCACGATTTACTTAAGTATCTAGAAAATATTGTCCCACACAGCTTTCTATGTGATTTTTCAAACAAAATACCATATTATATGCAATGCTAGGTTTTTTTATGAAAGTTTGAAATTACAATAATTTAATATGCAACAAACACATCACAAAAATGTTGAGATATATCCATAATTATGAATATAGGTGGTATTTTGGTAGTATTGTATAAACACCAAATTTATGTCCTTTAGAATAAATACTTCATATATGTATGGAAATGTTATGTTTATATTTTTTGTTAAAAAGAGAAATTGGTGTATTTTCATCCATATCCATGAGATGCATCTTTTTACCAATTTCTAGCCCCATCCATTAATAATGATTATGCAAGCTTGTGTATTTGGATCCTTTTGAAATTGTTGAAAATTTTTCACATAGGAAAATACCTTATTTTAATTAAAAAATGATATGAAACCAATTTGGAAAGTGTTACCAAGGAGGTATACTAGTGCCACCTATATTTTTATGTTTGAAATTAATCCTCTTAAAGTTGTAGGCATATGGTTTATAAAAGGGTCCTAGATTTTTTAAATAACAATACAATATGAATTTTATTTTCAAAAAGAATTCATATATTTGAACTCAAAATGGGTACATTAATGTCACATGTCATATGGTTTGGATGTTTGACAATCTTGACACATAGAAAATTGTGCAATTCATATGTTTAAATGAGAAGGTTGTGGAAATGTGTAAAAAATTTGCATTTGAAAATATTAAAAGACTATGAATACATATAAAAAGTTGGACACTCAAGCAAACTGTGACCCTTTTAGGTTACAAATTCACTTCAAATTGGTCTCTTCTGAACAAAAGGTTCTACAATTCCAAGAGAGAGCATGGGATCTGAAAGGGTACCCAATCTTTAAACTCGTGTTCATCAAGTTATAAACCTAATTGTTGTTTACGTATTAGTGAACCAACATTGGGTGTTAATTATGGCTCCTAGTGAGCAGAAAGGTGAGCCCAGTAGGGCAAACCATTTGGCAAACTAGGAGCCATAATTAGCACCAATGTTGGCTCCCTGGCATAAAGGACTAAATGTGTTACTTAGGTAGGTCTTAACATAGTCCAGGTAGGTAGGAGAATGCAAAATTTGCCACTATATGGTCATTTATGAAAAATATAAATATTGGAAAATGTGCAAAATCCACAGGTTTAGTCCTTAATGTTCTGAGAATTGGACAATCTCAGAAATGTGATTTCCATTGCTTCAATCCAATACCCTAATTGTAAATGTTAACTTCAGGAATCATCTTTAACTTTCATCCATTTCACTACATTTTCCTTCTCTTGCACTTCAGAATATTTTGCCTTTTAATTTTTTTACCAAGTTTGTATAAACATATTTTAGAAACCAACATGGATGACACATGACATTTTGCTACACAACACACATTCAAATTTAGTTTTCTAAAAAAATGTTGACAAATTTAAGATTCTATTGAATTACGTGGTGTAGTGAATCCCACAAGGTTCATGAATTGAAACATGTGGGGGTTGGATACACTATTGGGATATTACTTGTCTTGAAACCATACAACTTCCTCTTAAGGAAATCAATATCCAAGAGGTAGAGACTAAAATCCAAGGCATTTAAAATGAGGTTTCTCAAGTGATGAAATGCGGATGTTCTATTTAGGTAAAGCCCTATGGTGGAGGCATTCCCAAAATAAGAGGCGTAGGATGGACAACAGCTTTAGTCTAGCCCTGCATTTTGGGAATGTCTTGCACTTAAAGGTTTTACCCATGTACAAAGCACAAGCACTAGGCAAAAGTTATCATGAACCTAAACATACATGGATCACAAGGCATAGGAAGGGCATGGGGAAGGGTTCATATGCCAACTCCTTAAGAATGGGAGGGATTTTACACCTCTTCATAAGGATGAATCTGTTCAATCAAATTTAGATGTTCCCCATGCCATATGAATTTTTTAATGTATTATATATGTGGAATTCTTAACTCTAGAACTTACATTTCCATGAAAATCATTTTTTGCATCCAATCATCTCAAATGATCCAAAGAAATGAATGGTTGTTAAGATGGTGGAATTTAACTTTGGGGCAATATTCAAAAGAGGTTGCAAGATCATTTGAGCTTGGTGCTTTCAACTTTTTGAACCTTTTATATCCAATTTTAGCACAAAATTTCAAATTCAAGAATCTCCAAGCCCAATCAGAAAACCAAGTTTGGTTCCATGTACACATTAAATATTTTCAAATGCTTTAAAGGTTGTATAAGTGTAAGGTAAGGCACCATCTCGAGGGGTTTCATAGGTTCTTTCCCTTGTGAACAAGGCTAGAACTCAAGTGAAAAGGGCAAGAACCTATGAAGCATTGAAAGGACATGTATTTAGTTAGTTCAAGATTAAAATGTTAATTTTGAACTTAACTCAACATGGCCACTAGATTCAAACAATTTTGAATAAAATTTGCAAAATTATTGTCATTTTTCATATTCCTTATAATGTTATGTGGTACATTTGAAAGATATATGTTTATGCCAACAACAATATAGTCACATTTTAAATCTTGACATTTCAAAGCAATTGTTATACATTTCATGTGAATACTTAATGGCCACCTAGTACAACTTGTAAAAGTTTCAATTTATCAAAACATTAAGAAATAACACAATTTGAACTTAGTAAAATAAGAGGACAAAATTAACTTGCTACTTTAAAATCTTGACATTTCAAAACAATTGCTATACATCTCATGCAAGTACTTGGTGACCACTTGGTACAACTTGTAAAAGCTTCAATTTATCAAAATGTTAAGAGATAACACAATTTGGACTTTGTAAATAAGATAACAAAAACTTGTTACCCTTAAATCTTGACATTTCAAAGCAATTGTTATACATTTCATGCGAGTGCCACTTGGTACAACTTGTAACAATTTCAATATATCAAAACATTAACATATAATACAATTTGAACTTGGTAAATTTAGAAGACTTAAAGGTTGGTGGGCACCATGTCATCATTATATACCAAATAAAATAAAATTATGAAAATATGCATATTAGATTACTATCACACAACAAAGGTCCATATTAATATGACACAATGAACATATTAAAAATAAACATAATTTTAAAAATAACAACAATACTCTTCTTTCGAACAAAACAATAATAAAATTGCATTTTTTTTTAAATGAACAAAACTCAAAAAAATAATTACATGCCAACAACCTCATTAATTGCATCAAGGTTTTGTTTGGCCTTGGTTACACAATTAGCATTAATCATTATAATGCTATTGATTGTGCATTACTTCTAATAAGAAATGAAAATAGAATGGATGAAATGTCAACCCATTGTCTTGGATCTGCCAAATTACACTTCCATTCATTCACCTAACAATCTTGATACAATTATCTATCATTTATTGCTCTTTTTTTCATTCGCACCCACCATTGAATATGAACATGTTTAAAATTATCAAATTGTTCATGCTTCACAACCTCATTTTTTCCCTTCCCATGATCCACACAATATAATTTTGTATCTACAAGCCTCATTAAAACAAAATCTCCAAGGCCCAAATCACAAAATAGAGTGTGAACAATTGTTTTCAATGATGGTCACATGTTTTTGGGACCACAATATCGAGTGATAATTGGGTCTTTAGGATCAACATCAACAAGAAGGGAATGACACCTCTCACATGATTAAATTTCCAATTGTTTGAAGGCCAAATACCTTCCAAAAGGGTTGAACTTTGAGTTGGCAAAGGTTTTGATAGCAATTCAAGGATGTTTTCCCAATAATCCAAGTATGGACCAAACTTTTTGGCATAGGTTTCATCCTTGCACATCCCCATTTTCCAAAACTCCGCATATTTAGAAAGCCCATTGTTGATAATTTTTTCCTTTTCAATCAACTTGGTGGCTTCATTCCCCCATATAAGGTGAAAAATAATAAGATTTGGAAGTCCATGTGGCAACTTTGGATGACTTGAGTCAAATGCTTACCACAATCAAATTAGATGTCCGTCCTTAGGACTCCATAGGGCATCAATAGGGGACACTTTGTATTACACAACATGCCACCCAACTAAATCAACAAAAAAATGAAACAAATGCATGTTTGTATTCCCAACTAGGATTTCTAGCCCATCCTTCAAACATCCTTTTACCCAAGTCTTGAAATATGGGATTTCTTGGATAAGTTGAGGAATGAAGGCATGATCCTATGAAACCATGAATGTTTTCATTAAGTAAAATAAGACATAATTATCTCGTTCCTGCAAATTTTTGGAAAGATATCCAAAATTTCCATCTATGTCTCGTTGGTGTGGCTAAGAACTAGAAACCCTAATTGCACTTCTTCAAACACTTTTCTTACAGTTAGGAAAGATAAGAATTCAAGCAAGTGATGATTCTTGTTATTTTTCACACAATTATCCACTCGAAGAAGCAACTTTCTAGGCAATGGCTTAACACTAATGAATTTCTTTGGTGCCTTCAATGTAATTAAACAACAAGAACCTCCATGCATCAATTTTTTAAAGAATGCATTTTGTTGTTCATGATCAAATAGAGTCTTGGATTCATTAATAGGCTCTTTCTCAAAGGCTCAAAGTAAGCACAATAATGACCCAATTCTAAAATTCAAATCATTTGGCTAGAACCTGTTGGAATTATATTGAACAAACATTTCATTTCCATGACAATGAGAAATCGTACCAATGAAAGTGATTGGGAGTTGACCCAAACCTAAAACCATTTTTTTTTTTCCATAGTAAGTCTTCTGAGAACAAAAGTTGTCATGGACCACAAGTCCATCTTGTCATGGATGATACAAAGATACTTTTCTTTGGACCGGATTGATTCAACCTCCAAGTGTGATAAAGACATGTACAAGATTCCTCATGAATGTTGTGCTTCCATAATTTCATTTCATGTTCTTTTGCACCCGCCTTGTTTTTTGCCAACTTTGGATATCAAATCCTTCAATGATTCACAAATGCATACACTTGGCAAAGTTGGAACCACATTTCTTCAAATCAACATTCAAATGATGTTTCTTCCTCAAATGATTCATCCCATATTAAAATATTCTTCCAATGCATAGCTCTTTTTTAATATATAATCCACAAGACAATCAACCCTCAGAAACACCTAACAAATTAAAAATGTCAAACAATTTGTCTTTCATGTTCACAATTGAAAATATATGCATTACAAAGATATTTCCCCAATACCTTTAACATAAATTTCAACCTAATTAAATTTGGGAATATAAATGAGGTTTTAACATAAGTAAGAGTCAAGATTTCCTTTTGCACCTCATCACTTCACTCATATACACTTTCCCATGTCTCTGGAATCACAAGTTGAACATCATGCCAACCATCCCCAATGCCTTTCATTTGATGAGGCATAACATCTACACACCTCATTGTGAGGGCTTTAACATTTGACACAACTTGCCTCATAGCACACAATTGATTTTTGGTCCCTTTGTTTCCATGCAATAAATATCTACAACCATGTCAACTTTTTTGCTTGTATAATGTATATGTTGATCATGCCAAGCCCACAACTTTTTACCAAGCTTTCTCACTAACCTCAACACCTTGAATTATGCTGAACTTTCGCTTTTTGACATCAACTCTCAAGTGCAATCATTATGGGATGTCAACACCATAAACCTTTCGATCTTCATTAGACATCTTCCAAAGCTCATTTCTCACAAAAGCAATTTTTTCACGTGGAAAGTATTCAAAACAATTCAAAGGACAATAAACAACAATTGCAACTTGCAAATGGATACTTTAAACAACAATTTGTCCATCCTTGACATGGAAACATTAGAGCCCAAGGCCTTTCTCTTTCTCTTGTGAAAGATTTTTTTTTTTTTAACACCAATTTCACCCTCTATATCTACATCAAATATATGATTATCATTGTATGATTTGAGAAGAACTTTCAATGAATGTTCATGAAAAATTGTCTATGATAGTGGCCACCTCCAAATATTCATTACTATTGATATGTCATTTGGGCAATACAAGATGAGCAATCCGACATGATTTTTGCCCAAATCATCATCAAGCACTACCTCCCTTGGGTCACATGTAATTACTCACTCTTTATTAACAACAAAAACACCTTCAACATCTTTAACATCACATTTAGTTTCTTTCCAACTACAATGTCTTCATGAAGGTACATTTTATTGTTGCCATAACCACTTCTTCCACGAGTACGTAGGTCGTTAGCTACAACACTACTACGCCCATCAAAGCTTTCATGACTCTTATGGGAATCACTATGGAGCCTTTCGTTATCTTCATAAAATTCGATGAAGGTCGTTTAATCTTCAAAGGAGGATGTTGGGGCATGTCCTTGGCCAAGATATGAAACTCTCTTTGTTCTTGAATTGTTGAATCCCTACAGGCGGCTTGAGTCTAGGCATCCACATTCCATAGTTGGTGATGTTGATGTTCGTCCAACTTTCAAAAAAACATCTTTTGAAGGCCAAAACAATCAATGCCTATCGATGCCCAAGTTACAACATTTTATTCTTGGACTTGGGCAAAATAGATTTTGCTGTGCCATGGATTCAAACACCATTGGTGGCGCAACAATAATGCAATATTCAAGTTTGAATGGACCAAATATATGAACAAGGGTGGGATCCCTACATTCCCCACATCCAATTTGCACTTTTTCAATTTGAAACATAAAATACCATAAATCAACTTCAATATCTCCAATAGCAAACTCCCCAACCATTATTAGAATATGATTGTAATCCACACTTGAACCAATAAAAACCTAATTAGTGACAATAAATTTGTCACGCAAAACACTATCAACCAGTTGAACACTTATGTTTGTGTTCATTGAGATGCAAATTTTTACATGTTCTATTAATTATGCAAAAAAACTTTACAATGTTATTTAAATACATTAAAATTTAAATATTTTATCTTTTGTTGTGGTTCAACAAATTTGAAATTGAAACCTCCAAGGTATACAATTTACAACTAACCATTGGAATAGATTTTAACACTAAGAAAGGTTTAGCCTCTTTTCTATTTCCACAAATTCCATAGTCATAAACCACTCAAAGAAATTTTTTAATGTATGTGGAGGGCACGTACAAACAACTCCCTTTTTATTTGTGTATTGAGGCATCTACCACAACTAAAAAACCCTAGGGCGTTACGTTGGGGGAGCTCCCAAATTTTATATATTCTCACGTTTCGATGGAATATATATTTTTTATGAAATGGGAATCAAAAGAAAGTTGTTTACATATTCATGTGTTCTTCTATGGTTTGGGAACACCCTCGAGTGCCCTTCCTTCAAGAGAATGCATTCATATGGGAATGTCCTTTACAACCTTATATCCATGAATTTCCTTCTTAGAAATTGGGAGGATACTATGCCAACTCTTCAAGTGTGGGAAGGTTATTAATCCAAGCCAAAATAACCTCCCATTCATATGCCTCGTGATCTATGTAGGTTTGGTTGATGATAAATTTTTGCTCGTGCTTTATTACCTAACCAAACTCAGTTATCACCTCATTCTAGGCCCTTTATTTTGAGAATGCCATCACCTTAAGGCTTTACCCTACTCGAAAGTTCAATCCCAATGGCACAATGACACTATCAAGCCTAGAAAGCACACCAAACAACGTTTGGTTAGGGGGAAATCTAACTTTTAAACTTACAACAGAAGGTTAGCTTCTAAAATCTCATTAATAAGCAAATCCACATGGTGGCCTCTAGGTGGTCTTTTAGATTCCAATCTGACCTTAGACTCCACCTAATGACCACCAAGTGGTGTTTGCACCTTTAACTAAATTGGTTGCTCTAGCTTTCAATGACCATTCATAGATGGTTGAATTTGGATGTGCCATTGGAGACATCAAGAACCAATGGGCTAAATATATTTGGTTATAACATAAAGCTATTCATTGTTCGAACCCCCATTCCTCTTCACGGTGTAAATTAGATGCCATAAATTATTTTGGTTACAAGCATGTGGTTTCTTTGGCATCTAATAGTCATGAATGTACCAGTCGGTGGCCATTAGGTAAATTCAATGGCAGGAGATAGTTTTTATTGGTTTGAGTATAATCCATAAGAGATATTATGAGCAATGGTTGATGGACATTAGGTCATTTAGTTCATTGTGAAAAAAGGCACAACACCATGGATGGATGAGGTGATAGTGGTCAGGTTTCCAAAATCTCAACCCAACATGGAACTTTGGGAATGGAGTAAGGCTTAGAAAATGTAATGAATTTTTGTAACGGTTTCCATTATAGGTGGGAGGCGTGTGTTTTATTTCAAAATGCCATTTGTGACAACCAAGTGCTGAGTCTGAGGTGAAACGACTACTTGGTGGCCACCTTGAATGCCATTTTAGGCATATTATATTTGAAAGGACCACCTTATGGCAAAAAGGCGGTATTTTGAAAGTTGAGATAAATATGAAAATCAATTCCATGAAGGGTGGATAACATTTTGCATGGCAGCCAATTGGTGCAAGAATTTTTTTTAGGTTTCCATTATAGGTAAAACCATGCACAATATCTCAAAGGCTGCCCACTTGGTTGCCACTAAGTGTTAGGTCATAAGTCAAACCACCACTTAGTGGCCACTAGGTGTTGTTGTAGGCATGTGATATCTGAAAGGTCCACTATGTAGTAGAAAATGGTATTTGAGAATTGAGATAATTATGAGAATAAACTCCATGAGGGGTAGATAGTGTTTCATGTTGCGACTAGTTGGTTCCAAGAATTTTCTTAGGTTTCCATTATAGGTGGGAGTCAAACAATATATCTCAAATGGCCACCTAGTGACCACAAGGTGCTGAATTAAAGGTGAAATGACAACCTTATGGCCAAAAGTAGTCCATAACACATATTTAATTAATTAAAGACTTTACAAAAGTCAAAAAATCCAAACAATAACTTGACAATGTTATATTTAATCAAACTTTCATTAGAAATCACATGTTGACACCAAGATTGAAAGGAAAAGCTAAAAAAAAAAAAAAAAAATTTACAAAATGTTTACAAATTAAACTTTAGCAACACCATGGCAAGTTCATGTTAAAGAAAAGTTCACATAGATCACACAAAAATTTCAATTAGTAAAACAAACTAAATAAAAATGAATTGAAAATATAGATTCAATATGGTGGCCACTAAGTTGTGAAAACAAATAACATTGATTTCTTGAAGAATTTTGAAAAGAAACAATCCACTATTAATAATAAAAACATTTGTAAAAATCCTAAACAATCTAAATTTGTAAAATAAATTGAAAGATAATGTCAAATCCTTGTAAAATTAGAAGAATTCTTATTATTGTCCATGGTAAAAAAGTCACCACATCGACAACACCTAAAAATAAAAACCTGAATGGCCAACATCGTTTTCTCCCTTTCAAAGTTGCAAACATCATCGCACAATCTATGAACAATGGTTCAAACCAACTGAAAACAAAAGTCAATATTAGCAAACAAGCCAAATGAAAATAAATACCAATTTTAAAAAGTCATAACAAAAAACAAACTTGCAAAATGAAATGATTCAAATTCCATTTAAAGAAGGTTGGTTACTACAAACATCACCATTATCATTATCAATATATTGGACAAACCAATAATAATTTTTTGAAAATGTTGTCAAACAAGGCTTAAAATATTTAACCATACGGTCATAATGAACTCGAATTGTCTTGGCTACGGGCAATTCAAGCAACAATGCCACAAACGTGATGTGAGGTCCAACCATTGTACCTTGTTCTTTGACAACATTTGTCCCCTAAATGATTTAAGAAAAAAACCACTCCACTTCGTTTTGGTAGGTTCATTGTCAATTAGTAATGTTTGATCTTCCTTTCCATAAGGTAGTCTAGGACAAACATAATTCATTCATTTCAAATCCTTCAAATAATTATGAAACCCAAGGGAAATTTGGCTAGATGTTTTGGAACATTATTCACATCCTAAAATGAAAATGAATTGCTCCAAGAAAGTTTCAGGCATGAGCATGGGAAAAACTTCCAGTACATCCTCCAACTTCATATAAGACCAAATTGTAATGTAAAAATACTTGAATGACAGAGAAAGGAAATGATGCACTCCTGTTCTCACTTCCATTTTGCTCCTATCATAATTTTTTCCAAACATTCATGCATTCCCATGTTGAACAAAAAAATGTGGGAAATAAGACAATAGACCATTGACGTTGATAATTAACAGTTTCTTGGGTCTATCAGTTTGCAAACGTAAATGTGAATTCATCACTGAAATATTTTTCGAAAACTTGAGATACAACAACAAGATGTGTCAACACAAAAACATATGTGGTCCATTTAAATAAAAAATATTAATAAATTAAAGAAATCAAGTGAAACTAACAAAGTAAACGCCTTGTGGCCACTAGGTGATTATTATAAATAAAATGAGAAAAGGGAACCAATGGATTGAAATCCTAAACTGCTTAATGAAAGAGAGTAAAAACATTGCTGAAATGTAAGAAAAAATAAAATAATAAACTATACTAATTGGGAAAATTCAATAGAAAGCAACATGCTGCAAAAAGATTTGTTGGCTTCAATTTCAATTTAAACATATTATTTTAATCAACCCAAAAAAAATCAGTGTTAAATTGATATGTTAAGAATAATAATAAATATATTACATTTTTTTTTCAATTTTTCATTTGTACAATACATTGCATCACAACTATCATTACAATTTTCAAATAACATGTTGTAATAAGGATCATTCTAACTAATGCTTCTAATAGTCTCAAAAGGATTATGTTTCACATAAGTTTGAACACAAAACCCAGACGAGTGAAGAGAGACCAAGTAAGGAAGAATGGTGGAGAACAAATAATCCCCATCATTACTCACACCCTCAAATGATTCCAAAAATATAGCACTACACAAATCATTAAATATAGATTTATCATCAATAAGCAAAGTGTTCCCAACATGGGTGTTGGGAAATTTCGAGAAAAAAAATCAATGTTCTTATGGAAAATTGGTTTCTTAGGATGACTGGGGAGAAAATGATCATTTTTCTAGCATGACTCTTGTCCAAGAACTCTTTATGGATCCAAAAAAATATCTATTTTTTCTTTAATTTCGTCCACATACTTGTTGATGTTGTAATGTCGTGCAATGGACCAAATATAGACTTGAAATTGAGATAAACAACTTGTTAGAAAATCTTTCAATCTAGTCCTAAGTGCAAACGTAGAATTGGTTTGCATTCACGTATGAAAACTTGAAGCCTGCTTCTCCACCAAAATCCCATTGAAGTAAAAAATGACATGCAAACAACTCACCTTAAAAGGAGGAAATCTCAATAATTCAAATTGATTGTGAAGACCCAAAGTAGAAGGGACATTATCCAGACCCATTTTTTGAGGCGAAGGAACCACCATTGCATCCCCACAAACAGCAAGAGCAATTTGAAACCATAAACAAAATTGAAATAACCCATTTAAAATATAAATTATAATTCTCGCATACAAATTGGAAAAAAAACCAAAATGATATCGATAATTAGAAAAGAACTATGCACTTGGTCATTGGTTTTTTTAACAGACGATGGTGAACCAAATGAACCTAGGCTCGTAAGTTTCCCACAATCATTTCAACTTCCACAATTAGAATTGGCACCTGTCAAAAACCCAATGGACATCTTGCAAGCACCCTAAAAAACAACATACATTTCAATAAGAAACAACTCAATATGATTTTGTTTGTTCATTTCACACTCAACGACTTGACAAGGATTGATTTGATGATTTGAATGCAAAAAATGATAGTTAAAAACAACCACAAAATTTGAGAACATTAAATAAAACATAGGTCCAATCAACGAATTTTACAAAACCTTAAATGACAAATTAAAAACTGAATTCTAGTTACGAAAAAGGTGGAAAATAATCAATGACATTTGGTAGTCGTTAGGTGTATGAGAAAAAGAATTGAAATCATGTCAACCATCAAGTGAATGAAAGTAGAAATCCATAAAGGCTTATGAAATAATAATAAAAGCCTAGCGGCCGATAGGTGTACGATTGGAGAAACAAATGTTTGGCAAGCGCAAGGCTATGAAAACACACAAATTCCTAGGGTGTTGACAACTGAAATCGAGTTTGGGAGCCTAAAATTAAGTGGAATCTAGGACTTGAAAATCTAGAAATTCGTTATCAAAACTATCACTCACAAGCATAAAAAAAATGAAGTTATTTCTAATATTCACCACTCTCCATCAAAAAAAAAGAATTTTGATCATTATTACATGTTTGGATCAATGAGGCAATACATGAATGCATCAACATCATTTTTTATTTTTGTAATATGATTATGTACATTAAATAATGTAATGATATAACACAACCAAACCATATTTCCCTATGAGTAAAAATTATAATAATTATGATTGGTTTTATAGAGGGCTCAAGGTATTGAAAGGTTTGATATCTCACAATGCTTCACCAATATGTTCTTTCTCTTCCCCATCACCTTCACCTTTCAAAGTAGCATCTATGGATGATGCAATTGAAGTTCGAGCACCTGAAGAGTTCAAAATGCTAACAAGTCTTCATCAACTTGCAAATTGACATTGCTTGGCTAAGTTTCGATGGCCTAAGTCTCTAATATGGAATGATTTTTCTTCACCTTCTTTTTTGGACCCTTGCTTTTAGTTATTGATGGCCTTGTTTTTTTTCTTTTCAGGCAAATTAATCAAGTGTCATTGATGATAGTGGGTTTTTTCCTCCCCTTCTTCTAAAGGTGCCACAAATTCTTCCAAACCTATTTATAAGTGTCGTTACCAACACTGGGGTTTTTTTCTTCATTCTTCGTAGAAGGTGCCATGACTTTTTTCAAACTTAATCAATATTGTTAACCTAAAATTCAGTTTTAGGCATTTTAATTAACTTTCTTCAAACAACCTACTATCATAGATGACAATGGGGTTTTTTTTAATAATTCATTTTTAAGGCACCTCAATTTTCCACGAAATAAATATATAATGTTGTTGACAACAATTGGGTAGGTGGGGGATGTGACATTCACTCCATAACAAATTGTTTTTAATTGCTTAACATTGTTCATGAAAATGATTTCTTAAACATTATTTTGAAAATTATTTTGGTCCCAACATCATATTTTCCCTTACTATCACAATTTCATTATCCATCATTAAATGATATTCAGGTTTGAAATATTAATATTTCAACAACAAATGAAGATGGATATAAAAATTTTGAATTTATTTATCTTCCAATCATGGATGAATTTCATCCAATGATTTATTTGTTTAATCCAAATTATAAATGAAATTCATCCCTGAAAAATGACATTCATCCATATGAAATCATTCATCTATGGACATATTCATCCATGTAGGTGGATTAAAATCACATTAAGTTTTAAGTTGCAAGCTCAAAGCTCCAAGCTCAGGCTTTCCCCTCATGCATAAGCCATCCTCCATTTTTGGGTTTGGATAAAAATATTTCAAAATCGAACCTTGGAATCTAGCAGGTAGCTCTGTCTATTGCCTCTTGGGGTATTGAATTAATGAATATAGCAAATCCGTTCTTTGAATTCCATATTATTATTGGTAATGGGATTAATATCTTTTGAAAAACCAAAGTAACAAACCTACATGACAACAAACGTGATCTAGCAGAAATTCTTGTGCATATTTTTTTACTATTTCAAGGAAAAGTCATTGGGGCTCATTTGTGATCCTCAATGATTAAATAAAAACCTCCAACCATTAAACATGGAAAAAGGCTTTGGCATCACAAATCTCTTAAAGCCAATCATAGGGCCAAAGTTGAGGCAAAGATGGGATGAGATGATAGTTGCAATCAAAGTGGATAAAGAAGAATTTGAAAAAATTGCACTACAACCCCATTTACTAGTGGTCCATGTCGAGAGTTCCATAACCATGCAAAAGTTGGCCAAGAAGGCCAAAAAACAACAGATAATAGAAGAGCAAAATGAAAAGATCATTGATAACCTTGTTTTTCAAAAAAAATTGAAATCATTTAATGTTACTAAATGTAAGTTCATCAACGAGAAAATAATGGGGGAGTATGGGGACTACTTCCCACTAATAAATAAACTAATTGTAGGAGTTAAAATTCTCTTTAATCGATTTTCTCTTGCCCCAAAACACATTGTGTATCATCCGCTTTAGAGAGACACAAAGACAAGATACAAGTAAAAATTGCACAATATAACTCATTTGAGTATGTTTTCCTAATATTTGTGTTTCTAATTGAATTGAATAATCTCAACAAGATTGCAACTTAAGAAAAGCTTGGATCGTGAACATTCAAAACTCAAATATTTTCTTCCTAGGTGGGCATCATACTATCATGGTTGTAAAAGTACATTTTAAAGCACTACTAGGAGATGCGGCCCAAGTTCACTAGGCTATTTCACTATGCAACCATAAAAGTGAATTAAGTTCACTGTAATTTCACTACCCTTACCTTCATTGGTGAAAATGGTTCACTATATGGTGTAA
>Ga0209208_10006641_pt1 | contig 15922 bp, 16 predicted proteins | sample S1TSphfallax_3_FD_187694 | JGI IMG/M metagenome (GOLD analysis project Ga0209208, IMG submission 187694) | Host-associated microbial communities from peat moss isolated from Minnesota, USA - S1T2_Fd - Sphagnum fallax MG (SPAdes) (version 2) | ecosystem: Host-associated > Plants > Peat moss >...
GATAGCATTTGTCGGCGTTCTGTTTGACGGAACCGTAAAGCTTGGCGGAATCGAGCAAGCAAAGCTTCTAGTCATTTCTAGCAACCATATATACTTCCTCTCTGAGTAGCTTCTTTGTTTTCTTTTTATTTTGCTTTGTTCCGAACAGTTTCCCTTCTCTTTTCTCGATTTGTTGTGACATTTGCTGCAATTGTTTGTTGTTAAAGTTTGGTGTAGTAAATCTTTCCCTGACAAAAATTAACAAGCCTCTCAGTCTCACTCAATCTCTGCGTGTTTTTGTACGCTCCTATCGTCGATGATGTTGCACCTGCTTGTTTTTTCACAAATTTCTGCTGTAATCTAAACAGTTTCTCCAGTTCTGTGATCCAACTCTTCGGGTGTCGCAACGTCTCTTGGTCTCCCCCCTCTCCTCCGGTCTCCTGTTTTGTTATCTGAATCTCTCTCGAGGCGATAAAACCTCTGTGTGTTTGTGTCTTCTCTCTCGAGACTGTCTCTCTCTATTTTGTCTCTACACGGGGCCATTGCGACAGACTTGGTGTGAGCTGAGGCTTGATCAACTGGCAAAGAACGTTCAGTTATGCAAGACGATACTCTCTTCTGTATTCCTGCATTCATTCAGGTGAGGAACGAAATCCAATTCCATTTCCTTTTCAGCAGTGCGCTCTCTCTTGATCACGTCCTGCGTGCGATGATCGGTAGAACTACTCCAATTGCGCATGATCACTTCTCGCTTGGCGGAATTTTCGTCCCTAGATGTTATGGTTTCTAAGCCTAATCTGGTTGAGGATTCGTCGTGCCTTGGCGCAGAATGCAATGAGTCCCAGCGCAAGTTTGAGAAAGAATGGAAACTCTAGGTCAAACTCTTATACAAAAGCAGGAGCAGCAATCAACCCTGTGGATGATGATGAAGAACTAGAGTACTCAACTCCAGAGGAGTATTTTTCTTCGGAAGAGGAAGAAGAAGAAGAAGAATATGGAACTACACCTTCTTCCTCTTCTTCTTCTTCTTCTTCTTCAGCAGCAAAGAAGGATCATCCGGTAGCAGTCTTAAGGAAGGTTCCGATCGTGACATCTCCCTGCAAATTAGACAGGCAAGCTGGAAGTGGGAAGGATGACAATAGATCGAAAACTGGCATCCATGTCTCTTTGTTTGATCTCTTCAAAGGCCTCTGTCCTGGATCTGACCTAACAAAGTTCCAGTTACCTCCGCAATTCAATCTCCCAAAATCGCAGCTGCAAGCATACGGAGAATCTGTGTACTGTTGTGACCAAGACCTGCTTGGCATGTGTGCTGCCGCTGCTTCTCCTCTTGACAGATTCTTGGCTGTCATTAGATGGCACATCTCTACTACTCGGCCTGCCCCCTTTGGTAGAGCTCCTTACAACCCTATACTTGGAGAAACTCACCATGTCTCTGCGGGGGATCTCAATGTGCTTTGTGAACAGGTAGGTACTTCGCTTCTTTCTTCTATCTATTCTTCATTCTTGGAAAAGACATGTGCACACTCTAGACATGTTCTTTCAGGTCTGTCTTCCATACCTCCATACAGTGTTTGTGACTTTGGCAGCTTTTTTTTGTTTGTTGTTTGCATGACTTTTCTGATCTAGATCTAAGAAGTCAGTCCATAGAATATAGCAGAATTAGGTTAGCAGATATTGAGCTGCAACATGAAGCATAACAGACTGGCACAGGTGCAAGATTAATGGGTACATTGTACGGGTTTTTGTGGATGTGCAGGTGTCACATCATCCACCTGTGAGTGCTCTGTATGCAACCAGTGAGTCAAAGAAGCTTCAACTGCTTTGGTGGCATCAAGCAGTCCCACGATTCTGTGGTAATGTGATATCTCATGCCCTCTGTATTTCTTGGTTGTCCTTGCAAGCAAAACTTTCAGGTTTTGCCTGCCTTTCTTTAAACCCTGTCAGAAGCAAACTGAAAATGGATTAAAAATTCTCTGCAAGGTTTGAAGAGCTGATTGGTCTCTCGTTTTATCAACAAGCTACTCTTCTATTTTGGGGACATTTATGTCAAGCCCCTATGTGTACATTCATATCTTCAGGTTAGTACTGAAGTAAGGATCATGAATGAATCACAGGAATTTGGTCCTGCTCATAGTGAAATGTCCAAGTCTTCGGTTACAGTGATGACAATATGTGGACTTCAAGACTAATATTAGGTCATTATCTTGTGATTGTAGGGAACGGGGTGGAGGTCACAATCCTGGGACAGCGGCATCTGAATCTGCTGGAACATGAGGAGATTTATGAGACTTCATCTCCAAAATTGCATATTTGCTTCTTCCCAATTTCAGGCAACGAGTGGGTTGGCAATACCACAGTGCGCTGTGTCAAATCAGGGCTAGAGGCTTCCATAAGCTTTAAGGGAAAGGGTTTCTTTGCACTTCATGGATCAAGCAACAAGGTTTCAGGCAAAATTTGGGACATTTCCACAAAGAGAATACTATATGAACTGAATGGGTCATGGGATCAGTGAGTGACTCACATCTTTACACATCTTATGAGTAATAATTTCTTTTGTTAGCTACATGATAGCAATGTTGCTCCGGATGAAGTTGCTTTCTTTTTAGATTCTAAAACTTACTTAGTCATAAAATTACTGCAATTGTGGTGGCAGGGTTGTGACACTGAAGAATAAAGCATCAGGGAAAATTAGCACCTTGTATGATGCTCAGGCTACCATAGTGGACATCCACTCACCCATCATAGAAAATTTGGAGGTATGTTCCAATTTACTTGCGTAATCCTGCATCTGTGCTTGGAAATTTCTCATTTGTTTTCTCTTGATCATTTGTAGCAGAATCTGTGAAACACTAGCTTAGGACCCTTCCACAGTGACTCTGGTGGGGGATTGATTGATACAAATCTAGCAAATCTCATGTGTCTATTGTTGGTTTTTTTAGGAGAATTTAGCACTGTATTTTAGATGCTGCAGAAATACAATGTAGAGATAAAGAAGCTATTTTTCTCTTTTTTTGGTATCAGAAATTGTTTGCGTGATTTGTATTATGATCAGGGTACCTCATCGATGGAGTCAGTGAACGTATGGTCAGCTCTCACTGAGGCTCTGGTCAATGGAGAGAGTGCCCAAAAGATGAGGGAAACAAAGAGAAGACTAGAGGAGGCGCAGCGGGAGTTGCAACAGAAGCGTCTAGCATCTGGAATTGTCTGGAGCCCTAAGTATTTTAGGTCAACAAAAGAGGGAACTTGGGTGTGGCATGATGAAAGCATGGATGTGCCCCATGCGCCCTTGGTGGTTAGATAATTAGAAAAATGTAGTTGGCAACCAAAGCTTTTGTACAGGGGAGAGGAAGAGTTGTGGACATTGCCATTATTAGTGCAGCAGCATCAATTGCATTCTAACAATTGTAGCAACAGACCATAGTATGGTAGCATCAATACTTACCATTACAAATATCAGAATTCGAGAGACATTCAAATTTTGCAGCTAGCGGCAGCAGTCAGGAAAGAAGAAATCTACAGGTATGGAATCCATCTTTCCATGGATGCCACATTCTATCTCACCACAGTTGATCTACTACTCGCTTGAAGTCTTTTAAGTGTAAATCAAAATGGTGGAGCTGAGAGGTGCTTGTTTCAGGAACGCCCCACTCCTCAAGCATTACCCTACTACACCGACATAGAGTGTTAATTATTTCCCCATTCCCACCATTCTTTGTTCCTTTTTCCCTCCTTTTTTTTTTCCCAGTTTTCTGAGGTAACATCAATTGGCGAGAATCCGCCCTGAACAAGGTTTTGCATTTATTGGTTGGCAGACACAGTCTTAGAAATGTATTCAAACTGTAGAATAGTGGTGAAATAAAGTGAAATAGAGCTTTGCAAATTTTTGATAGTGGTCAATGATAATGTATTACCAAATTAATAGTGACAAAAGAATACCGAAGTCAAATAATGGATAGCACACAATGAGTGCCAATTGTACAAAATCACTAGCAACAAATAACTATCAAGTTTCAAGAATTGATAGCATAAATGGACTATTGAGTTTCATAGAATTGGTAGCAAATAGACTATCAATATTTATTATGTAATACTTATTTTTTCTTTCCTTGAGACATAAACACTTTCAACTTCTTGAGGATAAAAAACACTTGAAAGATTGCTTAAAACACATAAAACTTCAAATCAAAACAAAGTGGTAGTTGTGATTAACATCCTAAAACAAATTGATATTTTGTAAAAAATAAAAATCCAAGAACAACATTTTAGAATGCATTGTGTTGAATGCCCCCTCTTATGCACCCAAACACAAGCATAAGTATCCAAGAAGAGGGTGGCAATTAACAATGCCTCCCACTGAAAATACATTACCCAAAAAATTGAAAGAAATTATCAATATTTGATGGCTAGATTTATCAATTATCGATTCATGATTTATCAAATAGAAATCTAAATCAAATAGAAACAGAATTTGATAGTGATCAAAATTTGATAATCAAATCTTATAGTTTAACACCACCAACTTCTTTTCAAAATTATGGCTTTTATCTCAAGCCTTCACACCAACTTAAAAATTATTTAGTGTGGTGTGAAGGTAGGTTTTAGGGTGCAGGTAAATTTTTGTGAGTTAAGATTTTTGGTTATTAGTGACAAAAGGGCTTCAAGGTTGAAGTTCTAGATATTGCTTATCCACCTAAAATGAAAATCTTCACACTTAAATATTGGTAGGGTATTAAATTTTGTAAAGTGATATTAGGCCACCAAGGTTTTGATGGGTATTTACAAACTTAATATTAAGTAGATTATGTATGTTGTTTAACCAATTTTCATCAAAATTTATATTAAGAAGACTCATTCTCAAAACCTTGCTTTGAAGAACTCCACAATTTTTCTAAGTTAAAAGCCAATATGGGTAACATTGGGCCAAACCCAACCTGGTGCAAAGCATGTGAACCAGGGTTTTTTTTGCAAAATATGAACTGTGCCAGAAAGGCTACCTCCAATTGGACAGTGGAACATATTTTGCTATAAGTCAATTTTGAAAGGAGAAATTTTAGGTTACATGTTTTTCTTAAAAATAGCATTTGGGCAACTGAATTTTTTTCAATGAAACCTAATTGGCTACGTAGATTTCATGGCTATCATACATTTGATGACTACTTAAATTTCCATTCAATAATTTTGATGTTAACTAAATTGTGTTTGTTTAACTATTACAATGACACAAATTTCCCTTGGGAAACCCCAACCACATAGGGTCTTGCCCACCACGACAAGGGAAATGCAACAAGGGAGTCTTGCACCCACACATTGCACAACCCTGAAATCCCCCTCCCAACTTTCAAGCAGCCAAGCCCAATGCCCAAACCAAATTGACAAGACTATTGACATACACAATTTTACAACTTGAGCATAAACCTCCAAAACCAAAAATCAAATCTAGAATTCAACCTGATATCTCATTGTCACCTCTTGTCACCTCCTTCCATAACACAATTGCATCATCATATGGGAAATTAGACAACGCAAAAAAATTCTCACTAAACATTTTAACACACAACTCCAAGCGAGTTGTTAGTTGGTTTCAGAGTTTGTTCTTCATGAAAGAAAGATTGTTGAATGTTCTTTCATCTTCAATAGACTCCAACACTTCAACCATTGCAATCTCTGCCAATTTGTTGTACTCATTGATTTTTTTCACTCAAAATGGAAAATCTTCATCCATAGTCTAGTCATTGGATTCAACTTCGACCATTCAACCATTGCCCCTTTAGCATTGTGGGACATAGTGAGCCCGAAATAAGAGGATTACACATCAAACATATGTGAATTCAAGAGAAGGGTGACCATAATCCCATCAATAGTCCTACAAACAACACAAAATGTAGATTTGATAACATTTAGATGTGAAAGGAATGATCCTTCTACAACCAAAGGATTTGGCCAATATTAGGTATACACAATTCCAAGAGCCATCATGATTTCTTGCTCTGGAAACCATTGTTGTAGCTCATAAATGAAGGTTTGGGCTATTTCAATATAGCAAATTTTCACAACAATAATGGTTCTACTAAAATCCTCTTCATGAACCTTCATTTGAAACCCATCAATTGGGTTTCGAATGTGGACAACAAAGATTTGTCCACAAATATTAAAACCAAGAAAAGCTTGGGATTCAACCAAATATGAGCACCACTAGACTAATAAAACTTCACTGGACTATTACAATAGTTTGGTGAAATCATCAAAATGGGAAAATGGATCAATAAAGAAGTGGAAAAATTTAGTTTTGGCAAGATTTATTGCGTCTAGAAAGTCCATGATAAATACATCTCGATGTTGGGCATATTTAATGAGAGAATGGACCACCTCCAAGATTGGCATAACACATGGCATATTTATGATTAGGTCTAGGTCACACAACAACTCAAAGTTGTCATGAATAGATTTGTTTTTTTCATAATTAGAATGCATCTTCACAACCAAAGACTTGTATTGGGCCAATACACATTTCAAAGGGCCCAACATGGAAATCCAACAAGCCTTCACATTCCTCAACAAATACAACCTTTTATTTTCCAATTTTTTTGCAAGTTTGGTGAACTTCAAGAACTTTTTAAGGTTGTGTGCAAAAAATGAATACAAGGAATGCAACATGAACTCAATACGAGATACCAGAGGCAGTTTGGACAAAACAACAATTGTTATATTGGTCATGTGTACCATGTAATGCACACCAATAAAAAAAAGGAGCAGTTTTAGTTGAGAAATTACCATAGTTCAAAATCCCTAGAACATAGAATCTCCATCACAACCAAGGCACACTTGCCATGAAGTAAACTTTTCAATTGAAACACCTTTGAATTTACATCATTTCCTTCAACAACTAAACATATCCTGCACTTTAGTAGTGATACTTGGGAATCTTCCCCCAAAACCGATTCTACCTTAAGAAACTTGGTTGCCCAAAAATCTTGGAAAATCTGAAACTTATCATATGACCTTTTAGGTTTCTTAGCTAAAGGTTCATGTGCACTAGGATTGGAAGGCTTAAAAACAACTAACAATGTAGGTGGAGGAGTATGATATGTTGATGAACTTGCCATGTTAGTATTCAACTGACCCTAACCCAAAAAAAAAGTTTGAATTGAAAATTTGCATGAAGTTTCAATGGTGCCATTACAATTTACAACAAACAACTTAAACAAAATAAGCAAATTGAAGAGGATTAGAGGCTAAAACATGCAAATGAATTCAAAACATGCATAATAATAAAAAAAACTCAAATTGTAATATGAACCAAAAAGAAGAAATAGGAGGTCACAATTGTAATCATTGTGGATTATATAACTTCAAAAATCAAAAGCTTGGTTTGAAGTTCAAGTTCATCAACTTGAGGATTGAATGTTTTGATCTTTATAGATAATCTCAAGAATAATGTAGACTTTGGAAGAGCTGCAAAAAGCTTGAAAAAGTTCTTTTGTGTTTGTTGATTGTTCCATCTTCGCATATCATGAGCAACAACTTTTACAATGAGAAGGTCATGTTGTTACTAAATTTCTTTACAATAAGGCACATTACACATTCAAAATAATCAACAATAATCTCACGTCACCATCTCCAATAATCCATTGCTTAAACTCTTCTCTTAAAAGTCTTGATTAGTAATAACCAATGGCAAGGAATAATATTAAGTTACCTATTAAACCCTAAAAGTGATTTAACAAATCTGATGGTCAGAGTTGGCAATTCCTAAAAAGGGACAACCAAAATTTGACGATAGACAAAAAACCTTGAATGCTTTGAAGGTGAAATTGAAAACTCCTAAAAGTGCGGATCGTGATGGATGCTTGCAGCTAAGCGACTTTTGCTGGTGATGGATAGAAATGGGAGATCGATGTTTTGGTGCTGGTGTTGCAGGGGGGTTGTTTTAAGTGATTTTTATTTCTTTAATTTTTTATTTCCTTCATATCAAATCACATGTGTGGATTTTGTGTCACCTTTTGGTGATAAATTGCCATAAAAAAAACCTTGGTGGGTAGTGTGGTAGTTTTGGCAACCATAGTAGTGACATACTCTCAATTCAATTCAAACATACGCATATTTTACGTTTTTTTGGGCTTTTTAAAAAATACTTGAAAATACTTGATACAAAGGCCAATTTTCAAGCCTTTGTATTTTTATAATGTTTTTTTAAAAATACTTGAAAATACTTCTTTTTGAGCACCTTCGAAAAATACTCGTATTTCGTATGTCACTACTATGTTGGCAACTATAATAGCTAGCTAGTAGGGGGTTACTACAATGTAGTTAGAGAATCACATTCTGTTTCAACATGGCGAATATTATTTCAATATTTATCAACATGCTACATTGGCCTAGGTTAACATTGGCAAGGTTTAGAAGTTTTTCATTGGTTAAAGGTGGATGAACACCATGGGGTTGACAATATTTGGTAGCAATCTAGTAGCACAATGAAAATTGGAGGATGTGAAGAAAGATGCAGGTGCCAAAGCTAGTAAGAAAGTGTTGGGGATGTGTTGTAATTGTTACAATTGTGTTGGGACCTTACACTTTGGCTCATTAGAAACTACATTGACATCAGGAGCTAAAAATTAGTCTATTTCCCAAGAGCATTCTTGAGGCTAAGGTAGGTTAGGGCAAGACATAAGGGGGTACGGGCAAGGCAAAGCAAATAGGGTAAGGTGAGGCAAAGCATACAAGGACAAGGTAGAACATGTAAGGCAAGTAAATAGGGCCTTCAAACAATAATGCATGCACACAAGTAGTGGCAAATTTGCAATTGTGTTCATTTGTTATTCCTACCCATTCTTTGGGTTTTTGTACCCATTTGCATCGGTGCCCCTATATAAATGAATGTACAATAACCCATGATACACTTTGAGATATTGTCGCAACTATGGCTTTGGAAAATGGCACACATGTTCAGAGGGAGGTCTCCCACCTTTTCCTTTGCCACAACCATTAATGAATTCTTATCACCAGAAATGGCTTTCAAACCTTGATGGACACCACTACAAAATGTGGGTACATTTCATTAATCCTCATTCATTATACAAATGAATTCACTTCTTTATAATTAGTCCTTGTTCACTAAGACTAGTGAAGTCATTCAAAATCTAGTGAAATTAGTTAGCGTACAAGGACACTTTTTCTTATGATGGGATGTTGTCATTATTAACTCAATTTCACATAGATGTGGTGTAGTAAACATTGATGATGATTGCTTAAGAAAAGACATGATCCTACACTAAACAAACATCAGGCTATAATTTCATTCCCTTTGCCATTGAGACATATGGGTGTTTTTATTCTTGTTTTGATTCACTTTTTACCACTTGTGCACAGACCACTATTGTGCATCATCAGTTGTCATCTTTATTCCCCTTGATGCTTATTTCTTACTATAGACAATGCATGTCCATAACCCTATAACATGCACAAGCCATAACGAATATTCACCAAGTTGTTGCACTTGGACAAGGTTCCTCATCTTTTCCACACACCATAGCTATTGCACCTCCGTCATTAACTAATTTGTGGCAAATGATAGTTCTTTTGTTTTAGCTCTTTTTGTTATTATTGATTGTCATTTTGTAACCATGAATCCTCTTTGCATAGGGTCTTCACTTGGTTTTTGTTGATTGTTTGCTTTTGTTTTTTCTTTTGGTTGTGTTTACTTGTGTTCTCATTTGCTTTATACTTTTGATGGATGGGTTCCCATCCTTGATTTTTTACTTATAGGATTTTCTTTCTTTTAGTAATGTTATGGCCCATAATAAAATATTACATGTGTCAACGAAAGTCTAGCCAACTTCGTACATATTATTTATAACTAGAACTATGTACTTAATAAAAAAAAACAATATAAAAGTTAATGTTTAACATTAAAGAAACATGTATCAATTCTCCTTTCCAACAACACAATTGATATATTTTCATCCATTTTGCATGTGTTAAATAGAACGAAAAACTAACTCCAAATTTTACCAATCTTTACAAGTATGATGCATGGCATATCCTATGTTGTTACATTTATTGTATTGTGGAATATAATAGTGGATTCTAGCTTCTTTATGTCACTAGGTATACTATGGTTGAAGGATGCCAAAGTAGCACATGATTGTAATAACAATATATTTGCAATTCAAAGAAATGGAACAAAAAAAAAAATTATTATTACCAAGCGCTTAAGCAATAATATTAACAAACCATGAGTGCTATTATGTTATGACCTTTAGAATGACATGACATATTAAAAAAAAGGATGCTATGTTTGCCACTAAATCTGCTATTTCCATACGAAGTATTAATTTACCAATAGATTTAGTTCTAGTGTATATGATTCATACCAATGTAGAAGCTACAAATGTAGATAGTTCAAATTTATTTACAAAACAAGTATATGTAAATATCATTACATTGACACAAAAAGAAAAAAATCATATTGAACCTTTAGTTGCTCTAGAAAATAAGGTGTATTTGGAGACATATTACCATTGCAAGCTTAGTAACATTATCATTGATGAAATAACAACTAAAATAAAAGTTTAAAAACTACAAATAATAGGGTGAACTTTGGTTAAATAATAGCAATTGGTCAAAATCAACCTCCAACTAAAATAATTCACAATTCATTACTATGAATGCACATCTTGAATCAGAATGGATGAAAGCTTTGGAGTAGTTGTTGAATACATACAAAATTCACTTAGATTTACAAAGACGTGAAAGGTCATACCACCAAACCCGAAAGATCCATGTTTTCCCTCATCACATATGTATATATAGTAATGGTGATGTAAACATCTTAAACTTCATTAAAAACAATAAGTGAAACAACAAAGAAAAAGTAAGGACATGAACAACAAATACACTTATGGCATGTGCCCTTGAGCACACACCCTTGTAATGAATTTTGAAATTGCAAATGATACAACTTTTAAAACATTAGTCTGAAATCCAAATTTCAATAATTAAAATAAATTAATTTATTCGATTTTCGCTGAGCTTTCAATGAGAAAAATTACTCAAAATTCAATATCTTTCACATACATTAGGTCTAAAAATCACAAATCATGTCCATTCAACCCTACGCATCAAGGGCTTGTAACAAAAGTGCACTCCAATGTCCCTTTGATTTTTTAATTTGAAAATTTCAAAAATATTTTCTTTTTTTTCAAAAATTGTCAAATTATTTTGCTGCAATTTATTTTCTCTTGTTGGTGTAATGTGCTTTCTGTTTTTGAAGCATTACTGATGTGTTTTAAAGGTGCCTTCTAAAATACATCAAGAAGAAATTTCTTTACTTGGGTACTTGGGCTCTGCACTGCTTTGCACTCTACTAGTCTCTAGCTATGGATGACTATGCAAATGATAAAATGACAAACACATATTGTTTTCCAATCCTAAGAATATAATAAGTAGGTACCAATAATAAAATGATGGGTTCTTTATGATGGCACTCTGTTCAATACACTAAAAGTGTTGCAACTTGGAACATGGAACAAAGGAATCTAAAGAATAGTGCCAAAATGTGATGATGATGATGCTAAAATGCATGTTATCCAAATAGAAATTGAATGTGAATTCTAACAGTTGATCTCAATGCTCACAAAGGACTGAATTTTTTTTTTCCTTCAATTTTTTTTACTCCTGATAAGTTTTTGGCAGGAATTAATGATAGGCAACAAGCTTGTTTCATATCCAGAATGTCCTGATTTGAGAAGTTTTTGCCAGAAACCAATGATTCTGGAATGGCTTATTTCAGTTCAGAATGTCCTAATTTGAGAAGTTTCACCAGGATTTGATTACAGACACACACACAGCTTTGTTCCAATCCAGAATGTCCAGAATTAGAGAAGAAAAGAAGAAGAAGAAGATCCTCTGCATGATTCCACAAAGAAACCAGATAGGTACTGTTTTTTCCCCCCAGCAAGTGATTTTTGGAGTCATTTTTTACTACTTCTTAGTAGTGTGACAGGATCTTTTGCAAGAAGCAAAAAAGCAAAAATCTGAAAAACTTGATCATTGAGATTGAATTGAACTCTTGGAGCAGCAGCAGCATCATCATCTCTCAAGGTGTCATGGGTTGTTTCCAAATGGATTTTGTTGCAATGGGTTTGCTCCAAATGGGTTGTTGTTGTTGTTGCAATGGGGTCTTGTTGAAATGGATTTTGGTGCAATGAAATTTTGTTGCAAATGGGTTGTTCTTGTTGCAATGGTTTTTATTGCGAAATGGGTTGTTGTTGTTGTTAGCTTGTAAAAATGTATGTGTGTTTTTGGAATTTGGGAACTAAATGAATGATGGGTTTGATTGTTAAGAGTTTGCAGAGTTTGCAGCGATGGCGTGAAGGAATGATTCAGAAGAGTTGTTGGGTTTGGCAACAGACCAAAATAAAGAAAAAAGCATCCAAGGACTGACTGACTGACTTTTCGTCTGCAAAGAGTTTTGCTTCTTTGAAGTGGGTTAGGGATTTGTTTGATTGTAGCTGATGGAAATCCCTTTTTTTGGTTTGTGTTTTTGCAGATTTTCTTTTGGGTTTGTGAAAGAAAGAAGATAGCAGGATTGAAAACACGAGAAGCTTTTTTCCAAGAGTTTTGCACGTGTATTGCGAGAAAAAACAGATGTGCACAGAGAGATAGATCACTGAAGAAGAATCCTACAACTTTGTAGAGTTTTTGTCTCGAGGAAGAGGATCCAAGGAGCCACACAGGTATCAATTTTCTAGAACCAAAAGAAGGAGAGTTTGAGGAAAAAATCTGAGGATTGTTGGTTAAGGAGCAAGTGCAATGGCCGCAACAGCAGCAGCAAAAATGGTGACTCCTCCAGCTATGATACAAGGAGGAGCAGCAGCAGCTGGGCAGTTGGCATTCTCCCAGAGCTCATACTTAGGGTTACAACTCCCAACAAACTCTTCTCCTGTACACTTCACAAGCTTCAATTCAAAGAGCAACAGAAATGTGCAGCTCAGATGTCAGGCAGCAGCTCCTTCAAGTCGAACCACTCTTCCACAATTGAATGTTGACATTACAGGTGTGTGAATTCTTCTTCTCTCTACAAATCTTCAGAGAGCAATGCCACTGCAGAGATTCTGTATGCCACTTTGGATTTCTCTCTGTCCCTCTCTACTTGTGTGCACTTTCAGTTTTAGGGTTTTTAGACTCTTGTTGCACAGATTGTTAAGAGGAGTTTGCACTTGTCACTTTTCATGCTCAGAAGTTCACAAAACTGGGAGATGTGCACAAAAACTATGGGCTCGGGGATCGGATGATGGGTAATGGAAATGGGGACTAAGAAAACTATGAGCTTGGGGATCAGCTGATGGGAAATGGAGATGGAGATGACTTGATGTGGAAAACTATGAGCTTTGGGATCAGATGATGGGAATTGGAAATGGGGATTGTTCAGGTCCGAAGAAGGAGGTGCGCATTGTGGAGCGAACTACTGTGCGACTGGCACTGCCAAGCAAAGGGCGAATGGCTGAAGACACGCTTGCGCTTCTTAAGGTTTAAAGTTTAAATCCTTTTTTTGTATACTCTCTATTACTTCTTTTTGCCTAATAGACTTGTGAACCAAGTCCTTCTGAAGAGTTTGTTGCTTTGGAAAATAGTGCAAAATGAATTGGTTTTTTTCCTGTGTGATTTAACAGGACTGCCAACTTTCAGTTCGTAAGCTCAACCCCCGCCAGTACATTGCTGATATCTCGGAAGTGAGTCCATTCATGCAGCTCATTGTATTCAGACTAAGAACCCTGTGGTGATCCTTTTGGCTTTGGTTCATGTGTTTCTTCTCATTCAAGCTTGTGGCTCTTCTCAATGAAGGTGGTGATGGTCTGGTGGTACTTTGTGAGAGACTGACAAGGTTGTTGTAACCACACTTGATCTCTTGCTTTTGTTTTTTGAATGCAAAGTTCTAAAACATGGAGTTTTCAATTCATTTGTCACACAGCTCAAGAATGTTGAGGTCTGGTTTCAACGAGCATCTGATGTGGTACGCAAGTTACGGTCTGGAGATGTGGATATGGGCATAGTTGGGTATGACATGGTTCGAGAGTACGGCAAGGTGAGCATCTCTAACTTCATGTGTAAACATTTCAAGAGTAGTGTTTTTTTTCTCACCCAGGAAAATTTCAGTCCCAAGTTTGGAACAGGCACTACAGTTTGTCTGATCATGCAGGAGATCTACCTATTAAGGCAACATGTCTGTGGGATAATGTCTTTATGCATATCTGTTTGCTTTACATGGGGCAGAAAAAATAAAATCTTGTGTTTCTTTCATGTGGCCAGGATGATGAAGATCTCATTGTTATTCATGATGCTCTTGGATATGGAGAGTGCCACCTTGCAATCGGAGTAAGCCTTCTCTTTGGCACCTGAACTCCCATAAGATTGTTACACTAGTGGGTATGTTGCATTGTACGAGAGGTCTGAGGAACATTCAAAAGGGTCAACAACTTTGCTACACTGTTGATTTTCTGAAACTGTTTTCTGTTGCTCTGGGTAAAACATTCTTCTTCCTATCAAGAAAAGGAATTCCATGCCAACTTTGAGTTGATCAAGGCAAGTGTAATGCTCAAATCCAGTGCTCATTTGGCATCTATCTGCACACAGGTTCCTTCATATGGAATTTTTGAAAACATTTCAAGCATAAGTCAGCTGGCAGCTATGCCACAATGGACAGAAGATCGGCCTTTGCGAGTTGTTACAGGCTACACTTATGTAGGCCCTATTTCACCTTGTTCACAAGGAGGGTCAATATTGGGTTTCGTTCTTTTTTGTCAATCTCTTGTTCATATGTTACCCTCTTGTTAGATTCCAAGTTTTGATGTGGGTATCCATATGGATTGGGTGTTGTTGGGGAGGACCTCAGTTGGGACAGAAATTTTTGCAAGAGAATGGATTGAAACACGTGCAGATCTTGACTGCTGATGGGGCATTAGAGGCGGCACCGGCAGTAAGCATCTATCTAGAACAATAGTTTTTCACCACAGAATTGTTTAGTGAATCCATCTTATTTCAGTTGCATAGATGCTTTTCATTGGCTGAAGCTTCTTCTCTGTCATGATTCTATGTAACATCTATAAGGGCTTAGAAGGGCAGAACATGGATAAATCTGCCGGATTTCTTCTCTATATACAGTTCTTAAGTATACTGCAGCATAATGTTGTTGCCTTTTAGAATTTGAGGATGATGGCAGCATGCCCTGCTTGATCATAAGAAGAATTTTGTCCTCATTTAGACCTCTGATGCAGATGGGCACAGCTGATGCGATATTGGATCTCGTAAGCAGTGGAACAACACTACGCGAAAACAACCTGAAGGAGATTTCAGGTGGTTCTGTGCTTAGTAGCCAGGTATATATATATATATATATATATACAGACCAGTCTCACTGAAAGCCTGTTTTATGTATTTAGTTGCATTTTTCAGTTCACAGTTTTAGATCCATAATTGCATTATGGAAAATCTTCAGCTAAATCACTTGTTGAAGTTTCTTGGGTGGCTGCAATCAAGGCATCTAGATGAGGAATGTTCTTGTGTTTCAAAGAAATTTTGACCCCCTGGTTTGTGTTTTGCTTTGATGGTGGGGGCTTTGTGTTGTGTGGATAAAAAGGGGGTCTTTGTGGCCAACAAGCGAGCTCTCTTGGAGCGTAAGGAAGTACTTGATACAGCCCATGAACTGCTGGAACGGTTTGAAGCTCATCTAACTGCCGAAAGCCAATTTACCGTAAATACACTTCACCTGCACTTTTCTTTTATATTCTGCTGTGTTGACGTCCTTTTGATTTCAGAGACGCACTTCTTCTGGTGCATATGAAACATTTTGGTGATCTTAGTTTGTTCACACTGCCTTGATCTGTGTTTTGTCAGATTTTTCATGGGTGGGGGAGGGGGTGGTATACCAGAGGGGGGCTTGATG
>Ga0209208_10006642_pt1 | contig 15920 bp, 11 predicted proteins | sample S1TSphfallax_3_FD_187694 | JGI IMG/M metagenome (GOLD analysis project Ga0209208, IMG submission 187694) | Host-associated microbial communities from peat moss isolated from Minnesota, USA - S1T2_Fd - Sphagnum fallax MG (SPAdes) (version 2) | ecosystem: Host-associated > Plants > Peat moss >...
TGGCCATAAAGGAATGAGATTTTTTTTTAAATAGTGAAAAAAAAAAAACATTAAGCTTAAACAGGGACTGAAACTCAGATCAATTTGGTGTTAATTTGAGTTTTAACATGTCTTGATTTTCCTGATTGCTTTCACCCAATTACTATTGTTGCTATGTATATTGCAGTTATAGATTTTTAAAAAAATCACTATGTATTATAATTATAAATATGTTTGAACCTCATGTATTTAATCTTTGAGAAAAAAATTGGTTTTATTTGAGATTATATAGGTTTTTTTTTTTAAAATAAAAATTTAAAAGAGTGTTTTTTAAAGAATGATGTCACATTTTTATTATATGTTTCGCTAGAAATTGAAGTTTAAAAAATGAAAGAGTCATTTGCATAGCTTATATGATAAAAACGTACATAGTTTAAATCCTTGATTATTTTGTGGATAACAATAACACAGGTTTAAAAAAATTTAATAATAAAGGTGACTTTAGATGAGGGTCCAAGGTCCAAAGACCAATGAATTCAAGCAATCTTATTGGTCAAAAGCTTTAAATTGGTCCCAAGGCCTTTAGACGAGGGCCCAAGAGCAAAATAGTGGCAAATTGATGCTAAACCTAAATGGGCACCTGTATTGGAGGGAAAATCAATTGGTTTCGGACCAAAAAAGAGTGCTAAAAGGAGAGCTTCGGATTTGGAGAAACCAAGAATCAGGCTATATAGGGAACCAAGGTAGAGTTCCAAACTCAAGGATTCAATTTGCTTCAAATGAGTCCAAATTGGTTCCTAGGAAATTGGACCCCGGGACCCTCGTTTCGCAAAGTGGGCCTAAAAAAAATAAGAGATGAAAGAAAGGGGCTCAAAAAGGAGGGTCACTTTACAGATAACTCTATTAACTCTAGTAATGCGTTGGCGAGGTATTATTAGTATCTAGCGGATGATATTAACAATAACTTGTAAGTCCTTGGCACCACGTTACCACAATAGGGCATGAAGCCACAAACGGATGCCACCCAACCTTTGTCTATCGCCCCCTCGAACACCCGTCCCTCCTCGCAGGGCATTTGGGAAGAAGACTTGACACGATGTGTTTGTGTTGTCGACCACTTAAATAAATGGCCGTTAGTAAAAAACCTTCAAAATTAATTAATTATTTGACAAACATGTGCCGAAACCACCCCAAGTATATCAAAAATTCTCTGCGCGTTTCCTCGTGTTATATCTCCACCATGTGTTCTCAAAGTGTTCCTTTATTTTGTCCCATATATGCATCATGCCACATGTTTCTTATGGTTTTTTTACAAGTATTGCCCGTGGTTCTTTAAATTTGCAATAAACTATGGTTCCGAATTTTTTTTTCCTAATATTCCAAAATCAAAGAACCCTAGTTCCGGGGCTTTTAAAAAAATCTAAGAACAAAATATTCATCGGTTGTGGTTGTTTGAAAATCTTTTTAAAAAAAAGGTTTTCCTGAAAGAACTGACGGTTCAGGGTGCCCCCAATTGCTTTGTTCAGTTTTTAAAAATAAATAGCATAATATTCCTTCATCAGAAAATAAAATAAAAATAAATCTGGAATATAGGTATAAAGGGAGGTACTTTCGTAAGGCCCGTTCCCGGCCCTTCCTTTCCTATTAAGGACCTTTTATTTTATTTTATTTTATTTTATTTTATTAAGGGCCGATCCTCGTCGTCCCAGGCACGGGCCCTACAGCAGCCTGGGCATCGCTTGCTGCGGCCCGCGTTCGTTCTGGCTTGTGGTTGTGTGTGTGTGTGTGTGTGTATCGCGAAGAGGGTGCGCGCGTGGGGTGAAGATGGGTGCGGTCGATGCTTCTGGGTTGCGGATGCACACGCAGATGCAAAGCTTGTGGGACGATGCGGAATCTGTGGATCATGCGATGATCGAAGCTTTCATGGGCTCGGGAGGCCTGGGTTTGACGAACAATTATAGCCACCAGGAACAGGAAGATTTGGGCAGTTGTGGTGGCGGCGTGGAGCTGAGTGAGACTGTGCTGCTGCGGCGATTGCATTCGCTGGTCGAGGAGAGCTCGCTCAATTGGACCTATGGTATTTTTTGGCAGCTATCGACCTCGGCTACTGGTGAACTGTAGGTTGCCATTATACCATCTCCCCGCTTCAGAGCTCTGTCGCTCCTTGTTCTTCTTCTACTACTACTTGATTAGGGTTTCTCATGATAGCACGCGCTGTGTCTCCTCCCCTCTCTCCGTCTGGCTTTGTTTTACCCTCTCTCTCTCTCTCTCTCTCTCTCTCTCTCTCTCTCTCTCTCTCTCTCTCTCTCTCTCAACCGTCGGCGTTCGTGTTTTGGTATCTGGTTTGTCTGTCTTAAGTATGCTTACCCTCAAGTGTGAGAGAGCCCCTAGGGTTTCCAAGTCTGCTCAAGGGTTTCAGTAAAGGAAAAGGACAAACTCTTTTGCGGGGTGAGGGATAGTTTTGCCTTTTTTGGCGGGGACTTTGATGTGAAGAAAAGGCATTCTATTATTCTCTGCCTCCTTTGATGGAATTTTTTTTTTGGGTCTTCTTTGCATTCCTCTGATCTCTAAGGCCATGGTTTATTTATTTCTTCTTCGGGTCTCCTTTTGATCTCTGAGGCAATATTTCTACTGAACTGGATGCAACACTATTTGACATCGTAGAAATGCCTGTGAGGAATGCAACTGTCATGCTATGTTCAGCTAATTCAGGATAGATAACTGTTTTTCAATAAGTAAGAAGCATTTTCTTTAAGGCATAATGCATTTAGGTTTACTAAGGTTGCAGAAGAAGAACAAGGAGAAGGTTGTTTGATAGGAACCTTCTTCTTGTCACAAACCCTATGTTATGTCATAGCTGCTTCTCTGTTATTGTTGCTAGTCACTGTAACACTCTCTTTGTCAATTTCTCTCACATGAGTCAGGAGAGACAAACACCTGATGAAGCAAGACCTGCCAAGCTTTGCCTGGTTTCAGCTGTAGATGTTGGCAGTGCAATGGCATTTATATATATTGGTGTCTGGTGCAGTGTACATTCCTTCAGGTCATGTTGGTTTCCTGGCACTCTTAGGGGAGTCTTCATGATGAAACCAGGCATCATCTACACTGCATGGTTATGTGAATTAGGGCATGGAAGCAGGAATGTAGCTGCGGTTTGATTTATGGATTGTTGATTGCAACAATTTTTTTGGTGATTAAGATTTCCGTTTGCAGGGCTGGATGGATATAGTCAATGATGAGATTCAAGTTAATTTATCAATTGCATTGTTTGCCACAGGTTGTTGGGTTGGGGTGATGGTTACTATAAGGGCCCAAAGGAGACTGAAATGAATGAAAGGAAGCTTATGGACGATAACAACTGGGAAGAGGATCAGCAATTAAGGAGGAAGGTGTTGCGCGAGCTGCAAGCTCTTGTTTGCAACTCAGAAGATGATGTTAGTGATAATGTTACTGACACTGAGTGGTTCTACCTTGTCTCCATGTCATATTCCTTCCCACGGGGAGTTGGGTATGTCCTTGCCTAAGCTCATTGGCCAAAGTTTCATTCTTACCTGGCAGTTAGTCAATCCAGTATCTAAGGACTTACACAATCAGACAGGGACAATGCAGCCTTTGCATTTTGTTCTGACAGTCATAGTACTATTTTGTGATTACTGTTCGGTTCTTCTCACAACCAGGGCGTTGACATATCTAATGTAGGATTCCTGGCCAGGCATTGGCAACTGGACAGCATGTGTGGCTAGTTGAGGCAAACAAGGCTCCTGAGCATATCTCCACTCGGGGCCATCTAGCAAAGGTGCAACTTTTCTGTTCTTGTTTTTGCTCAAGTGCTCTTACCTATTGTCTTGAAAACACAGCATACATGATGGCTGAGGCGCCCATGCCCATTTTACCAACTTCTTTTTCCTCACTTGACTCTCTCTTCATCTTGTTGTTCTTTGTTAACAGCAGGGCCCATATTCTGTTATCAGATTTCAGGCATTGCAAGCCAATTATACTGTGAATGTGGCCCAGTGATAAAGTTTAGGATGCTGGACGAATGTTATGTAGAAGTGCAAGCTGGTTCTCTTGGCATCAAGATCAAGTGTGCAGTAGTCAGAGGAGAGGAAGTTGGTACTTGGACTAACAAAGCAGTTCTGGTTGGGATTGTCTTGCTTCTGGCAAATATTTCTTGGAGCAGATGGCTGGCATTCAGGTAATCTCTAATGTTTTATTGATCATTTCTGGCAATGATTTTCATTCCATCTAAATTAGACAATCCTTTTGCAGTTCAGAGTTTGTCTCAGAAAATTATGCCAGCTTGTTCATTTGAGATCATTGTTCATGGTTGCTGTTGTTGCAGACCATATTGTGTGTACCAACAAGGAATGGTGTTGTTGAGCTTGGGTCAACTGATCTGGTGAGTATCATCACCAGGCTTGTGAGATGAAGGGGATCAGTCCAACTCATAGTTGTTCTTGGTCTCTTGCAGTTGCTCTGTTTTTGGGGTTTTTGTACAAGGAGAATTACTGCTGAGAGGTGTTGCTGTATAGATGAAGTTGCATCACATACATTGATCTTGGACTTGCCCATGGGTTCTTTGCAGATTTCGGAAAATCGGGATGTTGTTCACCAAGTGACTTTGGTATTTGATGAGCTCACATGGGGGGTGGGTGAAGCGCAAACCATGTCTCAATCCTTGTTGAGGGATGGTGAAACAAAGTTTCAACAACAACATGCAAGTGGTAGATCTTTGACAGCAACAAGTGGCCCCACCACCAACTTTGGTCCACTGAATACAGGTCTAGGTCAAGCAAAAGAGCATGATATAAACTATGGTGCAAGGCTTTTACCAGTTGATAAGATGGGATCTCCAATGGCCTATGCAGGCCAAAAAATTGGATCCCCATTGGCATTTACAGGCATTGAGGGGATGGACTTCCTCTGGGGGCACTCTGCAGAATTTCCATTCAATGACGCATTATCAGTTGACGCAGTTGATAAGGAAGGTGGACATACTGCTGTGTCCTATCCTCTTCCCAAGTTTTCTATGCAGGAAGAAAAACAATCCTTCCTGAAATTGAATACAATAGATGGAGGATTGAGTCTGGATAGAAAACTGTCTTCACTGCAAGGTGTTGTAAATGCAACCTCCTTTGCTGAACAAAGACCTTCCTTGCTGCCTACTGGGGAAAGGCATTATATGAATTTAGAATCATCTATCTCTCCTCAGCAGAATAGAAAACCAGATTTGAATGGGGTTTCTATCACTGTGGGACCTACACAGTCAGCTAGAGTAATGGAACCTGTACAGCAGGAAAATGGCAAGGTACTGCATGCAAGAGGGGATTTTGCAAAGGGTGTTGGGGAGAAGAAGCCTGAACCCATCTTCAAAATGAAGAACCAGGAGCAACACACCAAGACAATTGGACTACCAGTTAGCTCAAATTTGCACTCCAGTTCAGATCATAGGGAATGGAACAATGTGGAATCAGGAGGTGCAGTCTCATTCAAAGGAAATGGAGTGGAACACAGCCTGAGTCCTGATCCAAAGCTACCGCGCAAGCGGGGTCGCAAGCCAGCCAATAACAGGGAGGAACCACTCAACCATGTGGAGGCTGAACGCCAACGCCGTGAAAAGCTCAATCAGAAGTTTTACGCCTTGAGAGCTGTTGTGCCCAATGTTTCAAAGGTGGCTTTCTGACTGTGATTATGATGTGCATATAGAATTCCTTTTTCTTTCATGTGTTTTACATATATGGTACTTGGTACTATGATATGGTCAAACAACCTCGTGAGGTCAATTTTGTGCAATTTTGTTGATCAGGGAATTGTTGGATCTCTGTTTTCATCATTGCAAGATTGAAGCTTGGAGTGAGAGAGATATCAGGAGATTACTGAACGTCAAAACATGGACTAAAACTCTCACTCAGTCTAATCAAAGTTAATCTGGTAGCTTGCATGTTCTCTATTTGTTCTGTCCTGATGTTTGAGTTAGAACTCTCATTAGTAGGTAGGGCATTCTGGTTGTTCTTGCTCCGGTGGTGATGGCAATCTTGTATGCTGGTGATACGTGGTTGTCACTGGTGCTTGTGGTATGTGCTTTCCTATTGCAGATGGATAAGGCATCTTTGTTAGGTGATGCAATCACCTATATCAATGAGCTGCAAAGCAAGCTTGAGGAAGTTGAATTTCAGTTGAAGGAACTTCAAGGTCAGGCAAATACATCCAGTGAGAGGCCACAGGAGTCAGTGTTTCCAACAGGAAGGGAACAGACTGGCAACTCAACAAAAGAAAGCTTGTCTTCACAGGGTGTACGAAGCAGCAACAGCACATCGGTCATGGGCACATACTTTTCCAAAAGAGCACCTGACATCAGTGTTCACATACTAGGAGACAAGGCCATGATTCGATTGAATTGCTTGAGGGATACATACTCCATGGCCAACTTAATGATGTCTTTGCAAGAATTGCGTTTGGAGGTGCAGCATGCAAATACATCAACTGTAGAGGATGCATTGCTGCACATCATCATTGTCAGGGTGAGCCACCAGGGTTATACATCTCATTTCTAGTCAAGGCCAGAATATGCCTTAAGTTTTGGTAGCATTGCATCATTTCTATGCGCTCTAAAGATACTATCCTGTACTAGTCTTACCCAATAGGTGAAAATCCCATCTGCATAGTAATCGGGAGTCATTGTGCCAATTTGATGTCCTATCCAGTTTGGTGGTTGAACTATCCAGTTTATCAGGTGAAACCATAAATGGGAAACCCAACAACTTCTTTTACAACTTGGGTTAGTGCAATTTGAAAAGTAGTTGAAGGGATGGTTTTCAGGAGGTCATATACACATGTGGAACAGCTAAAGACAACTGGCTCGTAGTAACCTATCAACTGAAGCTTCTCCTTAGTCACATTTTAGAAGCCTGTCTAACATGCGGGGTTTCTTGTTGTGGACATTCAGTAAACAAGGCCTCATAATTGGTTGGTGCATTTTGCAGATGGAAGGTACGGCGACACTTACAGAGGAGCAGCTGAGTGCTGCACTTAGGAAAGCATATGACTCTTATCAGGTTCACACAGAAGGTTATCGACCTTTGGACGCACTTTTACTATTCTAGACTGCTATAACCTTATAGAATCAGGTATACAAGTCCCATTGAGCAAATAAATGTTGGAGCATTCAATTGGAGATTTTGTCAGATTGTTCAGCTAATAATAACCTATCGAGGGTATTCAGCACAGGGGATTGGGGGTTGTTTTCTTTAAGATTGAAAGAAACTTGTCATGACCTAAGAGTGTTAGGAGCTGATGATTTAGTATCAATTTTTACTTCCAATCAGTAATTGTGGGGGTTGGATCAACCCCCTGATATATCTTCATGTACATTACAAAGCCTTTTTTTGAACAGGCTCTTCCTATACAGACAGTGAGAATTTGCCTGAGGTACCTTTTTCTTTATAGTAAATCTTGGCAGTCTTGTTGACAAGAGTTGCATACTGGGTATTCATGAGATAAATACTGCCTCCATATTTTGCTGCTCTGAATCTCTCAGAGGTTTCACAAAATACAGAAATTCAATAGGACATTTGCAGGATTTGATTCTTCTTTGCATGGATTTGAACTAGTGAAACTCTCTGTTCATAATTAGAATCCATGGAGTACCCCTGCATTTTTGAGTTTCTGATGGCGTGGAGATTTGAGTACTGATTGGTGTGGAGTTCAATGTTCAACAGTTTTGAAGTTACTAGTTGTATTGGTGTGTAATTTCTCCAGTAAACCCTTTTATCTTGTTACCAATTTGTGCATCCCTAGCCAGTTGTGAGCATCAACTCATTTTAGCCCTGGGATTTTTAAAGGTTTCCATTGCTTGCATGGACTTTCGAAACCACACTTTGGGAAAATTTTGAGAAAAAAGTTCCCCATCTCATCAAAAGAAACCCATTCCTGGCAGCTCCATGACAATTGATGTGCAGATTTGTAGTGAAAGAAATTTTGCAGAACTAGTTCATGTGTCAATCCTTATTTTGAATAGTTTGATTAGTTTTTGCAGTTCTTCCAATCGGTTTTCTTTTGGACATCAGTTTCTCTAGTGGACTTAATTCCTGGTGTCTTCAATTTGATGATACTTCAGACATTTCATGTTTTCCTTGTATCTTGGGGTCTTCTGGCTGACTCCTGAGTACTACATTATTGCATGAATCATCATCATTGATGATAACTGTGCACTTTGGTTAACAATCTAATAACAATGTTGCAATTCCTGAAAACTAAACAATGTAATTTAGCCTCAGCCAAAATTTCAAACGATCTTGCTTTGGTACATTTCTCAGACTCATTTACTGTTGAACAAATTCTGCTGCTGTAACCATGCACAATCAGGAGGATTCAGCTCAGGCAAATGTCAAGGGACATGGAAAACTTCCCAATTCCAGTGCTGGTATTCAAGTGGGCTAGGTAGCAACCTTTCTAGAGTGATGAGTCTCATGTGCATTGTTTGCCTGCACACAGTTGAAGACAGAACAATCCATCAATTACAGTGAACAATTGAATGGTCACAAGCTTGAAAGAGATTATGCTTTAGCTCACACCTTGTTAGCATCTTGATGTTTCCGAGCCCCAGAATCAAGTAAGTCAACCCAATGTGAACTATCCCAGTCTCTGTGATATTGTACTTTAATGCTTTGCACAGAGCATACCATTTGGTTGAAAACCTAGACTGTTACCATGATGGAAGTGCAAAAGTGACAACCACACCTTCATTGTTGTGCAATGGAAATGCCCGTTGCTCCTACTCCTACTATACAAGTTCCTTGTAATTTGTCTCTGCTGCTCTTTGGGAAACTTTTTCTCCTTCTGCCAACAAATCCTCCAGAACTGCCTTCACCTGGCTACCCATGATCTTGGATACACAAGAGCCTGCAAGAAATTGATTCAGGGACAGTAACCAAAAGTCAGTCAGTTCACTGTGTGATAGAAATAACTTGCATTCCATTCTGCACACACATTGTGTTACAAAAGCACAATGAAAATTATGAAAACTACATCTGGTTGTGTTGTGCAAAAACTTTGCATCCCATTCTGCACACACATTTGTGTTACCACAACCAAAATATGAAAACTACATCTGGTTATGTTGCACACAGACTTTGCACTCCATTGTGCACATACATTTGTGTTCGCAAAGCACAACCAGAATATCAAAATTACATCTTGGTTCTGTTGTGCACAGACTTTGCATTCCATTCTGCACACACATTTGTATTTAGGAAGCACAACCAAAATATCAAAAAACCATATCTGATTTATGCTGTGGACAGAGAGTGTTCAGAGCTGTTGTACCTAGAGGACCTGGAGGTACAAGTGACGGTAAGACCTCCTGCTTAACCACCACTTTGGAGCCCATTGGCTTCCCTTCCACAATCCATGGCTCAATTCCCCAATATCCATTAAAAACCTTCAAAAACCCTGGTTCATCTCTGTTACATTCCACAGGAACAATCAATTACAAATTGATTTCATAGTTGCCAATCCAATCTCTACCATAAGGCATTTGACAAAACAAAACCTTGAGAACTCCATCTCTGTGTCTCTTAATGCTCTGTGTTTCTGTCTCTTTGTGTCTCTCTGTCTCTGTGTCCACTCTCCCAATTTGATGAACTGTTTGGATCAATCAAAGGCAAAAATTTGTCCAAGAATTGTTGAAATGTTTACAGCCATGCAGAGCTAACTAGCAAACCCTATACCAACAAATTCCATGAAAGAAACATGAAAAATTTCAGCAGTGCGCAATGCAGGAAGCTCTTTGGTGTGTGGCATGGTTGCAGCAAGCTCCTCAATGTAATGCAGAAAGCTCTACATGTGTGGCATGGTGGCAGCAAGCTCTACAATGTGATGCAAGAAGCTCTTCAATGGGTGTCAAGGTAGTAGCAGCAGCAAGCTCTTCAATGTGTTGGCAATGTGATGCAAGAAGGTCCTCAATGCATGGCAAGGTAGTACAGCAGCCAGCTCTTCAATTCTGTGGCAAGGTAGTAGTGTAGTAGTAGCGCCAAGCTCTTCAATTGTGTGGCAAGGGAGGAGTAGCAAGGCGAGAAGACAAAAAAAAGGAGACTCACAAGTTAAAGGAAACAGCGCGCTTGCTCCGATCTTCCTTCACGCGCATCTTCATATCAAAAGTTCCTGACCAGAACATAAGGTTCCAGTGCGCATGCTGTGTCACCATTTTGGCATCTTTTCGGTGCTCTACTTCAACCTTCGATACTGTCTTGAAGATCTTGGGGTTGTTCTCGAAATCAACAAGGATTCCATAGGTTACATCCGGATGAACAGCCATGCTCATGTTCCCGTTCACTTCGAAATGCCCCGCCTGTTTGTCCACACCACACACAAAGCCATAACACACGTCTCAATCTTATGAGCTCGCAACAATAGACACTGCGCATATCACGTTTGCTTCTTTCTGACTTGGTTTCATCGTTCTCGCTCGTTGCACAACAATTTATGAGAAATTCTTTGCGTGTTTGCAAGAGCGATTGGTATCTTGTGGTTAGTTCTCACCGCTGTTGCATCCGTCACAAGCTCGGCGTCTGAATTCAGGAGGACCTAAGAAGGAAGAGTTTAGAAAAAGGGGGGAAAACAAAATTGCTCACCTTCCTCTGGACTGAGACTTCGGCAGGACCAGATCCGTCGCAATCCGTTGGAACACCATCGGATCCACCGAGAACTCTGCCATATCAAAGGCCAAATATGCCACGAACAAGCTCTGATTTTCAGTGACAAGAATCTGTCACAAAGAAGTCACTTGTCTAGCACACGTCTTGCAGGTTCCTAGTGCACACGCTTTGAACTTCCGTGATGGAATTACGCTAAGAACTCATTTCTCAGCATGCAATTGTGTCCTTTAAGAGGTCTCTGAGAACAAAGAAAATCAGTCTCGACGAGTACGCTTCAGGGAGTTTCATCATGCTGTTTTTCTCCAGACCTTGAAGTTGAACGCAAACAATATGAAGCCTTTTTTTCTACGGACATGTTTCCGATGTGCGCGAAGGGGAGGATCGATCTTAGACGGGACTTAGACTTCACAGATTTCGCAAAATTGAACTGCGTCGAGACAAGAATGAGGCTGGAATTCAGGAATGTGAGAAATTCCGGCGGGAAATGCAGAAATTCCAAACCTGCAGCTCACTCCCTTCGTCGTCGCTACGAACGGATTGCTCCGGAAAGCCACGACGTTCGCATCATCCACGCGTTGCTCTCGCCTCCGTCTCTGCAATGTCGGCGATCGCCTATTACTCGCAAACGGATCCGACGAAGGCCTGTTTCTTCCCATTACTACTACTCCTCGATCAATAGAACAAACAGAATTCCCCCGCAAAACAAACAACCTCAAACTCATGTAAGTAGCCGGGAGAAACAAATAAAATTTAAAAATCCGTCCCTTTCTCTCACCGCTTTCAAAAATTCCCACCAAGAAAACCTCGCTTCAGCTCGGAATCTCCAATCTCTCCGACACAACAACAACTTCAAAGCAAAAAAAGATCAATTCTACTGCTTCTTCTTCTTCTGCTTCTTCTTCTTCTTCTTCTTCTCTGTGTCACTAACCGAGATACAAAACCAAACAACCAGCCCTGCTTAAATGCTTTCTCCAAAATCATCGCGAGAAAGCCATCCACCACAAAACGAATCCTTCAAAAGGTATCATACTGAAGAGTTGGAAAAATGCACACAATCAAGAGCCAGAAAGAAAATGCGAGGAAATTAAGAAGCTGCAACGCAACGACGATGACGACGACCAAAGACGGCGCGAGCTCGAGAGGCAGGCCTACGACAACAACACAAACTTCCGCTCAGCAGGGAAGCACCCCACCGGTGGTGCCCAATTCCAACCGGGTAGGCAGGAAAAAACTACTGGGTAGGTAGGCAAATGAACGGGTAGGTAGAAAAAGACCGTTGCTAGTTGTCTTCCACCTGTCACTCACTCCACCATCTGGCTGCCACGATGGCGCTTGTGAAACGCCCACGTAGGACCTATGTATTTTATGCATTTTCAAAAATAATAATATTTTACGTTTCAATTTTTAGTAATACTTTAGTTAGTTAGTTAGTTAGTTAGTCAGTCAGTCCGTTTGTTCACTCATTTTTTATCTTGATTTTTCCCTCTTTTTTTTCCTGCTATTTATTTATTTATTAAATTTTAAGATTTCAATAATTCCAATTGCTTATGTGGGAAAGCCAGTGGAGAAAAATTAAACATTTTGAAAAAAAATAAATATTTTTTAATCATATTTTCCCTCCTACCGATGATTTTATTTGTGGCGAATTTTCACTCGCCATTTTTTGGGCAAACAAATTTTAAACGATTATTCTGTTTCAAATTCCCTGTTTTTTTAATATAAAATTTGTTAGAAAATGAAAAAAATCCACAAAATTCTCCAAAATTCACCACAATTTGCCTAAAATATGAAAGGGTGCTCTTAGGATTTTCTACTTCCATATTTTGAGTATCGCCAGATTTGGCTAAATAGACTTCCAAAGGATTGCCACTTGAGCAACATCAAAAAATTGAAAAAAAAAAAAAACCCAACTTCATACCTTATTGATATCCTCATATATATATGTGGCAAGTTTGAATGGAAGATCAATTTTGTAAGGATATTTATCATGATTTGTTTCAAATGACTAAGGATATGGGACCAGAATAAATGAAAATAATAAATTATTTGTAAGAATGTAAGCAGAATACCCAAGAGCTTTAAAACAGGGAATAATGAAACAGAAATATTTGGTTTTGATTTTATTTTATTTTATTTTATTTTATTTTATTTGAATTTTTTCTTATTTGTGCCAAAATTTCGCACAAATAAATAATAAATAATAAATAATGGCTACTACCCTCACAAACTGCCCAGTTCTCGAGTATATAAATACAAAATATGTCATGACCAGTTGTTGGCCAGTTATTGAGTTTTGACCTCAGTTTTCCAGCTCGGTTATCAACCCGGTTATGAAAAACCCTGACAGTTGGTTACTGATTTATTTGTTATATAACCGGTTAATAACCTAATGTCTAGGTATTGAATTTTCAAACATCTAATAACCTGCGCGTCAGAAGACGTGGTTATCATCCAGGTAGGTTATCAATCCTAAATCACTTAAACATTTTTAATGATAGAAAAGACTCACATTTTGGTTCAAGTTCTTATTAACCGGAATTGATGGTTCTGACTCACCCATAGCGGGTACCCGCCTCCCCCCCGCCACCCCCACCCAAACGTAAAACCCTTCATATGCTAGGGTACCCGCACCCCGACATAAAACCCTTCATATGCTAGGGTACCCGGCCCCCCACCCCACACGGACGTAAAACCCTTCATATGCTAGGGTTTTTCCACTCTTGGGGGATTGGCTTGCGGGAGGGGGCAAACAATGAACGAGGAAGCTGCCCCATCACCAACTAAATGCAAACCCCATAGAAACCCCAAATTGTCCTTATAGTGGTGGTGTCAATCTTCCTGGTGAACTTCCCATCCATGGCCTTGCGTGACCACCAGCACCACCATGGTTGGGTACCATGGTGGTAAAAATCCCAAAATCCGTTTAAATTATTTTTAAAATATTACAAAATATACTATGGCTTAGACTTCATTAGGGTTTCTCTTGAGTTCAAATCTTAACATTTTTTGGGCTTAATTTATATGGCCACTAAGAGGCTAAATTAGGGTGTCTCTTGAATTCAAATCTACAATTTTTTTGGGCTTTATATATGGCCACTAAGACCCTAAATTTAAGGTCTCTCTGAGTTCAAATCTAACTTTTTTTGGGCTTAATTTATATGGCCACTAAGAGGCTAAATTAGGGTGTCTCTTGAATTCAAATCTACAATTTTTTTGGGCTTTATATATGGCCACTAAGACCCTAAATTTAAGGTCTCTCTGAGTTCAAATCTAACTTTTTTGGGGCTTAATATATATATGGCCACTAAGAGGCTAAATTAGGGTGTCTCTTGAGTTCAAATCTACATTTTTTGGGCTTTACATATGGCCACTAAGACCCTCAATTAAGGTCTCTCTGAGTTCAAATCTAACATTTTTTGGGCTTAATATATATGGTCACTAAGAGGCTTAAAGTAGGGTATCTCTAAGAATTCAAATCTATTCATTTTTTGGGCTTAATATGGCTACTAAGAGGCTAAATTAGGGTCTCTCTGAGTTCAAATCTAGCAATTTTTTGAGCTTAATATATATATATGGCCACTGAGAGGCTAAATTAGGGTCTCTCTGAGTTCAAATCTAACATTTTTGGGGCTTAATATATGTGGCCACTAAGAGGCTCAATTAGGGTCCATCTGAGTTCAAATCTAGCATTTTTTGGGGGCTTGATACAGTCACTTAGAGGCCTCAAGCAAAAAGGCCAAGGCACCAACCAACATGGGTGCTGGTTCACACTCGGACCGCCCTTCCCATGCCATGATCCACCAGCCACCACTACTTACCTCGCAAGTACTCGTATAGTGTGTGAGCATTTGGAGACATTTTCTTTCTTCTTTTGCAAATAAAGTTTCACAAGTTTGACAAGTTTACATCATCCATGATCACGCAAAGCACACTGCCTGGAATTTTCCTTTGGATTTTCAGCTCCTTTGCCTGCCTGAAGAAACCTGTTTTCAGCAAGAGGGATCTTTTGTGGTGGAAGGTACCAACCAGGTTGTACAGTACTGGGATCGTCTGACCATTGTCCAATACATAGTGGTTTCCTCCTCGAGAAAAAATACAAAGCCCAATGGTGGTCGTGCCTCTTTTCCAAGGAAAGCACAAATTTTGCCTTTTACTTACATCGCACGTCTTCTTCTTATTCAAAGAAGAGTCAATGGAGGCTCTACTAACTAAATAGTGCCAAAAACCCTGTGCTACCCTAAAGCAATAGGTGACAAAAACCAAACGAGGGCCAATGACTAGGTGGGAAGGTCAATGAATGTAATCATTTTTGTCGTTAGTCTTATTTTAGGAATTGTCGAATAGAGTCCAACCAACAATGTTTGTTATCTATCTATGAAGGAAGGTAGTTTGTTTGTTTTGTTTTGTTTTGTTTGTACTTATGACGTCCATCTCAGATCATGTTCTTTGTCTCGTTGGAAAGCTCTCAAGGAGAAGGGTGCATGGGCTTGGTTTCATGACATTTGGACTTGTGGTGCAAAAGTTCTTGAATATTGAATGATTTATTCACTAAAAATTAAATTAAATTAAATCCTAGCTAAAGTTTTTTGAGGAATTGGAATGTGCCTTTGGTGTTGTTGGAAAGATCTTGATGAGCAGAATTTAATGGAATTTATTTGGTAAGATTTTGATTTTGAGTGTGAGAGATGTTGATTTTTAAGTGATTTCTGCTGCTGAAAATTCTAATAAATTTCAAAAAAACCAGATTTTGGAAGGAAAAATCAGTTGAGGACGTTGTAACACTTGGGCCAAGAGCCAGGCCACACTAGTTAGTTTTAAATCTAGTGGGTTCTTTTTTCTTCTTTCTTTCAATTTTTGTGATCTAGCCACACTAGCAATCATCCACAAGAGGAAATAGCCAGATCAATTACATTTGGCTATAGACTAACTATGAAAGGAAAATTTTATTAAAATCCTTTTATATCCTGGCTACTTGCTTGAACAATTTGAAGGAACATGGTGATTTTTTAGATTTTTTTTTTGCGATTTTTTACCTTTTCTAAAATGGAATATTCAACTGAATATTATTTGCTGAGGAAAATTGCAAAATGACTAAAATTTGCCACAAAAATGAACACTAGCTGGAACCCATTGTCTAAATATGACAATTTCAGAATTAATTTTTTTCAAGTTTGTGGTCTCATGCACAAATGTTTCACAAAAAAAAAATTGTATGAGTCACACTGGATTTTTTTATGTGTCACCAAATATATTCTTTGGTTCTTGTGTGTAAACTAATTATTTGCA
>Ga0209208_10006643_pt1 | contig 15916 bp, 12 predicted proteins | sample S1TSphfallax_3_FD_187694 | JGI IMG/M metagenome (GOLD analysis project Ga0209208, IMG submission 187694) | Host-associated microbial communities from peat moss isolated from Minnesota, USA - S1T2_Fd - Sphagnum fallax MG (SPAdes) (version 2) | ecosystem: Host-associated > Plants > Peat moss >...
CTTAATTAAAATTTAATTAAATGATTTTTTAGGGAAGACTTTCATATAAAATTTTATTATTTGATGTTACACCATATATTGAGCCACTATAGATTATTTTGAATGGAATTCAATATGAACCTTTTTTTTTTTTACCATTCCAACCTATTGACTAGTCTATATTTCTGTATTTCAAAAATCCATTGTGAAAAGTGAGTGTACTTTTATCAAAAAATAATTATATAGGTATTTTCATAATCAATTTGAAATTCTCAATTTGATAAGTTTTATTATTCATTATATAAATGTTTAAAAAAAAGCACTTTGCAAAAATGGGCAATGTGACTCAAAAAGTGAGCCACCTTAGTGTGCATTCACCCATGTCCATTTGAACACTAATGCTATGGTCCAACATCATGTTAGAATAAAATCAAACTAGGTCGAAAACATCATTGAAAAAAATGCCAACAAGGATGACCTAATAGATGAAATAAATGTACCCAAATGGACACCAACATGACAACAAACACAAAATGGGCATGTCACATCATTTATAACAACTTTATGTAAAATGGATTCAAGTATCATTCCATTCTTTGTTTACAATAAGATGCATTTACCCATTTGTTGAGCATCAAGGGCGAAACCAATTCCCAAACTTTTCAAATGCAAGTAAATGATTTTAGTTTCATTTCAATCAATGGTTCTATAATATTTGATTATTTTGAAATGTGGTTTCATCTTTTAAATTGTTTAAATAAGTTGCCACAATTAGAATAAAGGTTAAGTATGAACTAGATGTCTAGATATTTATTATTTACACATGTGCCAAAGATTCCTACACTATCCACACAAATGCTTAAGGAATTTGCACATGGTCTAGTGTATTTTTACATGAGTATTGTGAAAACATTATTGGTTTTATCAAATTTTTATTAATGAATTAATCTACATATATTTATTCATTTATGGAATCGAGTTTAAGAATGTGACACAAAGAGGCATAAGCATCCTTGGGTGGACCCACTTGGAACATCACCCTTTCACTTTATTTAAAAACCTATTGAACTTTTTAAAATCACAGGAAATAATTAAATGAAGTTTTTCATTAGAATTTTTTTTCTTACATTTATTAGGTTGTATAGAATTTTAATCTTAAATGAGATTTTTAAAAAAATATTATTTTGACGTCCCTAATCATGGCATGTAAAAAAAATCAAGAATGTCATAGGTTTTCTTTCCTTGAACTTTTTGGTTAAGAATGCAAGTTTGAAACATGTTTTGGTTTCTTTATTTTGAAATTTTTTTCATAGGTACCTTAGAAAGAATTTATTATTATTATGTAATTAATTGAGTAGTTATAATTTAATTATGAATTTCCAAAGTTTAAGCAGGTAATTTTGAAAAGGGCCATTGCAATTAAGAAATCAAAACTGCCATAATTTTCACATTCTAAAATTCCAACAACACTTAAAATTGTATATTTTGGTGTGTAATGGAAAACATGATTTGTTTTAATGGCTACGAAAGAATTTAAAAGGAAGGGGAAATTTTATTATTTTGGCTGTTTTACTAATTCTTACCATTCTTCAAGAGGTGTTTCCTAGTGGGTCCACCCAATGATATTTATAGCCAAAGGACATAAGTGATATTTGTAGGTCCATTTCATTACTTGCTAACAAAAAGTTTTGCTCTTGATTTCACCAAGATGTGAGTCTTTACCCAAATATAAAACCCATCCAATTTCTAGTAAGATTGGTTCAAAAGTTTTGTGTTTCATCCATTTGGGGTGGGGACAAGATATTTAATTCAAATGTTTTGATGTTAATTCATCATTATCAAATGGGTTAAGGAAAACTAGGGTGGACCAAAAATGGCAAGTGAAAATCCATTCTAAAAATCCATAACCAATATATTATAAATGTAGTTTAAGTTTAATGGATTAATTTGACTTACAAATTGATTCAAAGGATGTTAAAATTTTAACATATGTTTCCATATTATATGAATCAAGGACAACCATTTTAAACTCCTTTTCAAATGTTTTTATTAAATATTGGGGTGCAAACAGGATAACATGAGCCACACCTACCTACTTTTGGTTGCACTCACAATAAAAGGAGCTAGTGGGCCCCAAGTGCAAGTCTTTTTTAAAGATTATGTTTTTTCAAGTTTGAAACATGGCCTCCATGTTTTGGATAGGGCTCATTATTGGATTAAAGTGCCAATTTCAAAAATTTAATTCACATGTGTTTCCATGAATTTTCAAACAATATGTAATCAAATCTATTTTTTTAATGATAATTTTTCAATGTAAATCACATGTGTAGATTTCAACAAAAGTAAACATGTCAATATTTAAAAATAATATGTGTTTCAAACCTTCAATGATACATAATACATTGAATTTATCAAACATACTTTTCTTTAACAAAATGGAGCAAAAACTATTCACAAAAAAAATAAAATGTTATATAACACATTCAACATTCATGAAAATGCAACCTTGGCTTTGCTTATACCAAAAATATATGTTTTTTTTAATGAAGTTTTTCAAATTATGTAGATTTAATGATCAAAAACACATTCAAACACTAAAAAGGACTATTGTGGATAATTAAAATAAAACATATATTCAAATTTTTATTGATACCATGCCTTCATAATCATTAATATATGGTCATCCACAATTTTTAAGAATTAATAGTTTGGTTTTACATAAGATAAAAGACATTCAAAATTTTAACATCCTATACACATCAAATTGTCCACTTTTTATTATACACTTTATGACCAATGAAACATATTGAAATTGCACAAAATTCATTTTGATGAAAATTCATAAGTATACAAACAGTTTGAAAGTGATTTCATTAATTATAATCCTTACAATTCATGTAATCATTTTCAAAGTCATGGAGGTGCATGATTTTATGTGTGTACACATAGTCCTTAGCTCCTTTTACTATGAACACACCCTTGTGTGACTACTTTTTGGGAAATATTTTAAGAATATTCTTGGAATATTATTTAAAAAATCTTTAAATAAAGTCTTTCAAAAAAAAATTAATTTTTTTTCATGCTATTATGTTAACAATTTGGCAAATAAATCATTTTCAAAAAATTTCAAATCCATTTACAAGTCCTTTTAGTGCTTAAGAACAAGTGTTATAATGTTTTATGAATGTTTTTGTTTATTTTTTATTCATTGGATTAATTTCAAATTAAATCACATGTTCCCATGATATATTAAAAATACAAGCATATAAACAAATCTTATAATTTCAACATCAAATTAAATTATGACATTAAAACATGAAAAAATCAAGCAAGCATTACACTTGATATGATAAGTGTTATTGTGACTCCACCCATGGGTTTTTAAAATTATTAATCTTCATATCAAAATGGATTTTACCATTTTTACAATTTTTAAATAGGAAATAATTCAATATCTTTGCAATTTATAAAATATTTCCTTACTTCATTTTCTGACCTTACATGTTATCAACCAACTAAATATCATGTCCCAATTTAAGTTTAGAAATATCAAGTACAAATACATTGTGAAATAAAAGTTCACATTCAATTCATTGTGGATTGGGATAATTTTAACTACTAAAGTTTTATTAAGGCTACCCATTGAATTCTGAAGTTTTTGGTACTTAAATGAAAGGGCACAAGTACAATAAATTAAGCCAATTGGTTATCCTTGCTCAAAAAGTAAAAGTAAGTGGAAAATAGATTTTGAATTTTTGAATTTAGGCCTTTTACCAATGTTATCAATTTTGGGGGTGCTAGCCATATTAAATAAACCATATATGGTCATCCCCAATCTATATTATTATTCAAATTATTTAATTTATTTATTACAAGCTTATATATAATATTTTTTCAAATCAAACTATTCAAATGATTTGTAATTAATGTTTGAACCATCATATGTATTTATACTCATTTTTTGAAACTCAAACTCAATCATGACAATGTTACACCCTTTGAAAGTAATGGTCTTATGTAGGTCTAAACTTTTAAAAACTTACTTTTCAATATAATTACAAATGCATTTTGTGCTTGAATGGGACACTTAGTGTAAAGTTTTTAATCTATGTGCGTCAAATGACCATTTTTAGTGGGGGTATTAAATAATTCTCCAACCAATATTTTATCACCCTATTATTATCTATTTTTTTAATATATACATATTAAAACCACCCTATATTAATTATAATCCATTATTTCAAATTATTAAATACCCTATATTATAATTAAATTGATTATTTGAATAAGATGTACCCTATTTTAAAATAATGAACTTACAATTTTTACCCAACAACCAATATATTTCACCATTTTTTTAAAAACTAGTGTCCCTCCTAGGAATTTGTGTTTGTAACATGGTAAAACATGTTTTGAACATTATTCTAAGGAGAGATAAGAATGAATTTCAAAATGAAAGGTCATGATTATATTTTATATCTACTTTACACAAAGTGGGACAACAACACCAAATCAAATAAAGTGAATGAAAGTAGGTTGGAAGAAAAATAAACACATCTTAAGCTTTTAAAAAAGCAATTATGTCATATTACATATGCTCATGTAATTTAAATGTTAATTTTCAAAGAATGTGTCTTATTTTTTAACTTCCAAAGTTGACAATTCTGTTTTTCTAAATTATCAAGATATTTTTTTGGCTTACTTTAACATGCTTATGCCAAAATAAGAGTAAAAATTGAACATTTCAATTCTATAGCATTGAGTGACAAATGGTCACAAAAGATTAAAGAAAACCAATAATGCATATAGACTATAGGTTTCTATCATGCAACACTTCACACTTGCAAAAGTGGAGAAGACAATTTCCAGAATAAATTAAGCAACAACAAACTTACTTCAAATTTAAATGGCATAAAAATTACATCAAAACTTACAAAGAAAACTCTTTTTCAAGTTCTTCACAAGAACCCTTCAAAGCCCCTTGAAAAAGCGATGGGGTGCCCCAAAAAAGAAGAAAATATCCCAAGAAAATCTCCTAATTCCCAGTTAAGCTTAGTAACATAATCCTATCTATCTTCTAGAACTCCAAACTAAAGTTAAAATTTGTCTTAATTAATTTTTCAGTTCTAAAAAAAACACTCAACATAAAATTTAAGATTTGATTAATTTTCATTTTTTATTATGTTACATTTTTGGTTCTAAGTGATTCCACTACATTTACAACATAGGTCTAGAAAGTTTCTAGCCTTAACAAGTTCATTTAGGATTGACCATGTTCATTATTTTATTGTATTTTCTTCATTTTTGAAAACATTCACATAAATAAGTCTCATTTTGTGATATCTAGAATCAAAGTTCACTTTTTTTTGCAACAATGACTAAAATTCTACCATTGAGACAATCCAAATAGTCCATACAATTACCCAAATGTTATACATACAAGTATCCATAAAAAAATTAGTCATTTTGTTTGGATCTAATATACCACAAGTGGTTCATTAACAACCCACAAAAGTAAATGGTCATGTTCAATTGAACCACAATTTTGAAATTTTATATGATGTATCTAAAAACATCTAGTTGAAGGTTCAAGGATGATATTGAAATTCTTATGTAAGAATTAAAAACTTACATGTAATAATCATAATTTAACATGTACATGTGATGTAATAGAATGTCAAGACTTTTGGTGAACCCTAGTGGTAATGGGTTCGAGATTCTTTGAAGTTTTGTGGTTATTAGCTTTTTGGAGGAGCAAGGAGACTCAATTATGTGAAGTTGTGTCTCTTGCTTTTTCCTAACATCATGTATGTGTTTTCATAATTTGGTGTTTTTATTAATACATGTAATTAAAGAATGGAATGAAGCTTGGATTCTCTCATTGGAATGAGTAATGTTTTGGAATTCTGGTATAATATATATCATTTGAAAAAAAACTTAAAAAAAGGTCTAAAACACTAATGAATTTTTAAATGAGAATGAAATCATGTTCCAAGGTTAGTTTTGAGCACAATATAATCAATATTATGACTACTCACATATTTATTGCAAAGAACCTAAGTCATAGGTATGAAGTCAAGATTTACAATTGATCCCTCTAACCAATATGTGGATTCATATCTAATATAACATGCCAAAATACTTGGGCTCCACTTTGCTTCCCATTATTAGTGACAATCAACTATTTTTTTCCTCTTATGTTGTTCCCATGTATGGTTTTTCAATAGTTCATCCTTATTCATGTCAATCTCAAATTTAATTTAATTTAATTTGAATTAATATAAACATCATGGACCATGAAAAGGCACATGTTAATTTTCTTTTTCATATCCATATTGGTGGGTGGAGGAAAGAAGTGAGGTTGTTATCAAGATAAAAAGATAAATATAAGAAAGAAATGAATGAGTTAGGCTATGAATTGTTCTTCTGGAATTGTCCAAAGACAACCATATGATAGAAATTGTCTCTGAATTTGTTGAAGAACAACCATATGATACATTCCAAAAAATCACCCATACACCAATTCTGCAAAATTTCTCATTGCTAGAATTTGAACACAAGATAACTATGTCCTAAACTATCAAACCTATAACTAACCATTCCATGAATTACCCATGTTTCCAAGTTCCTTACAAAATCTTAAACAATCAAATGTATGGCATAATGCAGGATTGGACCTTTTGTATGTTCAAAAGTTATTCACCCTCTAAAAATGTAAATTTCAAAAGGAAGCATTTAGGCTTTGATAATCAAATGAATAATGAAGGTAAACCATCATTTGCAGATGTCTATATGTAAAGTGAAACGTGGAATTCTGTTCCCAATTGAAACCTAATTTATAAGCCCATGGTACTGAGGAATTATGTGAACAAGAATATATTGGAAAGCTTGTGCAATTGTGGATTACTCACATTTGAAACCAATTTGATCAATAGATCTTTGTTTGTGTAGTTCTCAAATTCAAATTGCAGATCACATTTCAAAAAGAAAATCCCAAATGCACATTTTCTACTAGGTATCTAAACATGATGCAAACATTTGAATTAATGGTTCATGCCTTGATAATATACTTTTGTAATACAGGAATTACTTGGAGAAATTCCTAGTGTATTTTGAAGGCACCTTATAATCCATGAACATCCTGTAGAAAAGAGGAGGGATATAATGCTGACTCCTTAAGAGTGGAACAGATCTTACACTGACTTGTGGGCATAGGACCCATCCCATTCTTAAACAGTAGATGTAAGAACTAAGAACCCTCCCCTCCCTAGGCCTTGTGATCTACATATGTTTATGGTCATGATAACCTTTACCTGAAGGTTTACATTGGGTGAAGCCCACAGCTTGGGGCATCCCCAAAATGTGGGGCTAGACTTGGCTACTGCCTTGTCCTAAATGCCTCAACTTTGGGGGTTTACCCCAAACTTAAGTGATTGGAACTTGCAACACTCGTAATGACCAGTGTTTTTTGGACTCCTGTAAACACAAATGGTCTCAACCCTCTTGGCCAACCAATTTTGGTAAGAGTGTTGTCAACTAGCAAAGTGAATGAAAGGAATGGATGGACTTCATGTTAAAGCCTGCCAAACTTTATGACAAGAAAGTGCAACAACAAAGAAGAAGGAAATGGAGAAAGGAAGCACATAGTCCTAATGTTGAACAACATTTGACTGCCATGAATTTCCGTTCAAAGAAGTTGGGTTGAAATTAACTTCTAGGTCATAGAAACCTTGTGAGCTCCACTGCATATCGACCCTTCTTTGTCATGGTGATTTCTCCCACCTGAAAATTTCAACTCCAAGGAGTTCACTCTTTCTAGATGTGTATATGATGTTCAGGTACCTATATATGGAATCCGACCCTTCTGTTATTTGTAAGGAGATTCTACACATTATAGATGTTCTGCAAGCTCATTGATGCAAACTACCAAATAAACTCACCAACTGATAGCATTCTTTGGCAAGAATAAATCATTTTGTGATGGAATTTGCAGATCAGTAGAATGAGAGAAGGTAAATTGGGAGGAGATGTTGCCATACCTCTATCCTTCCCTTTCCTGACACTGACACAACATCACCAGTCTTAAGGCACAGCCCATTTTTTGTCACCTCCTTCCAATTCACTCTCACATCCCCACCACTGCCCATGCCAAACCATCCAGAAAAACATGGGTCACCATACATTTCATAAGAGAATGGTGTCCTTTTCTGGAAGCCCAAACAGCTTCAAGTACACTGTAACATTACTGGGCCCTGTAAAGACCAACAGTGTTTGACTAGTTTTACTACATGGCATGCTTACGGTCAATAATATCACAAGTCATCACAAATTCATTACACAGCTTACTGGCATTAGAAGACTTAATATGGTATTCTCAATCTTGTTGTGGAATCTGAAGAGCAAAATGTGGTAAACAGTGCAGGGAGTATTTAGAAAGAAGTTGCAAAATATGAGCAGCAGACCTTATCATGTCAGCAAGCTTAGAGCGGGACATGCGGAAGCCAGCACTAGCAAGGGCATCCACTCGTAGAGAAGCCTCCACTGACCTAAATGTGTCTACCCTGTTCCATCCCTCCACACCTCAGTCATCTAGCACATGAGATCATCATATCTGTGGAAACTTCAGCCCCCAAGAAACAAAATTCATAGCTGGAATGATAGGGAATTGACCTTGGAGGTTTCACTTGAAGAGCAGTCAAAGGTATGGCAGTGGTCTGTACTGCAATACTGCGCACCTGGGAGATCCAACTGCAATTTCAGTATATTGCTTCTTTGATCCTCTTGCACATTCAGTTAAATGTTGTTTCAAAGCTTCTCCTCTAAATCCAATGTTACTTTCAGACCAGTACTAAACCCATGGAGGACTCACTTTGAAGGGGAAAGTTGCACCTGAATCAGAGATGTTTCAAGAAAATTAACAAGCTCTGGGTCCACCAAGATCTGAGCTCCTTTCTCACCCTGAGAAAAGACCACAACTACATGCCTTGATCAGTTTGTTTTAGCAATTCCTGGACTCCGGTCCTAGCAAGGCTGCAGAGTTTTCTGGTATTGACAGCCTAATGGCTACTAACCTGAAGAATAATGTCCCCAACTTTTTCTCGAGCAATTCCTGTACCCAAAACTGCACCCAAAAAATCACCATGCGACGCAGCATCGAACATGAAGTTTCCAGAAACACTGTCCACCATGAGCATCCAAGAATAAAATCAGAGAACTCATACTGACCACAACATGAGTTCTGGGAACTAAGGAAAGAACTCGGAAAACCACCTGTTGCTATCCACATACCTATGCATTGTTAAGTTATTTCAATTGAATCCAATCTAGCAACAAATTACATTCTTTTTGCCACTAATATAAGTGAGCTCCAGAACCTGGCCGGCAACATTAACAGGAGAATAATATCAAACTGAGAATTAAAAGAGATATAGACAAAGTTTGAACTTTGTAGGAGTTCAGAGAGAGAACCTGAGAGCTGCAACAGCACCAGGAAAGCCTGCAGCTCCACCTTCAGCAACTCCAGCATCTATTGCCTCTTTATGCCCAATTGAGAGCCGGCACCTCTCTGCCTACCCCACCATCCCCCTTATCTTCCATTGCCATCTGCTTGCAAATGTTTCTTAATAATCTCTCTGAAGGCTAAAATAGGAGAAAAAGACAACAACCAGGAGAGTCAGGGAAGTTGAAAATGCAGGCTAGACAAAAGTCCCACTGATGCGCATCTTCAGTATAGATTTATTCAAGTGCACCATTTTGCAAAAAGAAATCACTGGATTTTATTAGACCCTCTGCCAGAACTCAAAGAATGATCCCAATTCTGGCATTCAGGTCTAGAAGTCCAGCAACAAGCAAATCAACACTTCATCAAACTGAAGCAAAACAAAAAGTATTTCAATGTATGAGAGGACAGTACCTGAGAATAGCCACCTGAAATTGCTACACCCACATCAGAGAGCCTGTGAACTGCTGTGAGCGCATCTCCCAACAAGGGTGGTGGCAAGAAGTTGGAGTGAGTAACTTCCCATCTATCCACTGCTTTTCGAGCCTGTCGTCGCCCAATAACACACACACAAAAGTAAGCAAGTAGATCTTATCAGCCTTCAGTTAGACTAAAGAGCATGATACTGAGTAAGGTTCAGAGATCGTCGGTAGTGATAATTGCCTGACACCTGCCAAAATTGATATTAGACTTCATTATCTCAAGTTTTTGGATTCCTTCTGGGTGGGACTTGGAATGTGATGTGATACCTTCTCCAGAATGCGAGAAACATCTTCTACGTGTAATTTATCAACACCAGCAAGCAGCTCACTTTTGTCTTCACGTGATAGCAGGGATGCATGGCATAGCCCTGCAACAAAATAACATAAGCCTTTAGTTCTCCAATACAAAGTTTTGCCAAGAGCATGCAGCAAACTTGAAACCAACTCTGGTAGCCAGAATTTTAATTGTTTGGATACTCCAGAAGCTACAGAAAGGTCAAAATACAACTCCCAAAAAAAAACACTTCACCCCAACCCCTGATATTTGCACTTGGCTTTGGTCATTGCAGTAACAAAGACACATGTTTCTCAGCCCAATTCTCATATTGGATTGTGTTTCAGAACCCAAAGCTGCAAAGAATTTTGAATTTCACACTTCGTTGAATGCAGAAAAGTCAAATTCATTCATTTAAGTGTGGTGGTTCCCCAGCAGCTCCACATCAGTTTGGAAGGTAATTGGTCTCCAAACCCTAACGAGTATTCTGAATTTCCAGAGAATTTATGGAGGTAGAAGGAGCCTGAAGAGCTGATATCTGCAGAACAAGTTCCGCAAATATGACACAGATTGTGGACCTGAAAGCTCCAAAACAACGTTACAAACCCTAAACCCTGAAGACAAATTTGGAAATCCCCAAAAAATAAAAATAAAAAAGACCCATGGGTCCATCCAATTCAAAGCTGTCAAGTTCCGAAACTCCAAAAACTGAGCTCCTGCAAATCCTTGAAATCTACTGCATGTCAAGGGAATGTGGGAAAGTGAAATCCATAGGCATACCACCTGTTTGGAACCCATTCTTGAGCTGAGCCATACCTGCTGATCGGAACCCATTCTTGAGCTGAGTCTCTGGAAAAAACCCAAGGAATTGGCGAGAAGAGATTGTAACGAAGGAGTGCGTCATTTTAAAAGCCGTTTGTGCAGGAGACAGCTTGATCATAAGAGAAGCCGCCATAAAACCTCCGCTAATCTTTCTTTCCACGAGTTGTCCTCTCTAGCAAATCAGTCAAGAAATAAAATACAAAATGCCTGGAAGTCAGTCATGTGCTTGTCAAAACTAGCTTATTCCAGACGTGACTTCCTTTCCAGCAGTAAAGAGTGGAGAACCACCCACAGTGAAGAAGAAGAAGAAAAAGAAGAAGAGGAAGAAGAAAATCAGAATCAACAAACAAACCCACACACTCAACAGAACTCGACTAAAAACCGCACCAATCCTTGTTTGCACTTTTCATTTCCATCGACAAAACCAAAATCTCATAACATACAAGAAAGAAAGAAAGAATGAGCCCAACGACAAAATCTTGTTTCCATCCCCTCTAGAACCAAAACAACCTGCATCAGCAACGAATCCGACAACACACAACACATCCACTTCAGAGTTTTAAAAAGTGTGAATTTCCAGTTTTGTCAACAGTGGGATTCGAACCCACGCCCTTTCGGACCAGTACCTGAAACTGGCGCCTTAGACCAACTCGGCCATATTGACACAACTGCTCATGGGTCTGATCTCTTGGTTTTTGTATCATTTCAGTGTTCCGTCTCTGTTTCCCAAATGACTAAATGCAAATAGACTGCGTCGGCGGATTATGGCTTACCCAACCCTAGGTCGACAAAGCAAACTCCAGAGGCGTAACACGACATTAAAGGCAGATTATGCCACTTTTCAGGAACCTGCTCTTTCCACTGGTCATAATTTTGCATAATCACCAACTGTTATCTTCAAAATTTAGCATATTGGTCCAAAATCATGAACGCAAGCTAAAGCTTACTGCCTATCATACTGGGTTTGGTGGCTAGCTTAACTGCTGCCACCTTGCCAAGCATTAACTAGCCCAACCATTACCAAAATGCATTGAAGCTATCCAAAATGTCACTCTGGGCCTTGAATAGCAGCTTCAATTCTCTATTTCATCCCTTGTTAGATTGAAACTGGAATGGGAGTGAATTCTGAAATTCCTTTGTGGCCTTCATTTCATCCACAATTCTATTGGCCGTGCCCCAAAATTACATTGGAGATTGAGCTGATTTGTTATACATGTTTAATGTCTATTCTAGACACCTACACAGGAATACTCTCATCCCATCATCACAGGCTTCAAACTGGAAGGATTCTTAGCAGTTTCTTTATTCCTTTTCTGCTATTTTTGGTCAAGACACAAGTGAAGATGATTGAGTCTTCTTTTCCCACCAGCCCTTACACTTCTGTACAGGTCAAAACCTCTTTCTGTTTGTTCCTCAGTAACTCATGGATACAGACAAAACCTTCCATGGAGTCTAACTGTACCCAGGCTTCAATAGTTTGAATGGGAAATGGTGAGGATCCAAATGCACCTTCTCAACAATACTCTCAAATTGAGTGATTGTGGGATTTGACTACTACCAGAAATATCTAGCATGCACCCAGACTAATTTTGAACCCAGAAACAGACTCAACAAAACCCAGTTATGCTAAGTTATAAAGTACAAGCTGTTATTTTCACATTGTCTACAGAACCGTTGGATGCTGTAAACCCGAGGATTGATACAGTTAATAACAGCAATATTTTATGGTCAAAATACACACAAAAAGTGGCTTTTGATTCCTGTCATGTTGAAGTGGCTGCAAGATCTGATGATATTAATCTTACTTCATAAAAGTCAGCTTTCTCACCCGCAGCTGCTTGCAAAAACACCCGGCCACAGAGAAAAGTTTCACTGATTAGCAACAACAACCTGAGGCTGCTGCAGAAAAGCTCAAGACACATCAGTGCCTTCAGAACAATTGAATCACAGACCTGCAGCATGAAAAATCTCAACAATATCTTGTTTCAGTGGGTTCATGAACCATGGATGGAGGAATAACCCACCTAGAAATTTTTTAGACAATGGATAAGTGACTTACCAATTTCAGCAATAACTCCAGGCCCAAAGAAGGATTGAAACTTTGCCTGCATTCATTGTGCACTAAATGTCTTAGTCTTGCACATAATTCATGACAACTATATGCAGGCATGTCTGAAACAGTCCCCCTTCCCTTAGACGACTGAATGCACAAACAAAACAAAATAATCCAAATCCTCAGAGGATAATCCCACTGAAGGCAAACACATCAAAGTGATGTCCTTGGTGACAGAGGAAAATGTCCAGGGAGGAAATTGAGGAGTAACCTGTCGGTCTTCAAAATCGGAAAGCTTCAGGTTCTGGGCCTCAAACACTAGAGTTAATGTGTACCTACCCTCACCCCTCACCTGCCCTGGCAGACACATGTGAGCACATAGCATACATCATCTCTTCAGAAAAAGATTTGGTAAGCCTCCAAGCATCCACTTGAGGCCTATGATATGACCAAACATCATCAAAATTGTTAGATAGACTTCTTGGACAGGAAAATTTGTGGCAGGCCTGATTTTCTTAGATTACTTTAGATAAATTTACACATCTCAGGAGGGTTTAGCCAAATCATGAGTCCACATACTCAAGCTTATTAAACTCATTAAACACTTCTCCATTTAAAAATCAATACAATGGCTTGACTTCTACAGACCTTCACTTAGAAGCTTGGAGAGGAGAGAACACAACGCACCTCTTCACGAATATTCTGAAGTCTTGGGGCATACCGTCGTGAAATACCACCACCCTGCTCACCGATAAGCCAAAGCATCAGCTTATACACTTCCAAAAGCTTCAGATTCATTCTATTCTATGATTCAGGTGTGTCACCTGAACACAAACTGAGAATGACCCTTGTCTTTGTCATATACAAACAGCATCTTGCAGCTCATGGTACCAACTTTAGACCTTATATATTAACAATGCCTACTGCAAAAATAGATTGCAGTAGGAATATGAAGCAAGGCTGGAATGGCGAAAATCAATTCTTTTGCTGGTTCTGGCTCTTTCAATAAAGTTTTCACCAATTGAAGTACCTGACCATAGCGAAAGATGCGTTTGAGAGCCTCCTCCAAGTGTTGCTCATCTCCATACCTATATCGAGTTACATCACTTCGTACCTACGTGAATCTTGCATCTCATGTTAGTTTCCATGTTGATATTCCATCTGCTGGAACTCTCTTGATTTATGGAAAGTTCTGGATACTTCAGTCTTTGCAAGTTCCCATTCTTACCTGTTTAAGTATATCTGTGGCTTGTGATTCTCGGAGAAGAAAAGCATCTTTGTATGTCACACAAGCTACTGGTTTCAGCTCTGCATACTGCACAGACAAACACACCTTCAATCAGATGATGAGCATCTGAGGTGAAGAATACAAGAAAAGCCCACAGGGAAGTTCACAGAAGATCAAGGAGAAACATGGAGGAAGGGCGGGTGTAGCACCTTGAGGGCAAATCCGATAACAGCAAGAGGAAAACCATATGTGAGCATGATGGCTGACCACTCTGAGCCTGGCAAGATTGTGAAGTATGCTCCAAATCCATACCTGCATGGTTATCAGTCTTAGTTCAACTTTCTTTAGTCCAAATTGCGACAAAGAATCAGATAGGGTTTGGGAGTGTTTTGACCGAGCAACTGCACTTACGATAGTAATGCTGTGCCAACGGTGAGACCAATGGTTCCAAACGACGTCTGCACTTTCCACAACCATCACCTTCCATCAGTCGTCACTACAGAACTCAAGACCTAATTCGAAACCCTAGTCCTTCGTCATTGTCAAAATTGCGTTCAAAGAATGTCCTATTTAAGGCTTCTTGTCCTGAGTGAAGCTCAACAACCAAAAACTTCTTCGAAGATCATTTAAGATACAGGGATGCACGGAATTCGCTTACGACTACTCCTATGCAACCTCCTTCAAGAACATTTCATGTTGGAAAAGTCTCCACATCTCTCGACCAGAAATTTCTAACGACGTAATTCTCAACCTACAGAGGGAGAGAAGGAGAGGAATCAGCCGCATTCCATGTCCAGAATTCCAACCTCGTGCACAAAAATGTGGCCGCGCAAACAAGCTCGTATGACGAAGCGAAAAACTCACCTTTGTAATGGAAATTTCAGTGTCTGGAACAGTCTCCTTTGAGGAGGGCACGGCGCTAGTGTCCACTTGACTGGTGGCCCTAACGAGAGTGAGTCCTCGGGCCTTGCTTCCGGGCGGCCGCAAGGAAGGTAAGACGCGAACAGATCGCAAACACGCACGTCGCGGCAAGGAGAGCTTGTGGCAGGAGACGGCGAGAACTGCCTGCGAAGAAGCGAAGCTCATCGCCATCGTCATCGTCGAAAGAAAAGCTTCGCAATCGCCAGCAAAAACACTGAATTGCGGGAGAGAGAAGCAAAAGACACTGAGACGAGCAAAAGACAACTCCACTGAAGCTGTGCAAGAGGCACTTGACGTCCCAAGCTCGTCACCCAAGTCCCAACTCACTTGTTCAGGATCTCCTTTCAGGTGACAAAAAGAAAAAAAAAGAGATCCCCACAGTCAATATCTCTTTTACATAGGATTAATCGGTCGGCTCAGGATCGACGACTGGTCAGAATTTTCGCCCTCGTGGCGGGTCACGGTAGCGTCCGATGCAAACCATTTCTTTCACCTAAGATCCTAAAGATGAGAGAAAATGTACCTGATCCACACATAGAGATTCTGTGAAGGGCAAAAGATGGCCGCGTGGCCTCTTTCTGAGCACCTAATACTAAATGGAGCCAATACGCCTATAGGTTGCAGAATAAAGTTAATTATTGTCTTATGCAAAAAATGA
>Ga0209208_10006644_pt1 | contig 15916 bp, 12 predicted proteins | sample S1TSphfallax_3_FD_187694 | JGI IMG/M metagenome (GOLD analysis project Ga0209208, IMG submission 187694) | Host-associated microbial communities from peat moss isolated from Minnesota, USA - S1T2_Fd - Sphagnum fallax MG (SPAdes) (version 2) | ecosystem: Host-associated > Plants > Peat moss >...
TGTAATCGGAAAAGTTTTGCGATTGTATCAAGTTCGGGAGTTGCGAAGGACTTGCGATTGTACGGGTACGAATGTTATGGTATCGCAAAAGCTTAAGAATTTGCGAGGAATTATGGTTCGCAACAGTGAGATTTCAGAAACATCTTTCTTTGTTGTTTGCGATGATATTTGGATCGCAAAATAGCCCCAATATGTAGTAGTGTATTTTCATAAGTTCACATGATAATCATTTTTGGGTGGATTAATATCAAGGAAAAGGAAAAAGAAAAGGCCTAAGACATAATTCCAATGTTAACTAATGATAATATGTTCCAATACTTCATTTGCACATACTTGTTATGTAATCCCACATCTACATAGGTGAAGATTGAAATTTGAAATGACATTTTTTGGAACCATAATGAAAACATTGTTGTACCTTACTAGCCATTACAAAATGTGTCATAAGGAGTACACAATTAAAAGAATGTAGGGGAAGAAAAAAATTGAAACCAACCTTACATGCTTTTACATGTATGTTATAGAGCACCCCCTTTTCAATTCATCAAAGTACCCAATGTATACCTTCATAATATCTATTTATTTTCATGATTTTCATTCATTTGCTTGATCCAAACAATAAACATGACATGGCAAATATCTAACAACCAAATACGCAACAAAACCAAAAAATAATAATTAAAATTTTGTTTCAAACCTTAATAAATTTTTGTCATGTTTTTTCAATATCCAAATCATGATTAGAAAGTTTCATGCAAGAAATGAAATGCTAAAATTATTTTATCAATATTTTTTTTATGTTTTTAAATTAAGAATAAATAACAAAAGAATGATGATTCTTTAAGGTGACCAAAAAAACATTGTCCTAAATAATTTCTATAATGTTTTGGATGAAAAATATCATAGGTAATAATTCTAAAACATGATTTTTAAAAAAAATTAATGGATTTTTTAAATCACAATTAAAAATTCATGATTTCAAAAGGTGAAACAAATGCGTGATATTTAATAGGTATTATATCTTTGTTCAAAACAACACACCTTACTTTCACCACATGAAAATACTATGTTACATAGATCATTTTCTACATAAAATTCGGCCATGGATAGGTAAAACTTATGTGCATATTTTGATGTGTATTGGTCCCAATAGAATTAACAATAACCCCATTAGGATGTTTGGAATTTGATTGAATTGGAAAAAAATATCCACCTTTTTAAATACCTTCTTTTTGGTGTTTGTGACTAATGCCTTATAAAGTTTTCAAGTCGAAAATCTAATCATCAAATGACATAATGCCCAATTTGTTGGCTTTTGCATGGTATTTACCTTATGCATGAATATTGTCAAATACTTGCTGGAAATAATAAAAGGCACCATGTGTCTAAGGTTTTGAATTGTGCACGTAACTCTCCTTCAATTGATGATTATATAAAAGTTATGTGAACCCACTAAGGTGACTTCTTTTTCAATTATGGCCTCCATTTTGCAACTAATACATAGCCATTTCAAAAGAAACAAACCATCGAAACACTTGATTTCTTTTGTCCACCATAAATAATAGCACCCAAGAAATACAAAAGAAGATGACAAGAAAAGTCACAAGATTTTGTTATGGTGGCCATGGCTTCAATGGACATTGATCCATTTGTTATAACCCTTGTTCCATCTATTCCTTGAAATATAATTTTTTTTTGGTGATATCTCTTTGTGATACACCTCCATTTTGTATAAGGGCCTTCGTAATGAATTTGATGAAAGTTCTTTTTCTTAGTTCATTCAAATGAAAGCAATATAGGCATGTATGCAAAATCTTCAACAATGTAGGTGTGGATCTTGATCCAGGAATGATCATCAATGATCATGACTTCATACATACAATGCCACAAAAAAAAACAAAAACTTTAATGACCTTTTCTTACCTCGTTTGTGACTTTGTGATGTAAAAATTCAACAATAGTCCATTACTAATAGTTTTCCAATATTTTGTAGACATTTTGGAGACCCCCAATGTTGACGAAGAAGGCCAAATCTCCTCATACTTTAGCATGGGTCATGCCTTGGTGAAAATTGAAACACAATGGTAAATTGTCAATTTTTGCATTTTTTTCCCTATCTTGAATCCATTTGAACTTTCAAGATCAAGTGTTACCGTCTACAACTCAAAAACCAAAACTTTCAATGAAACACAATATATAAATTCAATCAAAAATCAAAATAGATTCCCAAAAGGAATATGCATTCATTCTAGGTTATAAACATGACAAGAGCTTGCAAAGTGTTATTCTCATTTTTACTATGCCCAAATATGGTTTTGATGATTAAACCATCTTCCAACTATTGTCATAATGTAAACATGTAATTGTATTTCATCTCAAATCATGACCTTTCTATATACTAAAGTCAAAATTATGACTACATGACTATAAATATGATTATAAGCAATTATGACTATAAATGTGATTAGTTGATTAATAGATTAATTCACTTAGCTTTATATGATTAAACTTTAATTGCCACATGGTAATTCATAAATGGATAATAAATATTTTGAGTATATCCTATGCTACCATGTGGGACCAAACAATTAATTAAAAATGATATTTATATTGTAAAGATTAAATCTCAACCATTAAATATGTCATCCATGAATGTGATAGGGTTTAAATGAATGCCCTAAACCCTGAACCCTATAGTCATAAAAGGACATAATCGCAAATGGTGATTATGACTATGACCATGGATATGATTTGAGACATATATGACATGGATGTTTAAACTACATAATTATGTAATCATGCCCAATCATATATCGTGGTTAAGATTAAAAATGTAGTGATTTTAAATTCTATATGCCATGTTTTGGCATAATGTTTTTACATGGACACAATGCTTATGGACATACCATTCCCCCTTAGCTTAAATGGTAAACATATCCTCAGTGATTTCTTCTTACTTGCATATTTTTCCAAATTGTTAGGTTATAGTGCGAACAATACATCCTCCCCCTTCACAAATGGGCAATAAGTACAATTCACATCATGGACATGTCCATTTTTGCCATGTAACATTACAACCCAAGCAAATTTGTGCAACTAACTTTCATATCATTTTTATTTTAGATTATATATATATGGAAAGGCACAATAGGCAAGGCACACAATAGGGTTGTTCATGATAAATGTTATTCCTCCTATTGCTTTTCCTAAGAGCTTCATTTGTAGTTGTTGAACCCCAAGCACATTTTGAAGACCTAAGGATTTAAGGATTGTAGAATTGGAGGAACATCGGCTCACATAAGGAATTATAACAATGCCATATAAGGGAACTTCAAGATCATGACAAACATAAAAACAAGTTTGTGAGTTGATTTGGTTTTCCATTGTGCCTCATTGCTCATATAACCTAGCCTCAAACCAATATATTGTCAATTAAAATGCAAGGTAAGGTCAAAAGAAAATAAAAACAACATAAGTTTGGCCAAAAATGGAGGAACCAAAGAATGATGAACTATATAATTTGGACTCTCCATGTAGCTCTCTCAAAGAATACAAAGCAAAACATATATTTGCACTCGCTACCATTACATCCATGATCTCAACCTTGAGGTGTTGTAGCCATTCTTTCATTGTTTCCACCTTTGACAACAAATTCACAAACCCATTCCTCAAAACCGAAACAACACTATCCACTATGCCACTTCTTGACATTATCATTCTTGGATGTTATAGCATGTTGAAACTTGAAACTAAGAATGGACCACATACTTATGAATGTTATACCTATGAGTGATGAGCTATAAGTGTTAGAGAATCCAAGGATAATTGTTATTCAATTGTGTAGATGGTAGCCCTAAGTGGCAATATGTAACCTTTACCTAAAATATTTAAAGTGGTGATAGGACCTTCCCTAAAGTATCTAGACCTAGAGTATTTAGATGTAAATAACATGGCTAATGTATGAACACATTTCTAGCAATGTTAGGCAATAGAGAAGGTAGTGGATGTAGCATTGTGCCTACTCTTGTTGAGAGAACAAAATAATTCTGGTTAAGATTTAATTATAAACCTTCCATTTCACTTAATGCTTTTGCTTAAGTTAGTTTTTTAGAAAAGATTAGGCAATTTTTAACCACCAAAAAAAGATTGAGTAGAATTGGAAGGCTCACTTGATGGCTTGGTGGCTAAACCCCAACACTCAAAGTGTGCAACCTCAAGGTTGATCACTAGACTTTGGGTCAAGTGCATTTGCAATTAGTAAATTGTGAATGAATTTTTAGGGGAAAATGATAACTTCCATAGTGAGCAGCCCTTTCCTATTGGTGAAATTTGGCCCGAAAATAAAAAGTAGAGACAAAAAATTTGAAAATGAATTGATTCTTTTTTATTTCAATCATCAACTTTTTAAGAATTTCATCATCACCAAATTTGTATATTTTTGTTCCAATTAGCAGCCAAAAATTGTAAGAGTACGATTGAAAAAATTTAAGTGTGATTTTTCATACTTTCATATCTGGTTCATAGTCAGATTTGCTTATGGATAATCACAACTTTGTCTACACCACAAAATTGATTTAAAAATCACTGGATCCAACAAAGCATTTGATTCTGAAACTGAAGTTGGTTGCTAATATCTTTTGTTTTCCTCAAAATTCAAAATAATGGGTGGACAACAATAATTGGGATTTTTAAAGAAGGAAAAACATTAAACCTTCTGTTATTTTCCTTTCCCCCCAAAATCTAAAATTTTTAAAATAAAATAAATTACATATATATATATATCCAAATCAAACTACTAGCAGAGCAACCACCATTGAAAGGGCATGATTGGTGTGTAATATTCCAAAGTGAAGGTATTAGGAACAACTTTCTACTGCCATTGGTTGGAGTAGAATAATAACCCATTTTTTAAAATAACAAAATCCTTTTTGTTGTATTGAAATGTCCATGTAGCAACTTTGGCTTGATGTTGGCTTTCTATTAACATACTCCATGTCCTCTTTGTACTATAGGGCCCATTCCAGCATAGAACACATGGAGCCCAACATGGTGAGCCATGGTTCCATTAGGTGGTAATGGGTTCTTCCAAGGCATGTTCTAAAGCATAACCAATTTTCTAACTACCTATTCAAATTTTAGTTTTGTTCTCAATCATTGATTCACATTAAACCAAAGGTTGATATCTGCCAAAGATTCGTAATGTATTTGGAGGATCACTTACTGAATGTAAAAACCCATGGGCCATTTCGAAAGATAGAATGCCCGCACTTATGAGCATTTCATTTTCCAACATGCCCCAACTCAGTTTTTTCCCCCCCCCATGATACCACAAGTGTTTCATGAGAGAGCTTTTGCCTGAGAAATAGATCTGGGCAAATTGGCTACTTATTGGCCAAATGATGTGCTTAAAGCTAATGCTCAAATCAAAAAGTAGGTTTTGAATGCACAATGAAATTTTAAGGAAGCCAAATTTGCTAAATAATAACTCCTTTTGTAAATGAGTGATCATTTCTTCTTCTTTTGTAAATTCAATGATCTCGGAACTACTTATATTGGATTCAAGGTTTTTGACCAACAAGTTATACCTATATATCTATTTTTGTGACATGTTCCAAAGGTGGACACAAGAGGGGATATATCATTTGCATATCACACCAACCTTTCTTTAAAAAGATGACAACACTAAAAGCAATTGTAAAATGGATTCTTCTAAATTTGACAAACAACAAAAGCATTAGGCATCAATTGGAAATCAAAATCTGACTACCACAAAGTTGATGGGAACATCTTGATCACAAAATGGACAAAAAAGTTAAGGAATCTCTTTCTTAACCTTTTACATTTGAGTGAAATTATCTCTGCGATTTAACTATAAACATTCCTAAACAACACTTGATCATAGCCCATTTTATGGACTTATTAAGCCTTTGCTTTCAAATTGGGGTTTGTGAGCCAATTGTCTAACAAGAGCAACATTTAGTCAAGTTTTGAGTTCCATGTCCGTAAGATCCATGCCTTTGCCATTAGCCTTGGGCCGAATATGATGATGATGAACATAGTTCCAAATGTAAATTGCTAATAGCCAATGAAGTGAGGCAAGCATGCACCCAACCAAGAGCCCCTAGTTTATTTTCTTTGGGGGTCGGGCAGGGAATATTACAATTATTCTACTATTGGGATATGCAAAGTGAATATTTTTTTTGGTGGTGGGTCAATCAGTGAGGCCCATCACCAAAAGAAAAAATCAGCTTTGGATATGAATCACATGGATGTATATCATTCTAAATGTGCATTCACGCTTAGTGTTAGGGACTCTAGTGTTGAGTCCCCTAACACCATGCTAGTAATTTAGAACTTACCAGGAACATTTTATAGTTAACATTCACATAGCATTAAGCTATTGACCATTTAACATTGGGTGCCACCTAGGATGCCACCTAGATTTTCATTTAAGACTAACTTAACATCAAATGTGAATGCACCATAAGTTTCACAACTTGTTATTGCCAAAAAAAAACTCTATGTGTACAAAAGTCCAATTGTCCAATTTGTAGACATTTGAGAATAATGACATAAGTTGCCCCCCCCCCCCCCCCCCCCCCCCAACCAAAAAATTGGCCATGAAACTGAAATAATTTTCCATTCCCTTCAAAAGTTTTTCTTTTTGAGGTTTCTTTTTCCCTATTACCTTAAACCCTAAACCCTACCTACCATTTGTGGATACTAGTTGGCAACTTGAAACTGTTAACTTTTAAAGGCTACTGAGATACCTACTTACAAAATATACCTACCTACTATGTACCTATACACCAATGGAGCCCATTGGTTGCTTTTTCAAGTCTGCACTAATAGAAATCATGTGATGATGAAAATCATGTCCCTTGTGAAACCAAGCACCTTAATTAAAGTCAGCTTTTAAAAAGCTACTCCTAAGTAGGTAGGTTGGCAGGTACCTATTTGGTTTTTTCTATTTTCCTTATTTATTCACCTTTTGGTCCCCACTTGGGTTCAAACATTCACTAGCTAAGAAAATCAACCTTTGAAACCTACTAAGGACCCAAAACTCACTTTCTCTCTTTCTCTTTCTCTCTCTCTCAAAGTTAAAATAACTGACTTTATTATTTCACATTTAAGAACATGATTTAAAATGATATTCTCTTGATTAAAAAATAATAATTCTTGCTGAAATTTGGTATGTAGGCTAGGACCTATCCTACTATGTTGCCCACAAACCCCAATCTTTGGCCTACAATTAAATTATGTAAACTAGGTTCAACAATTTCCATTTTCCCCATGATTGCACAATTCATTCCACACCTCATTTTGCTAAACAAAAAAAAATCTTATAATTGTAATCCTTCATGCACACCCTATAAGGTACTAAAGATTATTAAGCATTTCACTTACAAGAACCCAAGTCTTGTTATCCAAGATATAGGAAACACAAGTGTGTGAAAGATGGGGTTTTTGTATGCAATGAGAGAGAACAAGGGTGTCCAACAATAGGGGACTTGGTGTGTGATGGTAATAGGGGAATTGCAATGATAGAGGTTCCTTTACACTTGGAAATTAAGAAAATATATGCAAAACAACACATAATCATATACCCGATAAACTCTTGATTTGCCAATTATGGGTGATATTTTCATTATATATGAGTTTTTTAATTTTAATTTTTGGGGGTTAGTGGGTTGTGTCCCTTTGTTGAAAATTGATGCAAAATTTCAATAATTATGGATGAAAATATGTATGGACGTGTTGAGAGATTTTCATCCATTTTTAGGATCCATGCAACCCTATTATGCTAATAATCCATGCCAATCTCCTAAATTGCAAATGTAAAAAGATCTCCACCAAAATATCAGGAAAACACTAAATATCACTTCTGTGCTAAGACTGTACTTACCTTGTCACTAAAATAGTAGGACAACAATACCCTAATACCTTGGCCAATTTGACACTAATTATATTTTTTTAGAAATGTTGAAATTATTAAAAATGATTTCTTCCAAATCAACAAATATTATGAAGGATAATAGTGAATATTTAGGTATATTTTATTTGTTGAAATGATTTTTTTCAAAATTACTTAATTATTCGACAAACATGTGTTGAAATGGCCAAGGTATTACGGTAATAACTAGATAACAATAAAGAGTTGATTTCCCAACACACTGACTTGTATTTCTTTTTGTGACACAAATTGAATTGCGAGGAATAGAAAACACCCCCACAAGAGCCCATGTTTGGTTACTAAAGGTTAATCGGTGCCTACCTTAATACCTTCACCTCAACTGCAACGACAACAATAAAATTTTGGATGAGGCAATTGCCACAATGGTGTAAAAATGGGTTTGTTTCACTCTTGTGAAAGAATTTAGATCCAAAGTAAGAATCAATGGTTTAGGTTATAGGTATGAAGACCCACATTTGAAATTCAGATTAAACACTAGAACTACCTATGGACCGTTACATGGGAAGTTACCTACTTGGAAGTGACAACACAATTCCACCTCTATGGGGGATGCATTGGAGTGATTCGACTAAGGATTGCCCCGAGGTTTAGGTGTTTAGGTAGTTGGAGGGTTTAGGGTTTAGGGTTTAATTTTTTTTGTTGGGATGGCCTCTCCTAGCTTTCTCCAGGTTTTCTCCTCTAGGGATTTTGACCTTTCTTCCAATTCATTGTTTTGTTATTTCTATTGTGTTCTATCTTCATGCTTGGCAAGCCAATATTGCCTTCTTCATCTCTTTGAGAAGTCTACAAAATGTGACAAAACATGTGCAATTTGTTTCAAACCATGTACTTCCATTCGTCTTGTCTTTACATAACCTTTGGGATTTTTTTTGTGATGGATAGGAAAACTAGTTCAAGGACTCAAAATAAACAAGGGGTGTGTCACACTATGGCCTTGCCATTTACATTAAAAATTATCTTAAGGGAAAAAAAGAATTACGGAAACTCAAATATTTCACCATGCAAAAAGATAATCTTCAAAAAATCTTCTAAAAGAAACTAAAATCCTTAAGATATTATGACTCTATAACTAATCTCAAGTTTCAAAATACACCTATTACCTAGAGGCCAAAATCCCTTAAGCTATTATACTTTATAATGAATTTAAACACAATATCCTTGCATCGGTAGGCAAGGCCAATAGACATTTTAAAAATTGTAACCCTAATTTCAAACCACTCATGTAATTGCATCCTTTTCATAATACCTTTGTCCTTATACTCTGTAATCACCATGTTTAGGGAAAGTAAAGGAAATTGTATCACAAGTTTTTAACATGTTTTTAAAAAAATTCAAAACCTTACCCTAAAGGGTTTTCAAATTTTTAAATATATATGATTCAAGATTGTAGCTAAAATTCAAGTTTACAGGAACAATCTTTATAAACTTGCCTCTCGATACTACTTGTTTAAAAAGGCTTTTTATCAAGGGCCACATCCTAGATGCAAAGAAGTGAAGATGGTTTCTAACCAAATTGCGACCAAAATTGAAGGAGTTGTTGGTGGTTTGCACTTATCAAGACATAGATGAACTCCTATCAGCTACTATAGAAGTGGCCAAAATGTTGGGAGGGATAGGAGAAACACCATATGAACCTTTATAGGAGGAGAAGGAAGAGGAATTAACACTAGGAGAGACCAATACTAACAAGTAATTACATGTGTTCAATGAAACTTTGGTTAATTACTTTGGGCGAGGAAAATATGGCGATAAAGGACCTAGTCCATGAATGACCAACATCATCCAATGCCAACATTGCAAGTCAAAAGAACATATCACATTTGCATGGCCTAAACTCACTCATTTTAAGGCCAAGGTGTGCCAAATGTGGTCGGGGGCATAAAAAAGATAATTGCAGTCTTAAATGTTCTTTTTGTTTAGGCACGGGGCAAACAAAAGATAAATTTTGGAAAAAGAATGGCAAGGGCTAATCCGCTTGTGCAAATTTCTTGAAAATGTTAATCAACGATGAATATACTTTATTGACTAAATTAAACTAGCTATCTGGAATAAAGCACAATGTTTTCTCTAGAGTTAAAATGCCAAAACTCAAGATGCATGTATAAGCATCCACATCTAGAGCAAAGGCATCAAAAATATTTGAGGAAGAAAATAGAAAATTTTCACCACTTAAAACAAATGGAAACATCAAATCTAAAATATTGTCACATTTTGTTAAAAGGAAGTTTCTTTAACACCCATGGAAACCATCTTCATTATTCTTAGGGAGTTGGAATATCTTGAAGATCTAGTGAAACTAAAAGCAACTCAAACACAAGTAGCTGTCATGGACACCTTTACAATTAGACAAGTTTGCATCAACAAAATGCACCACATCTAAATTCTCCATTTGGTGGTTGACATTAATTGAACATTGATTGAAAGCTTGGTTGATATCAATGCATCAATGTCAATCATGGCAACCAATGTGGTAAGAGAGTTTGGCATAATGCATTTGGTTTTTGGTCATGAGATGTGTAAAACTATGTCAAGAATAATCACTCAAGCCTTGGGAAGGATCATTGATATCCTTCTCACAAATTGCAAGGTGGTTTGCCAAATGATCTTCTCAGTTGTAGACATTGACAACTACGATTTATCCTTAGGGTAATCTACATCAAAAAATCCCTAGAGTTGGGTATCCTCCCCTTTTCCAAAGAAGAATCCAAGTGATGGGTATTTTTGGATGTAGCAAAACATTTGTCAAACAACATGAAGATGCTCAATTTGATATGCATGCATGTGCCGACTAACAATGTTGATGACATATTCAAGGTCAAGTTAAGTCTTGGTCAAATAATGAAGTTTACCTACCATCCACCAATAAATAGTAGCATTGATTGGTTCAATGCCAATATCATGTTGAATACATGTGCTTTCATGGATGGGAACAAAAACTAGTGCGAAACTAACCATGTGGAAGTCATTAAGGAAATTTCGGGCATATGATGTTTGGTGAAACAAAAGACCATGTGTGGTGCGCTTGAATTCGACACCAAGATACTTTTGCATAGGGTCCAAGTTAGTCATATCAAATTGTGCCATCAATTGAGACTTGAATTAAGCTATTCCATGTTTATCATTACAAGGAAATGATGATCAAATTTGTAGTTTTATGATAGTAGATATTGGAATTGACTCCATTCTTGATCAAGCTAGGTTGGAGCAGGGTAGAATCCATTCTAGAACATTAAGCACGAGGGCTTCGTTTGAGACCATATAATGCAGGATGAAGTTGACAAACAAGGTGTTCAAAACCAAGAGTTGGTAAGCCATCAATTTGAACCATGTACACTTCTTCATCAAAAACCCCATTCAAGAATGTAGTTTGGAAATCAAGGTGGTGGATGGGCCACCCACAATGTTTGACAAGGCCATTCATAATTTGAATAATTTCCCACTTTACTACAAGAGTGAAGGTTTCGAAATAATCAAACCCTACTTTTTACTAAAACTGTTGACAATTATACAATCTTTATAACAATTTTCTTGTCCACTAATTCTAGGTTTAATTTAAAAAAGCTTAACATGGTGGCAATTTTCAATTGTCAATCGTATGCTCACCAATAGTGCATTGACTTAGTATACCCTTGTGCCATGCAAATATGTCTTGAAACTACTCCAACAAGGACCACATTTCGTCTATTTATTTCTCATCAAGAAATGTACTCAAGTGGAACTTTGCTTTGATATTAATCCACCTATCCTCCTCATTCTTAGATTCCTTTCCTTATGATGCAAGGTGTGGAGAAATATGAAATGGAGATTCAAAACACTTGTTTGTAGCATTTTTGGTTCTTTGTTCTTCTTATGCTTGAACACACTGAATCCAATCTCCATAAACATTATCCTTTTTGTATAGTCCTTCTAATAGTTTTTGTTGTTGTCCATGTAACACCAAATTGAACATTTGCATTGGTGTTTCATCTTCCACTACTTGATTCATACCATAATCATTCAATTTTTCAATCAAAATTTCTTCTATTGATAGAATTTTATAAAGATTATTATCTACATTTTGTTCTTCTTCTTTCAAATTTCCTTGAGAAAGGGAATCATTAGTACAATTGGCATAATTAGAAAAGGTTAATGAGGAATCCAATGCAAGTCTTTCATCCGCACACGACTGTTCCAAGCTCATTTTGCTGAAATCCTCTTTCATCTAATCATGTCATGAAACTTCCGATCTTGAAATCCTATGAAGCATATTGACCACATTAAGGGGCAAAACTTCAACTACTATACTAGGTCTATTCCAAACTTGTATAACTCCCTTCTCAAGATCTATGACCGCTCCAATTTTCATAAGAGGAAGCAAAATTTAATTTCACGATTGTGATGTGAATCTAAGTATTAATCATTAGCAAATTGTTGTGAAGTTGTATGTATTTGTTGACTATTGCATGAACTAGGACTAGACATGACTGCCCCCACAATAATCATGTGTGACAATCAAAGTGCCATTAAACTCTTTAAGAACTTGGTTTTTCATTTTTCATGATAAAACAAAGCGTTTTGAAATAGATTGGCATTTTATACAAGAGAAAGTAGAAGAAAAAAGAATTTAGGTTGATTTTATTAGTACAACAAAGGCTGATATGCTCACAAAGGCTTTAAGTCAAATTAAATTTGAAGCATGTAAAATAGATTCAATCAAAAGAATGTTGAGTTTGAAAGTTAGATAATGATCTAATGAGTCTATTTTTAAGTAGTCTCCTAAAAAATTGATTGGGATTAGCAAAGTCAATGTGTGTGCAAGTGTCATTACATTGCGAATGGAATTATTTCTTCTAATAAAGTGTGAGGGAGGATGTTGTTGATGTTGTAAGAATGATGAAAAAGATATTTAGATCACTCACAAAAAAATTGGCGATGAAAAAACATTGTTGACATCTTGCTTAGAGATATTGTAGAAGAAACATATCTATGTTGCCTTATTGTTTGATCTCCCTCATCCACCATATCTTGCCGATCAAAGGTGTTTGTGTATGATGAGTGTACGAGGGGGTGTTGGAACCGATATACTCTTAGCTTAGCATCATTCATCCCTTGGATAGCTTATGTAGGACTTTTAGTATGAATGTTATATTTAGAACGAGTCTAGGATATTTGTAGAGGCTTTCTCTCTTTGTTTTGTGAACTGATTTGTTCCCTTACAGTGACTTCCATCTGGGGTTAGCATTAGTTCTTCTTTCAAAATCTAGTGAAATCGCGTGATGTACAAAGACACCTTCTGTTGTAGCTAAAATCATCCTTTAGAGCCGCTCCGCAGGTGCTCTGAGTACATGGCAATGAAACACAATATTTCCCAAAACCAGGATTAGTTTCTTTTCTTTTTTTCCCAACCCCACGCTAAAACTGACACTGCACATGATCCGTAACCAATAATAGCTACTAGCATCGAGCCCACTTGGACCAACCACCTGTCTAACAGTCTATACAACAATCAACAGCAGGTATTGTCCTTTGCTGAGTCTTTTCCCTGCCTTGATAATCTTGGGGAAAATGTCCAGCCCAAAGCCATTGTGCTGAGCCAAAATTTACTGCCCAAGGCCATATACCCAGAACCTGTGGAGCTGCTCTTAGGCCCACTTTACACTACGAGTTGAGGCCAATGTCGAACTCAAATCATGCATTCCTATTCGTGCAAAAGTTGAAATCAGCCCCAAGGGCTAAATTACACTAAGAGTCAAGGCTGAAATAGAAAAAATCTCTTCAATCTGCCCCAAGTTATTAACAAATGCTGAACTTTATGGCCTTGTATTGGTCCCAAGGCTGAAGAAATGGATACCATCAAATTTAGGAAGCCAATTTGCAACCCTTGTGGCCAATGTTGTACCATTTATTAGTAAATTGGAGGGCCAGATAAAAAGCCAAAAATGCTCAAAGTTGGCCCTAACTTTTTTCAGCCCTGACTCCTAGTGTAAAGCAGGCCTTAGGCTAAATCAGGGTCTCTGAGTTCAAATTTAACATTTCTTTGATGCGTCTTGGAGTTATTATCAGGGAAAGGAAGGGCTCACTAAGAAGGTGAATGTATCAAAGTAGGTGCAGGTTCAGCCTGGCGATTAATAACAGGTTTCCCTAATTCCTTCACAAACAACAGACTTGGTTGCTGGCACCATGACACAAAGCAAGCCAGAAAACCAAAAATGAGCAAAAAGTTACTGGCGTTCACTAGGCTAAGGCCTCAAATCTCAGATCCAACATGTTCGCACTTTCCACCAGATGTGAATCGTGCTAATTGTGGTTCTCCACATAAGGAGTCAAAAGGGCCTTGCAGTAAAACACCATTAGGCCCACCTGACACGAGGGTCCAGGGTCCAATTTCCTAGGACCCAATTTGGACTCATGTGAAGCAACTTGAATCCTTGAGTTGTACCTGCGTCCTCAGCCTGATTGTTGGTACTCCAAAACAGGAGCTCTCCTTTCACCACTGTCTTTTGGTCCAAACCAATTGATTTTCCCTCTAAAACAGGTGCCATATTAGCCTCAATTTGCCACTTTTCGGTCTTGGACCCTCATCTAAAGTCCTTGGGACCAATAACATTGCTTCAATTCATTTGTCTCTGGACCTTGGACCCTCGTCTAAAGTTGCCATTAGTTTCACAACATGTTTTTCCATTATTTATTTATAGTGCACACATATATACCTCTGTACCAGTGTTTTCTTTTTCTTTTCTTTTTTCAATTTTATGGTTTGTAAACTTTGTTGATTTTTTTCATTTTTAGAGATTTTTTTCTCGACTTCACACTAGTATAACCAAATTTCCCAATTTCTTCAGAAAAAAAATTGTAGCCACAGTGCGAAAATCCACGAAGAAAAATCACTGCTCTGTACAGGGGTTTTTCCACTCTGGATTTCTTTGCTATGACCGTCCATGTAATTTTTCCTTTTGCCCCCAGGCTCCTCCGATCATAGCCACTGGCCAGGGCGAACCAGCACCTAAACTGGTACACTTGCCTTCTTGAGTGAGGCCTCTTGAGTTTAGGGTTTTGGGTTGTAGATTCAGAGACCCTGATTTTGTCTTATGATGCTACATGTATCTATAATGTTTTGAAGCTGCCCTCAAAAGCTTTGGGATTTTGACCGTGGTTCTAATGTAGGCCAGGTTCACCCAACCAAGGCAAATTGACCCCGCAAAGCCCATTTGAATTGCTCGTAAATATTCTAAATATTTATAAATATCATTTCCCTGTACTAAATCAGAGTCCCAAAGTCCAAATCTATAATTTTTGGGGCCTAATATGGCCATTTCAATGGGTTTTGGGGATTTTTACAGTGATCCCAATGTGGAGGTCAATTCACCTGGTTCGCCCATGGCCCAATTAATGATGCATTGCCTGCAACATGAGCTCTGGCAGAGCGCTTCAATAATGCACTGGGTGAAATCAGCCAACAGCAGGAAACGTGTGGATCAATAAATTTTTTGGTGACTTTTGAGATATATAGCCCAAGTGGCTATTATCGGTAGGAAGATTTAGTCAGATTTGGCTATCAGCTAAATATGGCATTCGAAAATTTTTAACATATTTCTCTTATTTTTGGCTACCTACTTGAAAACTAGGTATGAAAAACTGACGATGTTTTTTTGAATTTGGTTGAATTTTGGCTACTGAGAATCTCAAAGGGCATTTGATTTTAACACTTTTTAAATTTATGACTTAACTTTTCTTCAGCTATAGTTTTTTAGTGAAAGAAAGGTCGGTGTGTGGATGTGAACAAAAGTCATGATGATAAGCATGGGCCAAGAAATCGGTAAGGCGCGTATGCTACAGTCTGAAGAGTCCCGACAAAACCCTTCTAGAAGTTTCTGGCGGAGGAGAAAATGAAGAAGAAGAAACATCTGTGAGAAAAGTCGGAAAAGGAGTAAGAAAAGAGAGTGGGAATTCCAGGGAGATCGT
>Ga0209208_10006645_pt1 | contig 15916 bp, 17 predicted proteins | sample S1TSphfallax_3_FD_187694 | JGI IMG/M metagenome (GOLD analysis project Ga0209208, IMG submission 187694) | Host-associated microbial communities from peat moss isolated from Minnesota, USA - S1T2_Fd - Sphagnum fallax MG (SPAdes) (version 2) | ecosystem: Host-associated > Plants > Peat moss >...
GGGCTGGCCTCTGGCCCATTATTACTTCAGATATTCATATCTCAAGTTAGTAGTTGAAGGATGACCTCTAGCTTAGCTCTGGATCTTTGATTCTGGACCATGTCCTTCTCCACATTTTCTCGCCCCCACCCTCCCTCTCCCTATCCCTCTCTCTCTCCCTTTTATTCCTGGAATAAAAGCTTGTAGGATCACATCAAGTCAAGCAACACATAATGACTGTGTTGGTATTGTGGCAAAACCTTGAGTGGAGCCCAGGATGAGCATCTCATAGTGGGCTATGGTGACTACTTTTGTCCAAGGAGTCAAGTTTGAAGCAAGGAACTTTTTTGTTTTTTAAGCTGTTTTTGGAACCTTCTTCTGGAGGTAATTATCTCCACACTGAAATTAAGGACCGAGGGGTGAACATGGACTCAAATGCAGATGCTTGTTGAAAGAAGCTGGCCATGAAAGCTTTTAAGATTTGTGGTGTGGAAAAGTGATTTATGGAAGGAGGGGGGGCATGAGAAAGAGGGAGATGTGTTGTTACGAGGAAGAATAACTTATCTGTCTGGGGCTGTAAGTAGGCACGATATGGTTGTGTTATGGAGGTGTGTTGGAGAAGAAGACAGTTGCACAGAGATAGTAATGAGTGATGGAAGTAGGCACACAATATACGTGTTATGCAGGTGCTTTGGAGAGGAAGATAGTTGCATAGAGGTAGTAGTGAGATGCTATGTAACAAGAGAGGTGTGGCAGCAGGTAAATTTAGGATGAAGGGGGAGGTGTAATAAACCTTTGAGTCATGCAGAGTTGAGTTGTTTTTTTTGGGGGGGGAATGATTCTGGGCTTTTGTTCTGTACTGCACATGCTTTGAAAATGAATGTTGACATCAAAGGACTTGGTGGGAAGTGTGAATCACTCTCAAAGTCAAAGTCAGGCCTTAGGCTGTGCAATTCAGAGGATTGGTGCTTGAGTTTTCCACTGTGCAGTCTCTGCAATCTAAAAGTTGATGGGTCTGCTCAGATGAAGCATAGCACCAAGAGCAGCAGGTAGAAGCGAAGAACATCAGATCTGAGGGGATGTCACGAGTCTGTGAACTGGTACAGTGGGTAAATTCCACTGAGTTTGTACATCTTTGTACATCTTCATGCCTAGCGAAGATGTCTAGTACAGAACTATCTGGTCAAGAAAAATCTGCCGTGCTCCTTTTTGTGAGAACTTGGGGCTCCCTTTACTTTGGATAACATTCACTAATACATGCTTTGTACTACCTTGTCACCCCAAATCCAAATGTAATTACAAATTATGAAGTGATGAAGGCCATTGGCTGGTATTGGATTTAGAATTAGGCAATAAGCAGCATGTACAGCCTGCTAATAGAGAGCAAAGATAATTTGTACAACAAAACTCTGTTGATGAGCTCTAAAAGGGCCGATTTCCTTCAAAATCTGTAAAAACAATTCAATACATGTGGAAACCAAAAGAGATTGGAGTCTTCTCTGGAAGACAGTAGTGCCCATAAACCTGCAGTGAACCAATTCTGTCAAAGATACAATGAAATAAAAAGAAAACTCTTATTCCATGGCCAAAGGGCCACCTACCTTAAAACAAGTCTGCTGGGCAGTAGTACGCAGCTAGTAAAGGTCATTAGAGGGACTGGATGGATGCTCTCCTTGCCTCAAAGGGATGTTGTCTAGCATGTACATTCTGAAACTTTGAAATGGCTTTCCTGACTCTAATATTGTGATTTATATCTTTAGCAACCAAAAACCCACCTCTCTAGAAGAGCAATGCACAGATGGCAAGCAGTTGACAAGGAGTTCTTGGAGCTTGCCAGTAAAGAAAGGCCATCAATTTTAAGGCCATCCACAAATGGTCTTCTGCAGTAATCAAATACAGCCTGAGCCTGTATTTGTAAAAGCATCAGAGAACAACTACACAATGCACAAATGCAAGGAGAGCAATAAATGATTGGGTCAATTCTATCATGCCAAACAAAAAAACTCTGTAAAAGACCTACTTTCTTGTATACAGGAAGTGGGGCTCTCCCTTTTTGTGCGATTTTCTCTGATTGAAAATCTTGCTTGCATTTTTAATTCATGAATTGCCGGCAGCTGGGTGCACCGCAGAAGCATTCCACTTTGTGCGAATCCTCTTCATCAAACCGGTAATTGTATCTGGAATGACATGGCAACGATTACTGATAATCAGGTGAAGCTATCTGAATTGTTGTAAACTACTTGGGATGCTGTAACAAAACTGTGGGTCTCATCAGTCAACATGTATATCTTTGTCAGCATTAATAAGTTCTCTGCACTAGTCAGCCTCAATGTATGTAAAAACAAAATAATGCTGGATTCTTTAAGGTTGTTTGGGACCAATACAAGATAAAGGAACTGATGACACACCATACTATGGCTAAGTGTTAAAGCTTGGATCTTCAACTTGACAAAACCAAAGGAGTTCTGATTTCCATTTGATGCAAGATTCTGTGCACTCATAGGAATTCTCTTCCTTGACAACAAATTTGTCAAGTCCTCTTTCACCAGCTTCTCAAAGAAAAAAAAGCTATTCAGACAATACCTTTCTAAACTTAATACCTCTAGAAAATACATCAACGTAATTTGTTGAAAGAACATTTAGATTGGCTGAAATCACATCACCATAGTGAGGATGTATAAGCTCTATGAAAAGGAATGCATGGATCAATGAGAGAATTCAATCACAATGAGAATCACTTTCCATAGAGGAGGGTGTAAAAAGAAGGATGAGCACCACAAAGAGGAAGGGATTGAACTAGGTGCTTCCAAAATTGAGTGTCTAAGCAGTAGAAGAGAAGGTTTAGGACATTTTCTCCATAAGAAACAATGTATACTTTATCAACTCTGGCTGGCTTTCTACTGATTGGAACACAGGACAGACATGGATTTGGACAGACTTCACCATGGCCTGGACCACTTTGTGAGGTTATAGCCTCTTGGAAGAAAGAATGAAGGATATTCACCCATTTTCCTTCTACCAGAGTGGCAGCAAGTTTGAATCTTCTATCATCCTAGTCATCACTCTCATTGGATCCAACCACTCAAATGACTTGCAGAAAAGTTGAGACAACTTACGTAAGCTCAGAGCCTGCTGCAACATCTTTCCGTGCAATAAGAACTATGCGGCTGTCTCCTTCCCCATTCTCTTGCTGGAAGTCTAAGATCTTTGCATAGCAGCTGGGCTCGCACTGTATTGCCAATACCATGAAAAGGATCAGAAACATCATGGGATCACCACCTTTCTCATTCCTTTGTCTCTTGAACAGTCTAGAAACCCACGCGATTACTAGCTTTGTGCTACTCTCAACAACCATTGACATGTTTCACTGGTTAGCTTTCAAAGGATTATCATCCCCATTCTTGGGGCAGCAAAAGAGTTTCCAACAGGGTTGTGCTTAATGGGCAAACACATGAAAGCAATGGCCACTTACAGAATGGTTGATAAGACGGCCAATGTTGCCTTTATCAGTAGCATCAATGACAATTTCCTCATTAACTTTGAATAGCTGCATTGGCAAGCAAACAAAGCACATTCTGTGTCAAAACACCCAACTGTTTCTACTATGTTCAACCAATTTCAATAACTCAGAACAGCTCCAAAGGTCATGAAATGTTTACATACATAGCAATCCTTGCTCTCCTTATTGTACCGAATTTCTCGCAAGTCTGCAACACTTCGCCGTACACGCTCCCCCCGATACTCCAAAACCTGATGAAAGAGAAACAAGTTTCAGAAACATAATCGATTTTTCTCTTTCACAAAATACAAAAGGTAATATTGATGATTTTTGGAAGGCTAACAACTCCATACAAAACCTAAAAATTTGTCCCATTCAATGTGCAAGCTCTCAATGATGACATACTAAACTTGTACTGAGGGAAAGTGGGAAGAACAGTATGTACCATTTCCCCTTCTTGAATGGCACGTCGAGCAAACAATCCCCAACCATGTATTGCAGACTTGCCGAAGCACACTGTCTTTTTCTCCGTTTTCTGAAACAAATTGATACATGAGCATTTGCATCAAAGAATGAAAAGATGTACACAAATCATCATGATGCACTCCCTAATACAAATTGGTATGTGAAAATGCTAATTACAATGGAACTACAAGTCATAATGGTACCCAAAGGAGAGAGTAGAATGTTACAGCTCTGCAGAAATGCTGATTTCAACACCATTTAATGAAACATCCCCATTTTCGGCTCATGGATAGTGAAGGATCCAAAACCCACAAAAACATTGACAGCATTTCTCTAAGTATGCTACATCAAGCTTGTGAATTTGATTACCTAACTTCTGTTTAAAATGGTTTCCACATGACAGGTTTCTGAGAAGAAATCCAGTAGGATACAAAATACCTGAAGGAAAGCCAGCCGTTCTTCATTTGAGAAAACCTTTTCTTTCTTTGGATCCAAAACAGGGATATCCTATCATGACCAGTTTGTACAGAAGTCAGCAAACCCAGAAAACAAAGAGGAGATTTAACACCATGTGTGATCTCAAATGTGTCATTGCAACACATCCAGAGAAGTCAAACTCCACCAAAAAAAAGGAGATTTCATACCATGTGCATTTCACATGTCCAAAAATTCAGACTCCACAAAACATATTGCTCGCCAGAGAAAAAAGGCCAGTAAAAAGAACAAGCATAGAAGCAGGAGAGAACCTTATCACTAGAAGAAATTGAGAGGGTACAAGAATCTCACCCTCAAACTGTTAATATTCTCAACTGTATTCCAGCTTATGCCTGTGGCACGATATGCAATTGCTTCCCCTCGCCTCTGTCATTGATCACCTTTTGTCAGAGTCAAGCTTTTTGTAACCTTCCTGATCCTCTACAACCTGCCTCATGGCTTTTAATCCAAATCCAAATAAGCGGACATTCAGAACCAGATGTACATCTTATGTTATATAGCCACTATCATCACCGTGCAGCTTTTGAGGAACTGCTACTTCCAAATGGAACATTCTGTAGGTCAAGGCAGATCACCTTGAATTTTGCACCCTTGTCATATGTAGTGTAAGGTTGACACCTAGCAGCCGATGATAGGTCAGTGCTGTTGTGCTCCAAGGAGTGTTCATGGGTGCTAGGGACATAGCCTCCAGCAATCAATGTCACAACACTCTCCCCCATCTCTCTGGCCTGCACCAAATCTTTCTTAAGTGCTTTCCCTTGGGGCGATTTCAACATCAGGTAGGTATCCGGATTCGGAGTCCTGTAATAACAATCCAAGCAAATCACATATGCCTCAGTCTAGAAACCAAATGAGCTTTACACATATGAAGGTTTATTGATTATGCGTACATTGTCAGGTAGAGCTGATAAGAGTGGAATTGAATGATTGTTGAGATGCCAATCCTAGAAAAATTAGTGAGGTTGTATATATGTTACCTATGGTTGCTGCAGAACATATTCATTCGGGTCAAGGGAGCTCCGGACTTGTTTACTGTACACATCTGCAAAAATTAAGAGGCAGCATCTTGTCAGAGATTCCCTTGAGACCAGGTAAATGTAGCTGAGAACTGATGCAACAGTTGGAAAACCTATCCTCTTTGAATAACAACAATGAACAGAAGACTATTGGGTCATTACAAACACGAAAGCAGCTTTGAAAATTCAAGTCAGTGTATGTTGGTCATGCCTCCATGTGATAGCCAGCTCTGAATCCACACATGGTATGAAATGAGGTTCGACAATTCTTGTGAGCACAGTGAATGCAGGCACCATGTCTCTGGCTGCATATTGTACATGTCTGATGACAAAAGCCCATTCCACATGCATAAGTGCACACATTTCAGTTCTGAATATCATGAGCCAGCCACATGAGCTGTGGAATCATAAACATCCACGAATCCATTTCCAGTAATTGCCAATAGATTGAATGTCAGAAAAAATTGGATAAACTTTCCCCATGTTCAAAAAACAATCTCCAATGCTTGAGATGCCGACTAGACATCACAGGCATGCACATGTGTTATGGATTGACCAACCTGATGGAAAGTTGAAATGTTAATATTGATGAGGCCATCAGCAGGCTCCATCTTGGCAGCACTCTTGAATCTCACCTCAGGAACAAACCATCCACATGTGATGTGTACCCACAACCCCTTGAGTGTTGAAGGCTTCAATGCCCCACCTGGTCATGCAACTATGCATTTAGAGTGGGTAACAACTTGCTTGCTTCCCCCCATAAATTGCATAGCAAGTCCAATCAAATGCTACAGTCTTAAAGCAGCTAATTCAAAAGTGCATATGACTAAAGAACTCCATATGTAAGGATCGGCTCAGGCTCAAGAAATTTATAACAAGAGCCTTCAGTGTAGACCTGAGAGAAAAAGAATCCACCAAAAGAAGAATGAGAGGTCCAGTATAATGAAAGCAGTAGCAGTCACCTTTTACAGGACATAGACAGCATTCTCGTTCTTGATCTGGTGTCTCACATGCTCGACAAACCCATGAGCCCATGTTCTCTGATGCTTTCACTCCATAACATTCCTCATGAACTGCCACTTGACAACTGACACAAATAACAAGGAAAATGAAAAATGTAAGCTACACAGTTTATTAGAAGCTCCAGGAACTCAAAAAGGCTCACTAATCTGACTCTCTACACTGGTGAGTATGCAGGGTCAAAAGATCCTGGAGGGCTTGAGTTTTGAAAGTGGGAACATCTTCCAAGTACATTGTGCAAAACTTTAGAGATTATATGAATAATGCATTACCGATTGCAGATAATCATTTTGTTGTAGTCATAATCCTCAACCCAGCGACAAACTGCACACCTCTCTGATGTCCATGTTGACTCTACAGGCTCATATGGAGCTGTACAAATTCAGAGGCCAAACATCAGAAAAACAATCAATCAATGTTGACTAGACCAAAGAGTATATAGCTTCAATCCCAATTTTAGGCTATGCTATTGTAACTTGAATTACAGATTCTAATAGACATACACTTGCATGAACACACTGATATCCAATTTCTTCACCATCAGATTCAGCAACATCAATGACTTGGAGATGACCAAAAAAGTTACTTAGATTAAAAAACATTCTGAAGGTTCAGGGTTGGAATTCCTGGTCTCACCATCTAGAGCTGATCGCAGAGCCTGCTCTCGTTGCTTGGCAGGTACAACTACATCTGGTCCTTCATAAGCAAGACCAATTGCACCACGAACCAATATTTGCTGAAGCTGCATCACAATCCCCAAGTGAAAAGGAGTAGTTAACATTTCAGATATATAGGACTCGGCTCTTGCTCTCCTTCTGCATAACCAGAGTAGAGAACACAAAGGAATGACAAACCTTTCCAAATATAAAATCATAGGACTATAGCCAAAATAAAATTGGAGATAAAGCTTGAAGCAAGACAACTTACCCAGCTCACCAAAGGTTGCTCAAGGTTCTTCACCCGAATGCTCTCCTTCCACTTCTTCTTGCGACATCCTGTGTGTCTTTCCCACTCTGAGGGTCTCATGGGTTTTTCCTTCCCTCCACATGCATCACACTTGCAAATCACTCTGCCAGACAGTCAAACAGAAAAAGAACCCATGGGAAAAAAATGGTAGCAACCCAAATGTCTAATAGTTCTTCAGAAAGAGAAAAAATTAGATTGTGTGCACATGCACTAGCTACTCTTGCATTTGTGTTTATCCATTATTCCAAAAAGCCAGTAACAAAAGATCCTAATATGTAATGTTACAACACCATAAGAGAAAATATAGACAAAACTCAACCAGAGCTCTTGCTCTTACAGGCTGATTCAATGATACAACAAAAATCCATACTTACTCATGATACTTAGGCAGATAATCTCCCTCCATTCCACAGCACAGTACAGGCAAATGCTCCGGAACTACAATTGAGCTTGGACCTGCTCCGGTACTGCAAAATTGAAAAAATTCAATTTGCTGAAATATACATAAAAGTATTCCGGAAAGTAGTACAAAGCTCATGGTAACGGTTCTCAAATAGTGGCACATGACAAACTCAGAAGGTTGACTAGTCAAAGAATTGATTGCATTCCAATGACATGAAATCTTTTCATTCTCAGAAAGACTAATGGAGTGGAGACATACTTCTCTGCTATTTTGGGCTTTTTTGATAAGGATTGATGCTTCCTGCATTCAGGGCAGCTGTATGAACTGCCCTCTGCAAGCTCCTGTAACTCATACAAGGCCCCAGCAATGAGTCAGCCATGATACCCCCCTCAAAAGTTAGGCTCTCACAAGCACACATCACAACATGTGTACAATCCAATAAATGGCAGCCATGGCTCTCTTGCACCAAAGCCTACTCCAGAACCAACATACTTGCACTAATGAAGGAGGGGAAAGTGGAAACATTAATCACCTTCAATTTTTTGTTGGTGAGCTTGTCACAGTCAGCATGAACCCATATCTCACATTGATCACATTGTGCCTGCAGATTAGGGAGTTAAAAAAAAAGAAAACATACTGAAATTTGGGACATCCCAGAGAACCCTTTATGTGTAAACTCAAATACTAGCAAAATTTTGTCTGTGGAGCAGCTGTGTGCATAAACAGTTATATAGTATACTGAAAAAGCCAAACTATATCAAATGTGATTGCAGAGAAAGCTCAACTACAATACATCCACAAACAAGCAGATGTTGTGTCAGTACCAAACCAAACCAAAAGAAAACACAACAAGAGAGAGGGGTGGTCACAATTTTTGTTTGTGGCTCTCAAGTACTTACAAAGCTATTCTTGTCATTTGGAAGCCAGACTCTCTTGCACACACCACAATATTGCTTTGATTTGTACAACTGTCAAACCCAACACAAGCAACAGACAAATCATCGTCAAAAACTTGTGATGGTGGTTACATTCAGTGGATTCCATCAAATGCATTTCCCGGCTACACTGCAGTTGCAGTTATTGTTGTGATGAATTAAATCAAAATATTGCAGCCAGTCTCCAATGCTCAAAAATCTAATGGAGCTGATGGAAAATAATCAACAAGAATGGAGAACATCTCTAGCTTACCTTCACACAGTGTTTGCACAGCAGATTGTCCTTTGCACTCTCCTTTTTTTGTACAGGCAGCTCTGCCAAGCACCCTGGGCATATTCGCCTTGACTTGGAGCTGGCCGATGTTGCCTGCAGAAGTTACACAAGTGAAAAAAACAATCAGAGATTACACTTGCAGAGCCCATGAGAAAAGGATGATTGTGGTAAGGAAGAGAAAATGAGTACCTTCATTGTAACTGAAGGCAAAGGCTCTGGCAGGGCCTTATTGGTTTCAACAGAGTGGTGGTCATCCTCCCATTCCTCACTTCCAACAGGGAGAGAATTTTTTGCCTTTGTTGTGGCAACAGAAGGATGCACTTTTCCTTTCAACTCCTCATGTCCCTCTTCATAGCCAAGATCTGCAAGCTTGGCTTCATTAATCGCTTGCCTGAAATCACTGGGACGACTCCTATTTAACTGTGTTTGCCGTTGAAACCTAAACCCATATCCACAAAACAACTGCACTTTGTTAGGACATTCTCTGACACAAAAACTGATCTTAAAGAACAAAGACTTTTCCTGGCCACACAGAAGCTTCTCACATATTGCATCACATCTTCCCAAGGATTTGGCAACATACCATCTTTGCTAATCAATAGGGAATGGAGAAAATGCCAGCCTGCAGATATTGCAAGGACCTACAGAAAAATTCTCACCTCTCTAGATAACTGTCAAATGGGAACATCATCCCTTGCTTCACCCATGCATAATCCTGTAGCAAACAAGAGGAAACGTAAGCAAGATTTTGGTGGACTGGAAAGCCAAAACTGTCATCTTTACTGCTCAGAAGTAAAAAAATGCTTCACCCTTTGCAGAAAGCTAATGCTTTGGTACATACCCGTTGCTTGCCTTTGGATAAGGAGGGCCCATAAAACATCACACAAAGGCGATTCGGCAATGAGAGCTTGCGAACCAACCCTGGGGCTTCTCTGATAGGGTCAATAACCTTTGCTGGCCATACAGGATCATTCCGCTTTCCTGATTTCGCCCACACTATCTCACCCAGATCAAAACCCTCCAAACTGTGCACATCCGGTACTGTCACAGTAACAGTACCTCTCACTTCTGCATCAGGTGTGCCATCCATGTCAACAGCTCTTGGGCTCTGATGCAAAGAAACTTCAGTTCTGTCATGATCTTCTGCAGTAGCCTCAGAGTTCAGTGACTCAGAGCTCAAGTCACCTTTGTCGCTTTTGTCACCTTGACATCTGCGTCGTTTACTCTCAGGTTCAATTGAAGCTCGTGGGGCACTTGAATTGCCAATTGAAAGCTTGATACACTTTTTGGGATTTGCCAGCGGAAGTCTCATTGTTGCAATTGATGAAAGAGGTGCTTCAGAATCCTCTGGAGAATGCCGTGATCCTTTTGGACCTCCCTTGGTCAAAGGTGTTACCACAGAATCCCGAAACCTTGAAGGAAGGGCTTGTGCACGACCTCGTTTTGATCTCACCAATGCTCTGGTTTCGTTTGAAGGCGAGTCGTCATCATCTTCATGTTCGCTGTCATTCTCAGCTTCTTCTTTTGTGCTTGCATCAAGTCCTTCACTGCCCTGTTTCTGTGTGATGCCTTTCTTTTGATTGACCAACATGACAGATGTTCTTACCTTCTTTGGATCTTTAACTGGTGGGACTCCGACAGAACTCTTTGAATCCAGTGAAGCTTTTGACTTTTCCAGCTCTTTCTCAGCTTTGGGTCCAACAAAAGAATTGTTTGAAGAAAATGAGGTAACAGCTTTAGGTCCAGCAACAACCTTCTTTGAGTTCTCATTGACCTTGCTAGCTCTAGGCCCACCAGAAAATGTTTTCCAATCAAATGAGGTAACAGATGCTTCCATCTCACCATCTTTTCCTGCTTTGTCTCCCCCAGAGAATTTCTTTGGATCAACCAATGCCCGAATAGCTGTCACTTTCTCATTATTTTTGCCACTTTTGGTTCCAACAAAATTGTTCTTTGCATGCGAGGGAGAGACTTTCTGACATTCAGAATTTTTGGATGATGGAGCACCAGAAACACTTCTCTTACAATCGAATGACACCACAGGTGTTCTTGCCTTCTTTGGGACAGGAGAGTTACTGGCAGAGCCGAAATCTTTGCTCCCTTCCTCTTTGCTACATAGTGTATGCACTTTTGTTATTCTTGCAGGAGGTGACGTCACCTGCACAAGAGGGGCCAGAACCTGGGTGATTTTGGATTGCCCACTTTCCCCTGCTTCACTGGCAGCCCCTGTTTCAATCCCAGTAGTGACTTTGGCTCTACTACCCTGTCTCCCATCTCGCCTCCTATAGAAGGTCAATTCCCCTTGCATTGTACTTGCTTTCCGTTTTGGAAATTGGGCCTCAAAGCTCTCAACCTGGTCATTTAGCCCTGGAATTTTGCCTGGTGCCACAAATGAGGACCCTGATGCTACCTGCACAGCAAACCCAGAGACACCCAACAAGTCAGTGCAGCATTAAACCTTGTGCTGAGAAGGAAGAAACTGTTCAAAGGTTCATGAACTCCAGGGATGACTTTGTGAATTAACCTGTGCAGCATCAACCAGCACATCAAGCCCTCCAGCAAGACCACTATTTCCCTTGTGCCGCTTTGCCGGGGATGCTGGGCTGCCACTGCCTCTCATATCCCAAGGCCCATTTCCAAGTTTATCATCCTCGGCCCAGAAGCTTCGAGTCCCATGCTTTACAGTTGAAAACTCAGTTAGCTCAAAATGACCTGTTTGGAGAAAAATGTCAACCCAATAAGCTTAGCTACAGATCTCCAGAAAGTGCATACGCAACACAAGTAAACTAAAACCTTTTCTTTGGGAGAGTTCAAATGCAGAAGGTGCTGTTGAGGACTGGACAACCATTAGATCCAATCTCGTGGCAAGAATTTGCAATTTCATATGATCTTGATGGCTTTGATATGCAATCATCACTGTCACCTGATTTTGAGTGTCGGGTTGCCACCGGCACTGAAGAACTGAAAGCTTGAACAGGAGCAATTATGTCTGCACATGTAGGCTTCAAATCCATGGCTTCCTTGTCAACAATATCACATTTGTCTGGAGTCAAGGGAGCAGGCTCCTTCTCCTGTTTCATCTTTTCTTGCCTCACATGACCAGTAGTAACATCAGTGATGTGTATACTAGCAACACCAATGTCAACTTTCCCTTCATCAGTCTGCAGGACATCTGTGGGATTACTCTGGTGATTGCAGTTGCCATCACTTACAGGAACATGACTCTGCAGATTTTCCACTCTTGACAAAGCCTGGGGACTTGGTAGCTGCATGATAGGAATAGCAGACCCAAAACCATCATGGTAACAAATCAGACACATACAATAATTGCAAGTGAATAAGAAACAAACGGTACAGGATTTGGATTTCACAATCCCAGTGTTCTGGATTGATGGTGAGTGCTTCTAAGTGCAGCTCACCTATTTCCAAGAGAAAGGCCAGCTCAGAAGTTGACAATGTTGCCAAAGAAAAATTTCCTGATCACAAAGTACCTGCATTGGTGGAGCTTCCTGGTTTCCTGGGCCAGCTGCTTTGTTTCCATGAGTTGGGATTGATAGAGTCACCATCGATTCTGGTTTGCAGAGTTCCTCTGTTTCACCAAGACTCTCTCCCTTCAAGTTACAAAGCTCCCCAACTTTCTCCTGTGGATTTGCAGAATCTGTGCACGACAAAGCTTGCTTTGTACTGCCTCCGTCAACTGGGCATTTTGATTATCAGACACACAACCAAAACTATGTAAGTTTCTGGGGAGATGTTCAAAAAACTTGAGCAATAAAAAGTTCTACACAAAATTAGACTCAGTAGCTGAAGTTGTTGCAAACCTGGCTCCTCCTCCCTTATGAACTTGGAAGATTCATCGAGCATCTTGTCATGGAATGTTGAAGAGCTCTCTGCAACAACCTGTTGCAATATCGTTTGATGCCTCAAAAGCACGAATTCTTTTTGATGGTCGATTTGAACTGGAAATTGTGTTGAAAAACTTCTATCCCCACCTTCCACATTTTGTTTGTCTGCATTCTTGCAATCAGGGTGCAGAATTTGAGGAGTGGCAGAGGATGGGCCTGAATGACTTCTGTCAAGTGCATCTGACATAGTAGGGAGGAGGTCTTCACTCCCTTGTTTTTGCCACAAATGATGCCCTGTGGAACCTACTACTGTTGTTGCCACCATGTCTGAACCTGATGGTGAAGAAGCTTGTTGTATGATGATATTTTCATCATGACCAACACTAGAAACTCCTTGCTGCTCTGCTTCTGTCTCCTTCCTTCTGACAATGTCCTCAACCACACATCCAAGTATACGTGGGCCTGCAAGCATTCCATTAGCAAATGCTATCATACTCCTGCAACAACAGCAATGACCAACATCTGTTCCACAACTGAGGGAGATGTGTGCAACTACCTACCAACTGCCAAAACCTTGATGGGTGGGTGGTGGCAAAAAATCTGAAACTGTGAGAATCCACAAGAACCCATATCATCTCTTTCGATTCCACAAGAACCCACACCATCTGTTTTGACTCTGTGAGCATATATATGAAGGAAGAAAGGAATGATGCAATGCTTCTTCATGAACACATTCTTCATGAATGGCATTCTGCAATCCTGAGGGAAGTGAAAGGACAGTGATCCTGGCCAAGTAGAGGACACAATCCTGGACTAGAATTTGGCTTCAGTGAAGAGCTCTTCTCCCTGTTACCTTGCTCAAACTGCGGTGAATTGCTAGAACCTGGAAGAGTCCTATGATGATGGGCAGTCCATGAATTTGCTGCCATCGTTACTCCATTGAGCTTTATGCCCTCGCCTCCTCCCGGCACAAGAGTGATTGCTCCAGCTGAAGAAGAGAGCTTATGGGTGGGCGCGGAAGAATCGATTCCCTGCGACTGCACGACCACCGCAGCAGCAGCAGCAGCAGTAGCAGCAGAGGAGGGCTTGGTCGTCGCAACCTTAGGGCTCCTGTTTGATGATGCGCTTCTGTTGTTGCTTGCTACCCTGTGCTGCTTCTCAAGCATCTTTGCCTTGCGTATACTGCGCTTCAGAGCTGAAGTCTGCTGGCGTGCGATCGTTTGCTGATGATGCAGCAATGTCTGCTGCTGCTGCTGCTGGAGAAGAGGGTCGTGGTGAAAACCGGAACTCGCGCTTCTTGCTGCTGCTGCTGCTGTTCCTCCTCCTCCCATCTGCTGCTGCTCCCGCGTCATCATCTTCTGTATCTTCGCAATTGGAGGTTGCGCCACTGCAGGGTCTTGTGGCGGCCCAAGAGCAGTAGAGGTGAAAACGCGGTTCTCCATTTGAGTCCTCCTCGCCGCCCCCTCTAGCGCTTGCCCGTTTTCCACATCCCAGAAACAAACGCACGCCCGCAAGGTGGGTGGTTTGTTGCTTCCGGCGGTCTCAGTTTCGAGACTCAATCGCGCAGAGATCTCAGCGCACTTTCCGATTCCGTCGCGAGCTGACGATACAAACTCCCGTAGCCCGTTGCATTACAAAGGTCACGCTCCGAATTGGCGTCTTGTTGTTACCCCGGGATTCATCAGCAGCGACGAGGAGGAGTCCCGGACGGACATCCCATCCCGTTTACGTTTTTCCCAATCCCTAAGAGAAAAGGAAAAACACACGGACAGACGCACACAAAACACGCAACGCACACTCTCCCTTGGAAGGAAGCCGCAGGCGGGCGGGCGGGCAGGCAGGCAGGCGGGCGCGAGCGGGGAGGGAAGGAAGGACTTCCGCTTTCCGCTCTTTACAGAAATTTACAACCCGAGTCTCGTAGAGCAACAGATTGACGATCCAGTGGCAAAAAAACACGAGTCGTAAAAGCAGCACACAACACAAGAAACAAAAAGGAAACCAAGCGAGACGGAGCCGACAAAAGAGAGATGGCAACCCCTACCCGTCGCCCCACAGCAACAGAGCGCGGGCTTCTCTGTCTCTGTCTCTGTCTCTCTCTCTCTACCCTTGACAACGGAGCAACGAAACAGGAGCAATACGGCATCAAAACGGGTCGGACAAAAGCGCGATCGGAGACTCAGCGAGAGAGCAGAAGGCAAAGCGCACGCGTAACACGAAATGGGCACCACCCAGTACGAGAATCGGAGACAAAACAAGACGACAGGAGCAGCAGCAGCGCAGCGACGCAGAGTGCAAGAGTGCGGAGGTGCGCTCCTCTTCCTTCTCCGTCTCTCCCGCGACGCCCTGCAGCAGCAAGCAAGCCAAAGTTTCGCCAAATTCGCCCCACCCCCATATCGCCGAAATTGGCGAAATCCCCACACGCCCACATCCTACAGACTGACTGCCGACGGATGCGAGATACCCTTTACCGAAAGCCCTTTTCAGGATGAGGAATCTAAACTCTCATCCACTGATCAATATTCATCCATATACACACCCTCTTTCCTTTAGTAATCTAGCCTCTCAGCTTTCACCTAGTTGTAGCCCTAACCCCGCCTCGCGTATCCCCATCTCCGAATTAAATAAATAAACCCCCCTAAATTTATTTATTTAAAAAAAAAACCTCTAACCTATCCTAACTTAACCTAACCTTAGTTAGGTACCTGAGGTAGGGTACTTAGGTAGGTACCCTACTGTACGAGCCAATTTTTTATTTATTTAATTTTTGGGTTTTTCTTTTTCCCAATTTGTTTCATCCATTGTCTTTACTTGACACGTGTCGTTTCTGAGAGCCATCACCCATGGCCATGGATGTATGTATGATGATGATCCACCAATGGGAAAATCGGTAGTAGACTACACCGGTTCGGCTATTTTTGTTTCTCGATTAATTTAATTTAATTCTTATTTTCCCATTTTTGGCTCTCTTCTTTTTTTGCGGTTTTGTTTTGTTTTGTTTTTTTTTTTTTTTCTGTTTTTT
>Ga0209208_10006646_pt1 | contig 15915 bp, 11 predicted proteins | sample S1TSphfallax_3_FD_187694 | JGI IMG/M metagenome (GOLD analysis project Ga0209208, IMG submission 187694) | Host-associated microbial communities from peat moss isolated from Minnesota, USA - S1T2_Fd - Sphagnum fallax MG (SPAdes) (version 2) | ecosystem: Host-associated > Plants > Peat moss >...
TCTTGGCCTGGAATGGACCCCCGCGATCATGGATTTCGCCAAGGGGCCGGTGATCTCCAACACGCCGAGCGCGGCGCAGGTGGCCCAGGGTCTGAACGCCGAGGGCGTTGGTCAATGGCGTCGTCACGAAAAGGCCCTGGGGTCAGTCATGGCGATCCTTGAGCCATGGGCGTCCCGTTTCGGTTATGAGCCTGGATCCTCGCCAGCCCGCTCCCCGGCCAAGGCCCAATTCATCAGCGCCATTCCGGACCTGACCGCCGTTCTGCAGGCTGTGGCGGCCGACCTGAAGGCGGGGCGGCTGCCGGCCGCCATGGCCAAGTCCGAAGACGCCCTGGCGCGGGGTCTCTCCGATCCCCTGTTCAATCGCCTGCGGGGCGTCCGCGCCCAGCAGGAGGGGCGACTTGATCAGGCCATCGCCGATTTCGAAGCCGTCTTGGCAAAGTCTGGAGATGACGCGCAGGTGCTGAACGCCCTGGGCCTTTGCCTCGCCCGGGCGGGGCGGGTCGCCGAGGGCCTCGCCAATCTGGACCGGGCCATCGCGATCCAGGACCGCGTCGCGCCTTTTCATTTCAACCGCGGCTGGGCCTTGGAGGTGATGGGGGATCTGCCCGCCGCCCGCCGCGCCTATGAGACAGCCCTGGATATCGATCCTGGCCACGCACAGGCTCAGGCCAATCTTGCCATGCTCGCGGCCCGCGCGGGGGATTGGGCCAAGACACGCCTGCTCGCCACGCGGGCTCTGGAATTGGACGCCGCCTCTCCGGCGGCCGCTACCGCCCTCGCCCGCGCTGAGGCGGCGCTGGGCGAGGTCGCCGCCGCCAGAACCCGTCTGGAGGGCCTTATCGCGGGAAGCCGCGCCGATACGCACGAGCGCGCCGTCGCTCTCTCCGCCTTGGGCGATGTGTTGGACCAGCTTGGCGAGCCGGTCTTAGCCTTTGACGCCTATGAGCGGGGCGCGATGCTGCTGCGGGGCCTTTATGCCGCCCGCTTCTCCGGGACGGAGTCGACTAGCGCCCTCGCCGCCCGTTTGCGCCAAGGCCTGGCGGGCGCTGATCCACATCAATGGCGCCGAGCCACGGTCAGCCCAGACGTCGAGGGCCCTAGGGCCCATGTCTTCCTGTTGGGTTTCCCCCGTTCGGGGACCACCATGCTGGGTCAAGCCCTGGCGGGACATCCGGATGTGGTGACGCTGGACGAGCGCGCCACATTGCGCGACGCGGGCCAAGCCTATCTGTTTCCGCGCGAGGGTCTTTCTCATCTCGCTGCCGCGGCGGCGGACGAGCTGGAGCCGTATCGCGCGGCCTATTGGCGGCGGGTGCGCGAGGGCGGCGCCGAGCCCAAGGGGCGCGTCTTCGTCGATAAACTGCCCATGAACACCCTGGGCTTGCCTCTGATTCAGAAACTGTTTCCAGACGCTAAAATCCTCTTTCTGCGCCGCGACCCGCGCGACGTGGTGCTGAGCTGCCTGCGGCGACAGTTCGTGATCGACTCGACCACTATAGACCTGCTGGGCCTGGAAAGCGCCGCGCGGCTCTATGACCAGATGATGCGCCTGATGGAAACATATCGCGGCCTTCTCAAGCTGGATCTGCGCGAGCAATCCTACGAGGCCCTGGTCCAGGCTTTTCAATCTGAGATGCGCGAGATCTGCGCCTTCCTCGGCCTGACTTACGATCCCGCCATGGCGGACTTTGCCGGGCGCGCGGACCAGGTGGCCACGCCCAGCGCGGCCCAGATCGCCCAGGGACTGAATAGCGAAGGCGTCGGCGTTTGGCGGCGCTATCGTGGGCCGCTTGCACCCATCATGAGCGTCCTGGACCCGTGGGTCGCCAGATTCGGTTATGATGCGGATTGACGGTCGGGGAGGTCTGAAGGTCAGTGTTTCTTGAACTGCCAGACGTGCTGACCGCCCCAGAAATCGACCGCCTGCGCCACCTTGCGGTGGGCGCGCGGTTCGCCGACGGCCGCGGATCCAATCCGCACTCCATGGCCAAGAACAACCTTCAGATTGACCCAACTGACACCGCCCATGCGGAGGCCTCGAAGCTCATGGCCGGCGCCCTCCAGCGCAATGAGCCCTTCCGGGGTTTCAGCTTCCCCCGGATCATGGCTCCGCCCCTTCTCGCCAAGTATGCGCCCGGCATGAACTATGGTGTCCATGCCGACGCCGCCTTCATGCCGCTTGGCGCGCGGCCCCTGCGCGCCGACCTCTCCTGCACGATCTTTATCGCCGCGCCGGATAGCTATGAGGGCGGCGAACTCACAATCCACCTGGGCACACGCGCGGTGAGCTTCAAGGGTGAGCCTGGCGCCGCGGTTATCTACCCCTCCAACACCTTGCACGAGGTCAAGCCCGTCACCGCCGGCGAGCGTCTGGTGGGGATCACCTTCATCGAGAGCATGATCCCCGACCCCGCCCACCGCGAGCTGCTCTATCAGCTGGACGAGGTTGCGGCTTTAGAAGGCTATGGGATGAGCTGGGAGAACCGCACCCGTCTGCAATATGTGCGAAGCAACCTGCGCCGCATGTGGGGCGAGTCGGAATAGCCGGTTCAGATCATCCGCCCCGCCGCCGCGGCCCGCGCGGCCTGGGCGAAATCGGGATGGGCTGAACCCAGGGCGGTGAGCCAGGCGAGGCCTCGCTCAATCTCCTCGGCGTGATCCTGATGGGCGGCGGCGAGCACCCTGTGGCGAAAGGCGGGGTCGAAGGCGTGGCGTCGGTCCTTGGCGTAGCGGCCAAAATCCGGGCTGGCGACCATCGCCTCCACGGCCCATGACGGGGCCTCGCCCCAGAGGTGGGTCAGGACCGTATCAAGTCCGGGTCTGGGGGCGGCCAGAAAACCATCAAAATCAAGCCAGGCGGCGCGGCGGCCGACCGTGGCGGCGAGGTCGGCCAGGGCCAGAATTTCACAGGCCCAATTCATGGCCGCTGTCTCGCCATCCGTGAGGTCCTCGGGGCCAAACGCGAACCGCAGGCGCGCCGCGAGCCGCGCCCGGCGTCCCGGCGCCATGGCCGCCATGTCCCGGCGCGACGCCTCCCCCGCCAGGAGCCCGGCGATGTAGGTCTGGGGCGCGCTGAACATCAGCAGGGCCCGAGACGTTGCCACCCGCGCCATCATCGCCGGCGCCAAGACGTTCACGAAGCTGGTGGCCTTGATCAGGCTTCTTTGGTCTGGCCGCCAGGTCCGGCTAAGCAATCTCAGAATGGGGCCCAGGCAGGGCTCAAGAGGGTCCCCGGCCAGGGCCAGATCGCGAAGGATCCCCGGCTCGCGCACAGCGAAGACGCGGGGCAGATCACCGAGAAGGCGGGCCACCAGGGTCGAGCCCACGTGGCCAATGTGAAAAATGAAATCGCAGGCCATGGGCTCTTGGGGGGCGCACTCCACGGCCTCTCTCCAGGGCGACCAAGCAAGCGTCGCCCCCTGCGTCAGCAGTCGCGAATCCAGGAAGCTGGCCGCGCGGTAGGCCTCCTCATCCAGGGTCAGATATCCTAAGCGGTCGCCCGCGACGTCGAGAACAAAGGGTAGCCGCTCAGGCGAGCGCCAAGGATCAGGCTCGGACAACGGATTTTTGGCGACCAAGTCAGACTTCGGCGCGGAAGGCGTTGCTAGCCGCCATCATGGCTGTGATCAGCTCACGTTCCCCCTCCGAGAGCAGAGGATTCCAGACATCCAAAATGAGGATCGTCCGCGCCTCGTCGGCGTCATTCCAGGCCTCGTGCTCAATCGTGTCATCGAACACCCAGGCGCGCCCCATTTCCCAGGATCGTGTCTCGGCCCCGACGCGGAACCGAGCCGGTCCGGGGAGGATAAGAGGCAGATGGACCAGCAGGCGGCTATTGGCCGAGCCGGTATGGGGCGGGATTTGGGTGTGGGGTTCAAGCTGGGAAAAGATCGCCGTGGGCGCGAAGCCTGGCTGACGCATGAGGGGAAGACTATCGATGAGCGCCGAGGTGCCTGGACAAAGGTCGCAGGCGCGATCCTGACGCACGCCGTCGCGCCAAAGGAAGAATGAACTCCAGCGCGGAGAATGGTTCAACTCGGCCCATTGGTTCACCGGCACGCCGGGCGGAAAGGCGATGTAGGGCGCGAAGTCCTCGGGGCTGGCCGCCAGGGCGCGGGCGAGCTCGGTCTGAATCATGGGAGTGGCCGCCTCAAGCGTTTCCAGCCAGGGAAAGTCCGCGCGGTCATGAAAGGGGATGGCCGGCAGGCGCGGATAGTGAAGGAGCAGGGGCTCCTGGACGAAGGGCCTCTGAAGACCTGAGAAAATCAGCAGGCTCTCGTCGAACCGAGCGAGGTCCGCCCCGCCCATTCGCCTACGCGGCGCGGCGACCGCCTCACGAAGGTGCGCGGCCATCGCCTCGCCATAGGCCCTCGTCGCCGCGCGGGCATGGTTCAGCTGGGCCAGGAGGGGCGCTGGCAGATGCTCGTCGGGCGGCGCCACGGCCTGCGCGTTACGATAGACTAAGGCCGCCGCCTTGGACTTGCCGAGTTTTTCAAGAACCGCGCCCTTGGCGAGCAGCGCGAGGAAATTGCGCGGCTCCAAGACCAGGGCGGCGTCAAACCGCTCCAGCGCCTGGGGCCAGAGCCCCAGCATGCGAAGCGCCAAGGCATGATCGAGGAGCATCTCAACGGTCATGGACTCGCGCGGCGACTTGGCGAAAAGGGCGTCGGCGCCCGCCCAATCGCGTTGCTGCAGGGCCGCACGCGCGCGTTGCGCCAGGCCCGTCGGAGAGGGCGGAATGGTCGCCGATCCACCCAGAGGTCCATTCATTTGAGAAGCCGCGGCGCCAAGACCGTCGCCCCCTCGGCTCGCAGCCGGGCGTCGGAAAGCTCCGCGGAAACCGCCTGGGCGGCCGGCGTTTCCAGCACGCCGAGAGCTTGCGCCATGATCCGCGCGCTCTGGGCGGAGGCGCCGAACAGGCGGCGGATGGCTTCGAGCGGCGTTGATTCGGCGGTGAAACTTTGCAGGCGGGCGGGGCCCTTGATGCCGCTGAGGGCCTTGGCGCGATCGACGGCGTCATAGAAACCGCCCAGATGATCCACGAGGCCCAGGGTCTTTGCCTGGGCGCCGGTCCAGACGCGTCCCTTGGCGATCTCCTGCACCCGCGCCGCCGGCATGTGTCGGCCCTCGGCCACCCGCGCCACGAAGCCCTGATAGATTCGGTCCATCCAGGCGGAGAACGCGGCGCTCTGAGTCGGGGTCATTGGCTGATTCGGCGAGAAGGAATCGGCATAGTCGCCGCCCACCTTCAGGCCGTGCAGATCGACGCCGTAATGGCCCAGCGCCTTGCCCAGGGCGAACTTGCCCCCGAAAACGCCGATGGAGCCGGTGAGTGTTGCGGGCTCCGCGACAATCTCCGAGGCCTCCGACGAAATCCAATAGCCCCCGGAGGCGGCATAGGTCCCCATGCTGACCACCACGGGCTTTCCCGCCGCCTTGGCCGCGCGCACCGCCGCGAGAATCTGCTCCGAGGCGGTATCGGACCCGCCCGGCGAGGAGACACGGAAGACGATGGCCTTCACGTCGTGCGCGTTAATGGCGTCGTAGAAGGCCTTGGCCACATCATCAGACCGTATCGTCTGCCCCCCACCGAAGGGGCTACCCGGCGATGAGCGTCCGCTGCCGGTCATGATATCGCCCTCTGCGGTGATCACCGCCACGGTGGGGGCGCCCACGGTTCCCGGCCCCGCGCCCAAACCCGGCAGGCGCGCGGCATAGGTTTCCAGCGGAAGGAGCTTGGCCCCGGCGCCGGCCTTGGCGAGAATAGCGTCCTCCGCCTCCTTTTCCTGACCGACCTTGTCGATCAGACCCTTGGCCTTGGCGTCCTCGGCGGAATAGGGGCCAGCGCTGATGAGGGCGGTCAGGCTCTTGAGGCTCTGGCGCCGATCAACGGCCGCGTCGCTGAGCGCGGTCTGAAACACCGAGCCCATCCAGGAAAGCTCAGACTCCCGATGCGCGGGCGTGTAGTCGCGATAGAGATAGGGATTGACCGCCGTCTTATATTGATAGCGCTGCTGGAAATCGGGCTGGACCTGGAAGCGGTCGAAGAGGCCCTTAAGAAACACATCGTCCCGTGTCAGGCCCGTGACCTGAAAGCTGGACGCGGGCTGCATCCAAACCTCGCTGGAGGCGGCCGCCAGCTCATAGGTGGAGACCACCGTGCCATCGGCATAGAGGCCCTGGCTGTGGGCGAAGATCGGCTTGCCCTCGGCCTTGAAGCGCTGGAACGCCAGCCGCAGCTCGTCGGCCGCCGCGGGCTCGATCCCGCCCTCCGGCACACGCACGAGAAGCCCCTTGATCTTGTCGTCGCGCCCCGCCGCCCTCAGGGCCTCTTCGATCCCCATGACGGAATTGGCCCGGCCCTGAATCAGGGCGAACGGACTGGCGCTCTCCTGATCGGTGAGCCCGCCCCGAAGATCAAGAACGAGAACCGTCGCCGCCGGCGTGGGAGCGGGTTTCGCCGCCGCGCTTGCCACAAGGATGAGCACCAGGGGCGTCACGACCAGGAAGAGCACGAGACCCAGAAACACGCCCGCGACGGTAATGATGAACTGCTTCATGACGCCACCCGATCAGCGCCGCGCGGCAAGGTCAAGGGTCAAGGCGAGAGACAGCCGCGAGGGCGCCGGTTCGCTTGCAGCCCTGGGGGGCCTCATCTATACGACGCCCTCCCGCCAAGACATCGGAGTGTGGCTCAGTCTGGTAGAGCACCGCGTTCGGGACGCGGGGGTCGCAGGTTCGAATCCTGCCACTCCGACCACCTTGGCGCGGCGACCATTGGGGAATGGTGTAATGGTAACACAGCGGTTTTTGGTACCGTCGTTCTAGGTTCGAGTCCTAGTTCCCCAGCCACCCTGCGGCTTCTGGTAGCGCGCCTCGCTACCTCGGGATCGCCTCGTCATAGAACTTCGCGAGATCCGCTTTCATGGCCTTCAGGGCCTCGGTGTTGAGATAGACCATGTGGCCCGAGGGGTAATAGGCGAAGCGCAGATTGCCGCGATCGCTGGGCGGCAGCTCCATGTGGTTCAGATCATATTCCGTGCCGAAGAAGGGCGTGGCGAGGTCGTAGAGCCCGTTGAGGGAATAGACCATCAGGTGGGGGTTCTCGCGCATGGCCGCTGAGAGATCGAGGGCCACGTCCGCCTCATTCGTGCCGCCCGAATACATGGACCGGGGCGAACGGTGTTTGAAATCCCACTGGAGACCCGCGGAATAGAAGGTCGGCCGGTAGGTCATGTCCGTCACATAGCCCAGCTGGTCGGTGAGATAATGGTGGAATGACGAGACGAAGGCCCCGGTGATCCCGCTGTCGGAGGCGTCATAGTCAGGGCTAAGGCCCAGGGCGTTCATGTCCGAGCCCGTGAAGCGGGCGTCATAGCGTCCGAGCATCAGGCGTTGATCGCGCAGGAGCTCCTCGCGGAAAGCCGACGGGTCCACCCGCAGATCGGCCCTCAGCAGGAAATCGACGCTGAGGCCTGTATAGGCGTTCAGCTTCTGGGCGATGGCGAGGCGTTGGGCGTCAGGGAGGTTCTGGCCCTCCGCAAGAGCCTCGGCAAAGGGCCCGCGGGCAAAGGCGCGAACCTCGTTCAGAAAAGCGGTGATGTCTTTGGGCGCGGGGTTGGCCCGGCCATGATAGACGGCAATGGCGGCATAGCTGGGGAGATAATTGATCATCTCCTGGTCGAAGCCCGGCGCGCGGCGACCATAGTTGAGGATCGAGGAGAGCAGCACCACGCCGTTGAGCTGCACCCCGTCTTCCTGAAGACGATAGGCCAGGCCCGCCGAGCGTGTGGTGCCGTAGGATTCGCCGAAAATCACCTTGGGCGAGTTCCAGCGGTCATAGATGGTCAGATAACGCTCGATGCCCCGGGCAAAGGCGTCGATATCAGGGTCCGTGCCCCAGAAAGCCGAGAGCTTTGTGTCACCCAGCGGCCGGGAGAACCCCGCGCCGGGAGCGTCCAAGAACACCAGATCCGACTTGTCGAGCAGGCTGTCATCATTATTGACCATGGCGAAGGGCGGACCCCTGGTGGCCTGGGGACTGTCGGTCGCGACCCGCATGGGCGCTAGAGAGCCCATATGCAGCCACAGGGTCGAGGAGCCGGGGCCGCCATTATAGAAGAAGGTCACCGGCCGATGCGGGTCATGACCCTCGCCGGCCGTATAGGCCACATAGAACATCGACAGCATCGGCTTGCCGGCGTCATCGCGCACGGTGAGCGTCCCCGCCGTGGCCGTATAGGCGATGGGCCGCCCGCCAATCACGGCCGAATGGTGGGTGACCTTGCGGATTTCAGCGATGGGCGCCGTGGCGATCTCGGCGTCCGAGAGCTTACGGCACTGGGCCCGATCCGCCCGGGGGTCGCCGGCGCGGCCCGCGTCCCCAGATCCTGTGTCGTGATCGCAGGCGCTGTCCATCTTCGCCCCCTCGCCGCCTGGGGGCGCGGCGGGATGCTCGTCACCGCCCCCCGCTTCGGGGACGGCATGGGCCGGTGCGTGGCGTTTGGCGTCCTGAGCCAGGGCGGGAGCCGCAAGTGAGATCAGGCATGCGCCCAGCCATGCGGCCCAAACTCGCCCCGCCATATGAATCTCCGTTTGAGAGCAAACAGCCCGGTTCGGGTCTTATTCTAAGTTATCCCTAAGCGATGTCGATTGACATTTCGCCCGGCCAAGGAGTCCCTGACGGCCAGGGGGATGCGTCTTGGCCAGATCGGGCGGGGTGGGCGCATCGCGTGGGGAACCTTCTATTTGGGCCTTCGCCTCAACATTGCGGCCGCCACGACCCTGGCGCTGATCCTCCTGGGCCTCGCCATTGGCTATGGCTATACGCGCTGGGGCAGCATTATCGCGATCAGCCTGGCGCTTGGGGCCATGGTCGCGCTGGCGGGCGTGATCGCGGCCCTGGTCCAGACCAATGAGCGCGTTCGCGGTCTTGGGGAGGAGGCCACACGCTCGCGCGAGAAGCGCGAGACCAGCGAGGCTCTGACGGAAGCCCTCTTCACCCACATTCCAGACTATCTTCTGATCCTCGATGTGGAGTCGGACGACCGCTTCTCCGTCGCGGACGTCAACCCGGCTCTCGCCAAAGTCTTTCAACGCTCGCGCGCGGCGGTGCGCGGCAAAACCCTGGACACGCTGTTAGAGCCCGTGGCCGCGGAGCGCGTCACCAATCGCTACCGACGGGTGAGGGACAGCGGCGAGCCCTATCTCTATCGCGGACATATCACCGTTCCGCCCGACGATCGTCGGACCTGGGAATCCATGCTGGCGCCGATTATTGAGCCGGACGGCGCCGTCACACGTATCGTCGGGGTTATCCGCGACGTCACCGAACAGATCCGCGCGGAGGAACGCCTTCGTGAAAGCCAGCGCATGGAGGCGATCGGCCAACTCACCGGCGGCGTCGCTCATGATTTCAACAATCTGCTTCAGGTTATCCGGGGCAATCTGGAGCTGCTTCTTCCGGCGGTGGAGAATGACGTGGCCGCCAGACGGCGGGTCGAGCATGCCATCCTGGGCGCGGATCGCGCGGCGCAGCTCACCGCCCAACTTCTCGCCTTCGCTCGTCGTCAGCCCCTGACGCCCGAGGTGATCGACCTCGGCCGCCTGGCGCTGGAGATGTCGGAACTTTTAAAGCGGACACTGGGCGATCAGATCCTTGTGGAAACGGCGGTCGCGCCCGATTTGTGGCCGACCCTGGCCGACACCGCCCAGGTGGAAAGCGCGATTCTCAATCTTGCGCTCAATGCCCGCGCCGCCATGCCGGAGGGCGGCAAACTCACCCTCCGATTCGAGAACGCGGTCCTGGGGCCCGCCCAAGCCGCGGACCTCGATCTGGAGGGCCACGACTTTGTCATGATCGATGTCGGGGACACCGGCGAGGGCATGACGCCCGAGGTGATGAAGCGGGCGTTTGAGCCGTTCTTCACCACCAAGCCCGCCGGAAAGGGCACGGGGCTCGGCCTCTCCATGGTCTATGGGTTCGTGCGCCAATCAAAGGGCGCGGTGCGCATTGACTCCCAGCTGAAAACCGGGACGCGGGTTCGGATCTGGCTACCGCGCGCGACCTTGAGCTAAGTCGGTTTGCGGCGCCTCGGAGACAGTTTAAGCGACCGGCGGCTGGCCGGCGCCTTGCCCAAGGGCGCGCTGCATCCAGACAACGTCCACCCAGCGGCCATGCTTCCAGCCGACCGCGGGGGCCATCCCCACCATGTTGAAGCCCAGGGACGAATGCAGGCGCATGGAACCCGCATTGCCGCTGTCGCCGATGATGGCGATCATCTGGCGCATACCCAGGGCCTCGCAGCGGGCGATGACATCGGTAAGGAGAGTCTTTCCAACGCCGCTGCCCATGCGGTCTGGCGCGACATAGACGCTGTCTTCCACCACAAAACGATAGGCGGCGCGGGTGCGGAACGGCGCGGCATAGGCATAGCCCGCCACCACGCCATCATCCGCCACGAGCCATGGCAAGCCCTTGTCCAGAACCGCCGCCAGGCGCTTGGCCATTTCAGCCGCCGATGGCGGCTCCTCCTCGAAGGTGCCCAGGCCCTCGCGTACATGGTGCCCATAGATCTCGGCGAGGGCGGGCGCATCCGCCGCCGTGGCCATCCTGATGATCATGCCGCTGCGGCCTCCGCCCCCTCAATGGCCCAGATGGCGAAGGCGTAATCGAGGGCCACTTCCTTCAGCCTGTCAAACCGGCCCGACGCGCCGCCGTGCCCGGCATCCAGATTGATCTTCAGAAGAACAGGCCGGTCGCTCGTGGTGTTCTCGCGCAGCCGTGGGATCCATTTTTCCGGCTCCCACCATGTGACCCGGGGATCAGAGAGGCCGCCGGTGGCGAGGATCGCGGGATAAGGGCGCGGCGCCACATTGTCATAGGGGCTGTAGGCGGCGATGGCGTCATAGGCGGCCGGGTCTTCCAGCGGGTTGCCCCATTCGGGCCACTCCGGCGGAGTCAGGGGCAGGCTCACATCGCTCATGGTGTTGAGGACATCCACGAAGGGGACGGCGGCGATGATCGCGCCCCAAAGATCGGGGCGCATATTGGCGATGGCGCCCATGAGCATTCCGCCGGCTGAACCGCCATAGGCGGCCATGCGCCCAGGTCGGCCATAACCCCGCGCGGCCAGATGCTCGGCGCAGGCGATGAAGTCGGTAAAGGTGTTGGTCTTCTTTGGGCCACGGCCATCCAGGAACCAGCCCCACCCCTTATCCGACCCGCCGCGAATATGGGCGCTGGCCCATATCCATCCCCGGTCGACCAGACTGAGGCGGGCGGTGGAAAAGACCGGCGTCTCGGGAATTCCGTAAGCGCCATAGCCATAGAGCAGCAGGGGCGCAGAGCCATCCAGCGGCGAGCCGCGCTTCATAAGGACGGTGATCGGAACCTCGGCCCCATCCGGCGCGGTGGCGTAGAGCCGCCGGGTCTCGTAGGCGCCCGGATCATGGCCGGAGGGCACCTCCTGCACTTTGCGCACGGTCCGCGCGCCCGTGGCCATGTCATAATCGACCCACTGACGGGGGGTGGTCGGCGACTGATAAACGAAGCGGGTGACATGGGTGTCGTATTCGTATCCGCCGCTGAGGTTCAGGGCATAGGCCTCCTCGGCGAAGTCGATGGCGCGCTCCGACCCGTCGCGTGACATGACCACCAGACGATCCAGGGCGTTCTCGCGCTCCAGCCGGATCAGGTAATCGCGGTAGGGCGCGGCGCCCGCGATGAGTCTGCCAGCTCGATGCTCGATCCAGGGCCGCCAGGTCGCCCGGTCGGGTATGTCCGCGTTGGATGTCATCAGCGCGAAGTCCACGGCGCCGTCGGCATTGGTGCGGATGACCCAGCGGTCCGACCAATGGTCGAGATCATAGCGAAGGCCGGGGGCGCGAGCCTCAGCCAAGACCGGCGGGGCCGTGGGTGTCGTGGCCGGCACGATCCAGACCTCGCTGAGCTCCTGATTGCCGGCCTCGATGAGGATATGGCTGTCGTCGGCCGTCACACCGACGCCGAGGAACATGCCCTCGTCGGCCTCCTCATAGATCAGGACATCCTCGCCGCCCCGCGCCGGCCGTCGATACACCCTGGCGGGCCGGGCATTGGGGTCGCGCCAGACCCAGAACAGCCACGCCGAATCCGGCGAAAACGCGAATGAACCTGACGCGCTTGTCGGCCCGTCCGGCAGATCCGCGCCGCTCGCCAAATCCCGCAGGCGGATCACATGATATTCCGAGCCCTGGTCATCCTCGGCCCAGGCATAGAGGCTGTGGTCCGGCGCGTGATGGGCGGCATCCACCGCGTAGTAGGACTTGCCCTGGCTCTCCGCCTCCTCGTCGAGAAGGACGACATCGCCGTCGGTGGACCCGCGCGACCGGCGCAGGTGGCGCGGGTGCTGCGCGCCGATCTCATATCGACTGAAATATTCGTACGGCCCGTCGGGGCTGGGAACAGAAGAGTCATCCTCCTTGATCCGCCCTTTCATCTCGGCAAACAGGCGCCCCTGAAGCGCCTCGGTTCCCGCGAGCACGGCCTCGACATAGGCGTTTTCCGCCACAAGGTGCTCCCGCACCTCGGCCTTGACCAGAGAGGGATCGCGTAGGACCGCCTGCCAATTCTCGTCCTTCATCCAGGCGTAGTCATCCACGCGAACGCGCCCGAGTTGTTCGATCCGGACCGGATCCTTGCGGGGCTTCGGCGGGATTGGGGTGGGCATTGGGGTCGCCATGGCTCTCTTTAAGCCCAGGCGTAGTTGAAGCTCACGCTGATTCTTGGCCCCTTGGCGGCATTGGCCAGCACCTCGTGGCGCAGCCAGCTCTCCCAGAGAAAGAGCCGTCCCGCTTCCGGCTGCAAGGTGACAAAGCCCCGATCAGCCTCCGGAGCATTCGCGCGCCTCGGCGGGGCCGCCATCATCATGGGAAGGCGCGGATCCTCCAGACGCAGTCCGCCAGAGCCCGGGGGAACGGCCACATAGTAGGTTCCGGAGATCACGCTGTGAGGATGGATATGGCCGGTATGGGCGGCGCCGGGCTTCAGCAGGCTGACCCAGAAACTATCGAGTTTCAGCCGGCCGCGCGGCCCGAGGTCAAAGGCCAAGTCTTCGGCGAAGGCGCTCACATGATGATCCAGCCGGCGCTTGAGATCGGCAAAGGCTGTCGCTCTCTGGGGCAAGTCATTGAGCGAGGCATAGGAGGTATAGCCGCCATAGCCCTGAGCGCGGCACCAGGCCCTGCCCGCCAGGTCCTCCTTGGCCAGCATCTGGCAAGCCTCTTCGAGATCACCGTTCAGGGCCGCGAAATCCTTCGCCGCGTGCAGGGAGGCTTCGTAGAGGCGGGTGACGAAGAGTTCGCGGAGCTTGGGCATGGTGGCTAAGCTTATCACAGGCGCCGAATCGGCCGCCCTGGGAAGGCATGGCGGAAAGGGCGTGGCATGAAGTTCCACTGGCGAAGGTTTGCTTTGGGCTTAACGGGCCTGTTCCTGGCTCACGGCGCAATGGCCCAGACGCCCCTTAAGCCCCTCATTGAGATCAAGGAAGTTGGCCCTGGCGTCTATGCCGCCCTCGATGGCGAGGATCATCGCGCCGGCTCCAATGCCGGCTTCGTCATCGGCGACGACGGCGTGCTGGTGGTGGACAGCTTCTTCAACCCCGACGCCACCCGCGCCATGGTGGCGGAAATCCACAAACTGACCAAGGCGCCGATCCGCTATGTGGTGAACACTCATTATCATATCGACCACGTGGCCGGGGACCAGGCGCTGCGCGACGCTGGCGCTGTGATCATCGCCCAGAGCCATGTTCGCGCCTGGATTCACGCCGACAACCTCCATCTTCTCGGAGATCGCGTGACCCCCGCCCTCAAGGCCCAGATCGCCGCCCTTCCAGCCCCCGATATCGACGTGGATCGCGACCTCACCATCTGGCTTGGCTCTCGGCGCGTGGAGATCCGTTTCTATCCCGGACACACGGGCGGCGATCTTGTGGTCAGCGCGCCCGACGCCAAGGTCATGTTCTGCGGCGATCTGCTCTGGCGCCATTTCTCGCCGAACATCATCGACGGGACGGTTAGCCGCTGGATCGCCACCGAGGCCGCGTTCGAAACCCTTCCGGGCGCCGCCCAGATGACCTTTGTGCCCGGCCATGGAGGGCTCTCGCGGATTGAGGACGTGACGGCCTTCGAGGCCTATCTGGCCGATCTGGCCGCCTTCACCAGCGCCGCGCGGGCCGCCGGGCGCGAGGGCGGCGCCCTCCTCGATGAAGTCCTGCCACAGATGCGCGCCCGCTATGGCGATTGGGCGTCCTTCGACTATTTCGCACCGAAGGAGATCGCGTTTATGGAAGCCGAGCTGGCCGGAACCAAGCGCATCCCCGTGGCGCCGGCGGAATAGATTTGAATCCCATGAGTTCCTTAACCGTCATCCCGGAAAGGCGCGCAGCGGCTTATACGGGACCCAGGGGACGGGGACGGGTAAGTGGGTTCGCGAACCTTGGCCCCACGCCCAGTCCCCTGGGTCCCGCATCCGCGGTTGGCTGCGTGCGGGATGACGATCCGGGGGGAGACACGAGAGTCCTATCTTGACGGTCTACATCATCGGCGGGGGATTGGCCGGACTTTCGGCCGCGGTGCGGCTGGCCGGCGCGGGCCAGGACGTGGAGCTCATCGAAGCCTCCGCCCAGGCTGGCGGGCGTTGTCGATCCTATGTCGATCCGGTTCTGGATATGACCCTGGACAATGGAAACCACCTTGTCCTCTCGGGCAATCGCGACACCTTCGACTATCTGCGCCGGATCGGAACTGAGGATTGCCTTCAAGGACCGGCGGATGCGCGCCTCGACTTCCACGATATGGCGCGCGGCCTGAGCTGGACGATCCGGCCCAATGATAGCGCGCTCGCCTGGTGGGTCCTGTCAGAGAGCCGGCGCGTGCCGGGGACCCAGCCGGGCGACTATCTCGCGCTGCTCAGGCTTTTGATCGCTCGGGGCCATCGCACCATAGGTCAGACCCTCGCCTGCCGCGGGGCTCTGTGGGACCGCCTGGTTGAGCCCTTCCTCTTGGCCGCCCTCAATACCGAGGCGACGCGCGGATCAGCGGCCTTGGCGGGAGCGATCATCGCCGAGTCCCTGGCCCGCGGGGGCAAGGCCTATCGCGCGCGCATCGCCCACCCCACCCTCGGCGAGGCCTTTATCGCGCCCGCCCTCGCCTATCTCGCCGCCAGGGGCGCGCGGGTGCGCTATGCCTCGCCCGTGAAATCCCTTGGTTTCGCCGAAGGCCGCGCGAGCGCCATTGTCCTCGCCGACGGGCCAATTCCCGTGAGGGCCGATGACAGCGTGATCCTCGCCGCCCCGCCCTGGATCAGCGAGACTCTCATTCCGGACCTGAAGGTTCCCCAGGTCTTCAACGCCATCGTCAATGGCCACTTCAAGATCGCCCCGCCGCCCGGCCTCAAACCCATCGTGGGAGTGATCGGCGGGACGGCCCAGTGGATCTTCGCGTTTCCAGACCGCCTTTCGGTCACGGTGAGCGCCGCCGATGACCTTGCTGATCAGGACCGGGAAGCCCTGGCCCGCGCCCTATGGGCTGATATCGCCGAAGTCCACGGCCTGACAGGCGCTCTTCCGCCCTGGAGGATCGTCAAGGAGCGGCGCGCCACTTTCGCCGCCACGCCCGCGCAGAACGCCCTGCGTCCGGGCGCGCGTACGTCCTGGCGCAATCTCGTTCTGGCCGGCGACTGGACGGCGACGGGACTGCCCTCCACCATCGAGGGGGCGATCCGTTCGGGCAATACCGCCGCCCGTTTGACGCTCAAACTTCGCCGCGACGCATGATAGGAGGGGTTCATGGATGACGCCGCCGACCTCTCCCTGCGATCCGCCGGGGCCCTCGAAACCTCCATTGCCCGCGCCGCCGAGGCCCTGATCT
>Ga0209208_10006647_pt1 | contig 15913 bp, 16 predicted proteins | sample S1TSphfallax_3_FD_187694 | JGI IMG/M metagenome (GOLD analysis project Ga0209208, IMG submission 187694) | Host-associated microbial communities from peat moss isolated from Minnesota, USA - S1T2_Fd - Sphagnum fallax MG (SPAdes) (version 2) | ecosystem: Host-associated > Plants > Peat moss >...
TTTTGGGGAACATAACGAATTACTGTAGTACCTTGGCCATTTCAACACATATCCCTCGAGTAATTAATTAATTTTGAAACATTCATTTCAACAAATGAAATATTTGCAAATATTCACTATTTTCCTTCACAATATTTTTTTGATTTGGGAGAAATAGTTTTTGAAAATTTCAACATTTCTCAAAATAATATAATTAGTGTCGAGCTGGTCAAGGTACTAATAAGGTATATAATCTTCCAAAAGGTTAGAGGAAGGTTAGGTATTTGTAAGATCCCGACATACTGGTGTGTAAGGTTAGGTTCCTCCATTTGTAAAGACCTTAAAAAGACCCTTTCTAAAGAACTTAAAACAACACATGTTCCCCCAAAAGAAAATGACAAACGTTGCTTTCTAATGATTCACAAGTTGATATCAGAGTTGTGTGGCTCCAGTTTGGTCAATGGCTCGTGCTAGATGCAACAAATGTAATGAAAAGCTGCTGTTGAGGGCAGAATTTATAATCACAATTGCCAAATTGAAAATGACCCTTGTTTTTTAATACATAAGTGGAGGAGCTTTACTCAATATGGAAATTTTCACCGTACTCTACTAATTATGAGTGTTTTCATTTCCTAGTAGAATTTCTCCATTTAAAAAAAAGAAATTAGGAAAATTTCGTTTTTCTTGTCTAATTTTGCTAATTTTTAGAAATTGCAAAATTTTTGATACATAAAATAAAATAAATTGCTACCCATGCATTCAACAATGCAGCACATAGTGTTGCGGCTACACCATACCCATGCATCCTATGATTCATGCTAAAGAGATGTGATATTCTAGTTTACTTGAAATCGATACCTAATGACCATAAAGCACAGAAAATTTGGATCTGAAAGCCAAGAAAGAGACCAGTTGTACAAGACAAAAAGGGAATTTGTGGGGTTTGTGGGGGCAAGAATCATAATCTTTCTCTTGCATAAGGTTTAACTATGAACTACATAAAACTTGGGATTATTTCACCATGATACCCATGCACTTTATGCTAGGTTTTGCATTAAAAGAGATGTGTGATCGTAGTTTATAGATAAAAGCATGAATAGGTAGCTCACTTTTGATATCAAAAAAAATCCACATCTTATGTTAGTTAATTTTTTTGAAATTATGATAATTGTTAAATTATAAATCCTATAATTGACCAAAACCATGAGTCTTAAAATGTTAGTTAATTTTTTTGAAATTATGATGATCGTTAAATTATAAATCCTATAATTGACCCCAAAAAATGAATCTTAGAATTTTGGCCAAACCAATATGAGAGAAATTTGAGATCCAATTAGGAACATCTTGATGAAGAACTTGGGAACTTGATGGGAACACATTGAGAACGAGGAAAAAAACACAAAAGAACTCTCGCCCAAAAAGAAAGAAAAAACTGGAGCCCTCATGAGTGCATGCTGAGGCTTCTCATTGAGTGCATAAAACTTTTATTTCCAAAACTGTTTGTCACCATTTTTGGCCTGTGCTAAATGTCCGGCCCACAAACTGCAGTGCATGTCTGTGTGTGTCCTTTTTTCTATGGTGGAGTTGGTTGGTAGGTTTTTCCATTCACCTCTCTTTCCCTCTCTCATACTATTGTTTGTTTTGTTTCGTTTTGTTTCTCAAGCTGAAAAGCTTAAATGGACTCATTGTTGTTGTTGTTGTTGTGGTGTTGGAATTGATTTCTAGAATGAGCTTTGCAGCAAAGTTCTGTTGTGAGATTTTTTTAATTTTTTTTTTGGGTGTGTGTTTTTGCTTGAGTTCTGAGTAGTGAGCTGCTTGCATAATATTTTTTTTGCTGGGTTGAAGAGTTTGTAAGAGTTTTGTAAGAGTTTGGAATTCTGATTTATTGGGTGGTTGTTGTAGCTCTTTTGTTGCCAATCTGTTTGTACAGTTTTGGGCTTTGAGCTTTGGTTTCTGATCACTCTGTGTTTTTTTGTGGAGTGAACTGGTTTTGTCAATCAAATACTTGAGGAGCTTTAGAGCTCGGGTGTAATCATCAGCATCAGTATCAACTCCTGCTGAATTTTCTCATTGCTGTTTGTGCTTTCTGGGAGCAAGTTTCAATCAGCCTACCCTGTTTTGAGAGTTTCATGCATTCGCTGAGTTTGAAGAGCTGGATTGATTTTGAGCTTCTGCATGGGGGTCCTGGACATTGCTGTTACTTCCAGACACATATATATAGCAGATCGTGTGAACATTGGGATGTGTGTCTGAGCAGTGTTTTGCAACTTTTATGTTGATGGGTCTCAAGAGTTTCCTTGGCAAGCTCGCCTTATAAGATTTGGCATTGTAGGAACAGAATTGAGAATTAGGGTTTAACAAAAGAGGCCTGAGCTCTGATAGTTGTTTTCCAAATCTTCAGTTGAATAATTCTATAGCCATCATGCTTTTAGATTTAGTTTTGCACAGTAGTGTCTAAGGAAAAATTTCTTCTTAAGCTTTTCTTCCTCTGGACCTCAGGGATACCATTTCAGTGAATTCTCTGATGATTTGTTGGATCTAGAGGACCCACATGAAACCATCAAGGACCTACCAAAAACAAGACTCCAAAGTCTGAAAGACACACACATCTATCAAAGTGGAACAGGAGTCCAGACACACATCTATCCTTAGAACATAGTGCAGGAGAGAGGTACCAACAAAGCAGACTTCAATGCCTCCCTTGAATCTGTGGTCTTGTAAGTTCCTTTTTCCTTTGTCACCATCACTTGTGAATAACATACACCCATTTCTCCACCCACCTATCCATCCTATGCATCTCTCTGCAGATGAACCCATTGTTTCTGGATATATGAAGAACTTGTTCTCAAGAATGAATGAATCCGGTGTTGCCTTTTTCTTCTCATGCTCTTGTTTACACATGTGCATTTTTGTGTGTGATCATGAATGCAGCAGTGCCACCGCAGTTTTGGTCTTGGATTTGTCAAGTGCAAAATCCCAGCAACGACACTAGTACTGGCACCACCGCCACTACCTCATCATGCTTTTCCAATTTGCATGCAAACTCTGAAAAGATGACTTCATCAAGACTTGGGTTCTTCTTCTCATGGTCGTCATCGGTAGTAGCAGCAGCAGCAAAAGAGTTCTTCTTCTTGAAGCAGCAGCCTTCTTGTTCACGTCAAGTGCCCATTGCATTTCTCCATACTTTCTTCTTCATTTTCTACCTTTCTCTTATCACATGGCAAAAGTTTTTCCACCGAAAATCACAGTCTTCTGTTGTTGTTAACCTTCTTCCTCCTCACCGCTCCAGCCACTGCCAGAGAAGAAGTACTTACTACAATCTGGTCCAGTTTAGCTGCATTTATCTCATCTTGCTCAATCTCGGAGCATCCTTGTTTGGAATCTCTGATGGGTTTCGGCTCAGAACTTGGTCTCAATTGGACATGTGTGAGGAGGTCTCATCATTGGTGCAGGTGGCAGCTTGGAGTGTCATTTTCATTGCAACCGAATGTGCGAGAAAAGATGGGAAAGAGTACTTCCCAAGCCTTTTGCGGGCATGGTGGACATGCACCTTGCTATTATCCATCTTCATATTTGTTGTTTCTGTAACAATTCATGCACAACCCTCTACAGAGGAGTTGTGGGTGGAAGCTGCATCTCTCCCAGCTTTACTCTTTCTTGCTGTTGTTGCTTTTGGAGGGAAAACTGGCTTCCACCATGATGCAGTAATCCATGATGAAGATGATATCTGGGAGCCTCTATTGAACACAACCCAAAATGGAGCTGAGGAAGAAGAAGAAGAAGATGGGATCACCTTGTATGCAAGGGCAGGCATCTTCAGTTTAGCTACACTCAGTTGGCTCAATCCTGTTCTTGCTCTTGGTTCTGAAAAGATACTAGAATTATCTGACCTACCAAAACTACGATATGAAGATCGCACAGAGGCAACCTACAACATATTCAATCAAAATTGGGAGGCACTGAAGAGGAAGAACCCATCTCAGACACCATCGATATCCTTAGCCCTTGGTAAGTCCTTTTGGACATTGTTGGCACTGAATTCACTCTATGCAGTTGTGAACGTGGTGACTACGTATGTGGGTCCATATCTGATTGATGATTTTGTCGAGTATCTTGGAGGAAGGAGACGGTTTGCGCATGAGGGCATCACTCTCGTCTTGGTTTTCTTTGTTGCCAAGCTGATCAACAATTTGACAGAGCGACAATTGGAGTTTGGCGAACAATATTTGGGTTTGAAGATCAAATCAGCTTTGACTGCAGTTGTGTACCGCAAGGCAATACGATTGTCAAGCCAATCCCGACAAAGCCATACCAGTGGTGAGATCATAAACTACATGGCAGTGGATGTGGAGCGTATGTCAGAATCCGCTTGGTGTCTTCCTTACTTCTGGATCTTACCTTTGCAGATTTTTCTGGCATTAATCATTCTGGACAAGGTTGTGGGAATAGCATGGATGGCAGCATTGGTTGCAGCGATCTTTGCTCTATGCCTCAATGTGCCAATTGAGAAAATGCAAGAAAGCTATGAAGACAAGGCCATGGAAGCCAAGGACAGCAGAATGAAGGCCATGGTTGAATGTTTGCGGAATATGCGAGTGTTAAAACTGCAAGCTTGGGAGAATCGGTACCTTGCGAAAATTGAAGAAATAAGGCTTGGCGAATACCATTGGCTTCTCAAGGCTTGTGTTGCACGTGCATTGTCGTCTTATCTGTTTTGGTTGACACCAACTCTGGTATCTCTTGCCACATTCGTAATGTGTGTTGTGTTAGGAATTCCACTGACGGCTGGCCGAATTTTGTCAGCTGTTGCCACATTCCGAGTACTGCAACAAGCTTTAAGCATGTTCCCAGACCTTGTTTCTTACTATGCTCAAACCAAGGTAAAAACCCCAACGTTATTGAGTTGCAATTTTCTTCTTCCTGTTCTTTTGGTATGCAGCTTGATTTTTCCATGTGTGCTAATTATTCAAGGTTGTAAATGGTACACTGATTAGATCATGGTGGAATTTCTGTCATTGTAAATTCCGGTGATTGTAGGTGTCTTTGGACCGACTATGGAAATTTCTTCAGGAGGAAGAACTCCCCAGGGATGCGGTGATTCACATCCCCAAAAACCAGAGTGCAGGTGTGGCAATTGAGATTGAACGAGGGGAGTTCAGTTGGGATCCAATAAACATGGAGCTCCCAACTCTAACCAATATAAATCTGAAAGTGAAAACTGGCACCCGTGTTGCAGTTTGTGGGACTGTAGGCTCTGGGAAATCAAGCCTTCTTTCTTGTATACTTGGTGAAATCCCAAAGCTTGCTGGCATGGTAAGAGTGAGTTTTTGAAAAGTCTCTACTGCCTTACTCACTAGCATAGACAGTTTTGGGTCAGTAATAGTTTCAATATTCTCAGCCACAATCTGAACCTCTAGATGGGTATGTAAGAAGGGTGCATCTTGCATCTTTGTCCAACTCAATACATGCCAGTAGGTATAATCCAAGCCCCAAGAAGTCATAAAATTGAATGAAGAACACTTGAATTTTGAGAGACAATCTTTGGGTGCAGGTGCGGTTGAGTGGCACAACAGCATATGTTGCACAATCAGCATGGATTCAAAGTGGCAAAGTGGAGGACAATATCCGGTTTGGAGCCCCAATGAACCGGGTGTGGTATGACACTGTTATGAGGGCCTGTGCTTTGAAAAAAGATTTGGAATTGTGGACTTTCGGTGATCAGACAGAAATTGGGGAACGGGGGATCAACTTGAGTGGTGGTCAAAAGCAACGAATTCAGCTTGCACGGGCATTGTATAAGGACTCAGACATTTACCTTCTAGATGATCCTTTTAGTGCCGTCGATGCACACACTGGCTCCCACTTGTTTCGGGTCCATATTTCTTCTTCCCAAGTCCCTTCCCTTTGAATTGATGATCATAAAATCCAGAGAATGCAACAAAGACTGATCATGTGATCATGCCCAAAATGAGTTGATTGGATGACCAATGATTTGTTAGATTTTCTTGGGTAATGAAGACTTGTGGTGGAGGGGATTGACTTTGCAGGAATGCATATTGGAAATATTGGCATCCAAGACAGTTGTTTATGTAACTCATCAAATGGAGTTCTTACCTGCTGCAGACCTCATTTTGGTTGGTTTTCTTGTTGCTCTTTTCCCTGAAAAATTATGCTTCATTCAGTTGATCCTTTTGTGTCTCTTTTTGTGTGGAGTTGTTGGGATTGATCTATTCCACATCAATTATTTGCCTTGAATATGATCAATTTTTTGTTATGCTTGTGAGGGTCCTTAGTCATTTAGTCAAACAATGGTACTACACATCCACTGTTGTGATGAGCTTCATCACCGATCAAGTTGGCCATTTCTCTATTGGAACTTGTACACAGGTGTTGGACAAAGGTGCAATAGTTCAGGTTGGAAAATATGATGAGCTTTTGCAAGCAGGCACCAACTTCAGCATGTTGGTGGATGCCCACAACAAAGCTATAGACAGCAACACAGAAGTCAGTGAAGAAGCCTTGGGGGATGATGGGTCAATAGATCAGCTTGTGACAGAGGGTGATGTCTTAAATGGGGTGGCAAATCATCAAGTTGGTGATGAGGTTGACAAGCTTCAAAAGCAAATGAGCTTTAAAAAGTCAAGATCGATTGAGCTGCACAAACAAACTAGCAAGAGAGCCAAAGAATTGGATCAAGATGACATGAATTGCAAACTCATTAAGGAAGAAGAACGAGAAAGAGGCAATGTGAGCTTCAACATCTATTGGTCTTATGCAACATCAGTCAAGAAGGGTCTCTTCATCATCCTCAGCTTGCTTGCCCAGTCAACTTTCTTGGTAATGTAGCATTGTCTTTTCCTTCTGTTTTCTATGGACATTGTTTTGTGCACTACCCAATTGTGGAAAATGTGCACCCTTGGAGGAAAAGGTGGTTTAGCTTTTCAAGTATGGCTAAATGCCAAAGTAATGCACTTTTTGTCTAAATATGGATTGCCAGCTGAGTGCTTTGCATTGGACTATTGGCACAGAGTGTTCTGAGCTCATTGGGTAGACTTCTTCATTTGCATCCTTGGTGGGTTTTATAGATATTGCAAATTGGAAGTAATTACTGGATGGCATGGGCTTCACCCATCAAGGAGGGTGATGAGCCGAAGATGAGTAGCACCAAGTTGATTTTGGTGTATGCATGCCTGTCTTTTGCAAGCTCATTGTTTATAGCAATGCGGTCAATTTGTGTCTCGTTTGGTGGTGTTTTCATTGCCCAAAAGTACTTCCTTGGAATGATCCGGTGCATTTTTCGGGCTCCAATGTCTTTCTTCGATTCAACCCCAGCTGGTCGTATCCTCAACCGAGTGCGTATCCTTTGTCTCTCATGTGCAACTCTAGACCCAAGTTTTCTCCTCTTACCTGTCACTTTCTTGGTTCACACTTGGACAGTTTTTAAATGTTTTCAGCAATGAGCGATGTGTTGTCTTTCCATGTGAGACTCAATGCATCCAATTTGCTCATAATTGATCAGTCAAGACATCATTGGAGCTGACAATTCCATGCCAACTCTGACTTCATCACATCTTCTCATCAATGTTGATGTGCTTTTGAAGTAATCAAGAAATTTTGCATTTTTTAAGGTTGAAGTTGTGGTGGTGGTGAATGATTGAGGTGGGTTTTTTGGGGGTGAAAAAACAGGCATCGTCAGATCAGAGTAGGCTAGACACAGAGGTACAATACAGCTTGAGTGGGTTGATGATGGCTTCCATACAGCTCATTGGTGTCCTTGTTGTCATGTCACAAGTCAGCATGGTTATCCTGCTCATATTTCTGCCTGTAGCTGCCGCTTGCTTGTGGATGCAGGTATAGTCATCTGTCATTGCTTCTTTTTCTTTGAAGAACATAATCATCAATGTACAGTCTTTTGTTTATCATGCCCATAGAATCTCTGTTGCTTCTGTGACCACTGTTTGTGATACATCAACTTTTGGGTACATTTGTGTTTGGTTTGAATTTGGCTGAAATTTGCATGTTCTCACTTGGATTTTTTTTGGTTGGGTTCAGAGATATTACATGAGATCAGCAAGGGAGGTTGCACGATTAATTGGGGTAGAGAAATCTCCAATTCTAAACCATTATGGAGAGTCAATAGCTGGTGCAGCAACGATCCGTAGTTTTGGTCTAGACCAGCAATTTATGGATACAAACATTGAGTTATTTGACAACTACAGCCGCCCTTGCTTCACAAATGCTGGAATGATGGAATGGCTTGTCTTCAGAATGGAGCTTCTTTGCAGTTTGGTGTTTTCTTTGTCGATGGTCCTTGTTGTGCTTTTGCCTGATGGTGCCATCAGTCCAAGTAAGTTGTCAGTTTGATTCTTGAATGTCAAAAATGTGCAACCAAAAGTTGGAGCTTTTCTTATTGACCTCTCCCTTGTTGTTTGACATCATTTGTGTGTCGGATTGGTGCAGGTTTGAGTGGACTTGCAGTCACATATGGACTGAATTTGAACGTGAATAGAATTATGTGGAACTTGTGTAAACTACAGACAAAGATTATTGCAGTTGAGCGAATCCAACAATACACTTGTATTCCAAGTGAAGCTCCTTTGGTGATTGAAAAGAAACGCCCATCCCCAACATGGCCATCACATGGAACCATCGAGCTTGAAAATTTACAGGTCTGTCTGTACTGCTGTATGTGCACACCCAAATTGAAATTGAGGCATCAAAATTACTGAACTTCATCCTCTTTTTTTGGGTTGAAAATTTCAACTTTCCAATTCTTCAATTTCTTTGTTATTTTTACCTATGGTGGTTGTTGAACTGCACAAATTGGCTAATACCCATGTCATGAAGAAAATTGTTGAAACTTTCTGTGCATGTATCTAAATAAGGAGCCTCATGAAGGATTAGAGAAAAGTGGTGATATTTATAAAGTAATTATGTGATTGGCTTTTCATAGTGGGTTTGAATAATGCTTTCTTTTATGATCCTTTTTTGTGGGTTTTCCAGATTCGGTATAATGCTCATTCTCCATTAGTGCTACATGGAATTACATGCACATTTTATGGGGGCAAGAAAGTGGGCATTGTTGGGCGTACAGGCAGTGGCAAATCGACACTTATCCAAGCCATGTTCCGGGTTGTGGAGCCTGCAGGAGGTAGAATTGTGCTCGATGGTGTGGACATCACATCCATTGGGTTACATGATTTGCGCTCACGATTGAGTATCATTCCTCAGGATCCCACATTGTTTGAAGGCACTATGCGGTCTAACCTGGATCCACACAATGAGCACTCAGATGTCGAAGTTTGGGAGGTATTGCTTCTGTTCTCATGAGATCTCAGCATGGGCATGGACAATTTCAAATAATGTTTTATGACTAAGTTATGCTTTTGTAGATATGATGGAAGTGCAACTTGGGATCAGTTTCCTGTGTCTAGGATGTTGATCATACATGTTGTTTCCTCAGGCTTTGGACAAGTGTCAGCTTGGAGCCATCATGCGGACCAAGGATGAAAAGCTCGATGCCACAGGTCTGTTTCCCAAATTCCTTTATCAATTATACTTATTGATGCACTAGATTTGTTTGAGAGTGTTTTAGCTTGCAAAAGTCATGTTTCTAGAACATGGGTTATGATTGGTGATTTTGAGTGAGAATCTACTTGCTACAACACTGGTCATCATTCAGGATTGACATGTTTGAGAATAGCTGTTTCTAAATGTTGTGCTGCTTCCATTTTGCTGGGTTCCAATGTAGTTGGGGAGAATGGGGAGAATTGGAGTGTGGGGCAGCGGCAACTAGTGTGTCTAAGCCGAGCGCTGTTGAAGCATACCCGTGTTCTTGTACTAGATGAGGCCACTGCCTCAGTCGATAGTGTGACTGATAATGTAATTCAAGGAACATTGCGTACTGAGTTCAAAGACTGCACTGTTGTTACTATTGCTCACCGAATTCCAACTGTTATTGATAGTGATCGGGTCTTGGTTCTAAGTGATGGTACGTAAACCATTGACTCTCTTTTGCCTTAGTAAGTTTTTTGAGTATGTTGGTCCTCTTTTGGAATTTTCTGTTTAGCAAATTACTTGAGTAATATTGAAGGGAAAAAAGGACTAAACTGTAGGGAATATTGATTCAAATTCAGGCATTTGATCATTTCTGCAATTTTGAGTTTTTACTGTCTTTTGCTGAAGTAGTTATATAATTGCAACATGACATACTGCATGTTGATGTGGGTTTATGTTAAAATTATGCATGGTGAAGGTTTTTTAGTGCATTTGGTCTTCTCAATGATAAATGTGCAAATGGGTGTGTGTTTATGGAGCAGGAAGGGTTGCAGAATATGATGTGCCAGTACGGCTTCTAGAGAACAAAAACTCATTCTTTGCAAAGCTGGTGGCGGAGTACAATCTGCGGTCTATGAACCACATCTCAGAGACTTCTATGTCAACAGAAGTATCCACAAAGGATTGATTACTTGAAGTTTTCTGATCAATGTTGGCCGTGGTCACATTTAACACTCCCCAGGAAAAACAATTTCTAAATCCAAAATTTCAACCCTCATGAAGAAGCTCATGATGAAGTTTTGAAGACTTTTGACATCTTTTTTTTGCGCCCATAATTGAAAAAACACCAAAATGGACCAATGTTTTTTCCTCTCTATGATTCAGTGCAGCAAAACATCTGGTTTCTCACAAGTGTTGTCACTCAGTGAAGCAATGATGTTTATGCTTAATCCAGGTTACTTCAGTTTGTGAGGCATAATTGTGAGGACCTGACAACCATGATTTGGTTCTTTGTGCATGCACTGATTTTTCAAGACAGAAAGTAAGATCAACATTTGCATGGCATCAAGTTGACGTTTGATTTATTTTATTTGCGCTTGCAACTATGGGGTATAGATTCAATTGGGTATTGTATTTGATGTGTATTGAATGCCTTTTGGTTCTGATGGTGTGCACTTAAATTTTGATTTCTTGCATGAATGGATTTTCCTTATTTTTCAATGGATTTTTGTGTCTAAATATGGCAAGTTCCCACAGAATGTGGCAAACTAAAAGGCATATAAATCACATCTTGCCACAGTGCAATAAAAATAAAAGCATCATGTAGGTGTGAAATTTTGCACACTCTAAACCATGTGGAAACAAATAAGGCATGTAAAACTGAACTTCAGCTCTGGAGGAGATAAAAGAATACATAAACTTCATAACAGTTCACCCAGTGTACAATGTGGCTGATAAAATAGGGTCAGTCCAAAACAACTTGACTCTCTGAACAGCAAGACAATAACATCAAAAATACCAGCAAACTGCTTGTTCTTTTTGCTGCACAAAATACATGCAGATGGTACACATTTTATTCACTGGTCTAAGGGACATAACTGGTGTTGTAGGTAATAATTAGTGCAACAGTGCACAATAGTTTGTGGGTGCATAGAAGTGCACCATCACCAATGGGGATTGGGATTGCAACAAATAGTTCATGTCATACTTAGCATGATCCCTGCCTGCAAAAACATTTGTGAGAAAAATCAAAAAATTGTTTCAGAATTCAAAGAATCCAATCCTGAAGGCAAGAATGTTAGTCATGACCAGTACTTGATCGTGTGTAATCCTTGTCGTAGAGCTGTGCATAATGTCTAGTCAAACGCAAGGAGAGAAGGTTCATATGATGGTGGGGCCTCAAATCCCATAAGGTTGAGATATGTAGCTGTCACATTTGCAAGCCCTGCTTTAGGTAGACTGTCACTGAACTTCACATTGCTGGGCAGGCCAGGTCCTCCAATTGCAACTGGAACCTGTCATTACATTGCTTAACCAAGTCAGAAAGAAGACAGTGGAGAGACTCACAGAAGACTTGCTGAAGCTATGGAGCAGCCAACTGAATCAATACCTTACAAATTTTGCAGTTCATTCTAGTCTTGAACCAGAGAAAGAAAGATACAACTTTCAGACCATCACCCTGTGGTACCACTGTGATGGTTTTGGAACATCTATGCAAATTTGCAATCCTGTAATGATGAATCAATGAGATTGCAGAGGAAACTCCACAGCAAAACTTTTAAGGTTAGTGTTCTGTTCAGTTCCAGCAAAACCAAAACCAACATTAAAAGAATGAGTACAGTCATAACGTTATGAGTGTAACTCACAAGGTGTCAGACCATTACATTCAGCATGAATAGCAGTGATAAGCTGCCATGACTCCCCACTGAATTTATCAGCTCCTAACAGTGAGCATAGATAAGTGCATAATAATCTGACCAAAAATTTGGGCAAATCATTATACAAACATCTGTTTCTAAAGTTCCTGTTGCATTTCCAGAAGCAACAGAAAGACTCAGTCAATGTTGGTTAGCACTCAAGACACTCTATCTTGCAATGATCCTACTCTTAAAAATAAGATGTCACATGCAACTAGCAATGGACAAGTTGCACAAGTCCTGGCCAAATGGTGAACACAAGAGACAGTCACGGGATGAAAACAAAGAGCAAGCACATTGGTTCCAAGATCCAACAAGCTCCCTGAAGAAAACTATAGAAGATCTGAGGTAGTCTAAGAACTAGGGTGCTAGAGAATGAGTACCGGAGCAAGTGTGTGAGATGTAAGGGGAGCCACTTTGCCAGTGTTGTCAAGTAAAGGCTCTCCATTCTTTTTGCGCTGTGCCATGTCATCACAGTTACCATGGTCTGCAGTGATCATATAAATTCCCCCACAGGATTCCACCGCATCCACCAGGAGCTGCATCCATACACCCTTCTCACTTAGAGAAGCCACCAAATCTCTGCTGTAGCTTGTACTGAGAAAAATCAAAGATCCACCATCCTCAACTTCAAAGCAAGGAGGTAACCATGTACCTACAACTATGCTGTACAGTGAGAACCCAATTTACTGGAACTGAACCATGTAGAGAGCACAGCATCTGCACCTAGTTCTTTGAATCCATGTGTTTTGTCAAAGTCAGCTGTCATAAAATGGAAGCTCTGGACAATGCCACTAAAGCTACTGTGTCCAGAGATTTCAAAGCCATAAGATGAGTTGGGGTGACAAAGGAGCTGACCTTCACACCCTGGTCAACAGATTCACATGCCAGTTTGGTGGCTTCCAAATCCCCAGTGTGGCCAACCATGTCACCATTAGCAAAGTTCACACGGACATAATCGAATTCCCCTGAAAGAAGAGCCTGCTGAGCTGCCTTTGCAATTTCAGCTGCCTTCATGTGGGGTTTCTTGTTGAACTGGATATTATCACTTGGGACCTCATGGTAAGTCTCTAGTGTATCATCAACTTTACCTGAACGGTTCCCATTCCAGAAAAATGTCACATGTCCAAACTTCTGCGTTTCACTGTAATATCCAACAAACAAACCAGTTAACAAAATCATGCCAATCTCTTCTGTGTAACAAAGGTACAGCTCAAACACCACTAATAGGCACATTACATAGATCATCGGTGAACCACAACCTAGGTCTTCATACTCACTGACATAAAGATCACCCAAATCAGATCTTGACATGCTATGGGGAATGCACAAAGCATAAATTATTCAACTTTAACAGCTGGGAAATGGCCATATAACCCAGCCCAGCCATGCTGTATGTGATCCATTACAAGTTCTCCATGTGCTCATGGGGCTAACTGCCCTGATCCAGGTCAATATGTCACATCAATAAAGCTCTTGCTGTCACTAGCAACAGGACAGCTGTTTGCAGAAGCAGATGCAATGATGGCCTACCATAGCAAGAGAAAGTTTGCAAGGTACTCCATGGTTCTAATCCTAACATCCAAAATAAACCAGCCTCTGCACACTTAGTACCTGCAAGCAAAGGTCCGGATGCCATTAGCGCACAAATATTGGCCTGATGTGTTCTCAATGAGAGGGGGGGGAATGAGGTAGTGTGAAGGCAACTTCAAGTCACCATCATACTGCATCATGCCCAAGTATCGCACTTTGGGCCACCTGACTCTGTCAAAAGCACTGAAGTTCTCATATTCAAATGCCTTGCTTATCTGGATAACTCGGTCAGCACGGAAATTGATGTTTATAACACAGTCATTGTCATGGATTGGTCCAACCGGGGTTCCTTCCTTGTCCACAATAACAAATGGGGGATAGAACTGGTCATTCACTTTAGGGTTAGCCTCCTTCAGTTTTGTTAGTGCTTCGAGTGCACTCTCAAATTTGTGGGGGGCCTCACCCAGCACATGTGCATGCCATCCCCGCTCTACAATGCTCCAGTCAGCCTGCCAGGATCAACATACAATGTATATTTAAGAAACTGTGAGAGAGATGAGCATGAATGATTGATTGAACATGCTCCCCACCAAATTGTCAACACTTTAGGAGAACACAGTAGGACAAGCAAATTTGGTGAGATTTGGAACAATCGACAAGACATGCTGCATTGTGCACCTCATATCTGTCCATGGTAACACACATTCGTCCACCACCTGAAGCAATGAGAGCATCACAGCCATGGCTTCGCAAATTCTCAAGGTCCTTCTCCAGTTGACCAACATACTTGACACTTGACCCGTCCGGCACATCCCGTCCATCTGTGAGGATGTGCACACGGATTCTCTTGCAGCCATGGTCGAATGCCCCATGCATAAGTGCAGCCAGCTGATCATATCTTGAGTGTACGCCTCCATCACTAAGAAGCCCAATGAAGTGAAGAGTTCCTCCACTTGCCCAGGATTCCTTGGCATAGTTCCATCCTTCTCCCATGTACATGGACCCTGATTCTAGTGCATCATCCACCAGACTTGCTCTGCACATTGGTGTTAGCGTATATGTTAGGCTCGAAAGCATGAACAGTAGTAACACGAGGATGAAGAAAAAGCTGCATGATGAAGTAGACGAGGAGGAGTACTCACCCCTGCTGAATGATTTTCCCTGCTCCCATGGCATTGTGACCGACTTCGCTGTTTCCCATATCTCCATCGCTAGGAAGTCCAACGGCTGTGCCATGAGCCTTGATTGTGCGCCATCGCCGAGGAGCTCCGGTTCTCAAGGCCTTGATGGTGGGACAATTCGCCTTGTAGATGGCATTGTATTCATCCTCCTTGTTCTCACCCCATCCGTCTAGCACCACAAGGAGAAACGGCTTTCCTCTGGGAATGACCGAATGAGATTCCAGCCAGAACTCAGTTTCCTTACCCGGAAGCACCATCGCTACTGTCAATCTCTTCCAAAATCCAAGATCTCGGAATCCGCCGCCGAACTGCAAAAACAGAAGTAAGAGAAAAATAAATCCAGAGATTGCAAAGACTTTTCCAATCTCCTAACCAAGAACCGAAACTCTCAACGCAAAAGCCGCAGTCAAGAAATCCAAACTTCAATGTTCAACAGCTTTTGTTTTTGGTCATAGCCAACAATAGTCCAAAACTCTAAAACAACGCACCGGGATCTCTCGAGGAAGCGAAAGAAAACACACAAAGGAACACAGAAATAAACCGAAATGCGTCACTTCGGGAACTGGTATCACCTATTACTCAACCAAAACGACCTACAACCCCCTGCACAACATTCACTCCATAAGAAAGAAAGAGAAACCAAAAAACTTCAAACTGCGATTTGTGAAAGCGAGAACTAAAACATAACTTAGAGACACTTTTAAAAGGCAAAGGACGATCGGAGCAGAGTAAGCACCTACTTCGGTGGAATCCGCAGCAAAACGTTCCAGAAGAGCGCGGCGGCGCGCGCACAAGCAAATCTGCGACGACCAAGAAACGAATACAGCGCGGTGTTCGCACGCGTGCAGAGCGAGAGAGACGAAGTTAAACAGCAGTAAAAACAAATTTCACTCGTTGGAGTAAACCTTGTACAGGTGAAAAAATGAGAGACAAGAATTGACCAATAGGTAAATTAATCTCGGCCCTTGGGGTTGTTTACATGTGTAAACCAATGAGATTTTTTAAAACATTTCTGCAAGTTTTTTT
>Ga0209208_10006648_pt1 | contig 15912 bp, 7 predicted proteins | sample S1TSphfallax_3_FD_187694 | JGI IMG/M metagenome (GOLD analysis project Ga0209208, IMG submission 187694) | Host-associated microbial communities from peat moss isolated from Minnesota, USA - S1T2_Fd - Sphagnum fallax MG (SPAdes) (version 2) | ecosystem: Host-associated > Plants > Peat moss >...
AGCATCCAAAAGCTCCTTCTTCAAGTGATAGAGAGCTTGATTGTATTTCAGGTTCACCTCTCTGTCAGGAAGCTGTGATTAGTTTTCATGAACCCAAAAACATAAAAATTCCATCTCTGAAGCTGAAAAATCCTTTTCATTTATATGACAAAATTTGCTAGATCTACTTTCATTAAGTCATTCCGTCAAGGCAAATTGGAACATTTCAAATGGGTCTCTATGGAACCAAGGGTTGTGACACATACATGAAATTTGGAGGTTCAGTAGGCCACTTTTGAGTATCCAGATTTGGAGCATAATTCAAGGCCATGTTGTCCCTCCAATTTGATGGAGATCGGATTGTTTCATTTTCCATTTTGGCCACTTGACTCATTTCTTTGTCAGAGTAAATGGTGTATTTTTTCAATCTTTCTTTCAAGTCGGGCAACTCAAAGAACTTTCTTTGTTCTTGGAAAGTCTCATCCAATAACTGTGGAGAGACACCATGATTCATGACCTAAACAAACACCAAAACAATACACAAAACAAGAAAATTATAACCATAGGCAATAAATAGTAGCAAGGTTTTGTGTCCCATTTATATTGCTATGAGTTGTTGAATATAATCTTATCAAATGTTCCTCTCAAGAGGAGATATAGCAAATCGGTATCCCCAACCCATAAGGCCAAAACTAACATATGCATGTATTGTGGCTCTTTGTTCAACAATATCTATATACTTTATGTTGTCAATGGACTAGTGAAATCTAGTGTTGGTTATCCCCATTTCTTTGCAGTAAGTGAAAAAATAGTGCTAATATGTAATGATAAGGAAGGGAAATATTTATTAAAAAAGAAATAAGAAGCAGTTCATGACACACTTGGAAAAATCCCCACTCTTCTGAAGCAGTCTTGATTTGTTCAATAATCAAGGAACGTCTCTCCCCATGCAAGCCGGCAAGGTCAATAATGGGAATGGCTGGACCATTGGAATTGCTTGCACAAGCTTTTTTGACCTGCCACGATGCTCGAAACTGCCCTGGAATCTCTTTAAGGCCTAAACTTGCCATATCCTTGACTGACATATCCATGGCTAGTGCAGGTAGATGCAGTTGAATAGATGAAGCCATCCTTGTTCTCACTCACTCACCTTCACCAAATTCTATATAATAATCGAAAGGTCACTCTACGAGTTTTATAACCAGGCCCTTAGCAAATTTATTTTGATCTTGTTGCATTGCTGGTAACAAGTTGAGGTCATCATGTGCAGAATATCTTTATTGCATGCAAAAGCTCCGTACCCCAAAACATGATACACATTTTCAATAGCAATATTCTAGAAGGCTTATAAATAGTGTGAATTTATCAAAACGTGATACACATTTTCAATAGAAACCTGAACAAGGGAACCCATTGGGAACAAGGGAAAAAACAAAAAATCCCTGTCTCCTCCCCCTTCCCCCCCCCCCACTCTCAAAAAGAAAAAACCTGGATTGTTCACGAGTGCATGCTGAGCCTGCCTTTTCTTTATCGAAAACAAAGAAATGAACCTACTTTCATCCGATGAGTTCCGGGTTATGGCAAAAGAAACGGTTGTCAATATCCGAAATAGTTTGATCTCTTTTTGGATTCTAAAAATCAACTTCCAATCAGCTGCATGAAATTTCTCTTTCCAAAACTGTTCATCACCATTTTTCGCCTAGGCTAATGGCAGGGGCCGAATTTTGGGGACATAGTGTGATTCATATTAATTACTTCATGGGTGGGCTCAGAATTTTTTTTCTTTTTTGAAGGGGTCATATTGATTGGTCCATCACCAATTTTTTTTGGGGAACATTGGGCACTCCCAATAAAAGCACCTCTTTGGACAGCCAGTTGCAAAATAGAAAAAAATGTGCTCCATATGGTCCACCTTTTCAGTTTATATACATGAGAGTTGAACTTTGGGCAAAGCATGCATGTGATATAAAAGTGAGGTGCTACTGTGAACAACTTGGGAACTTGGAGAACCTCATGGGAACAGATAGGGAAGATGATGGGAACAAGGGGAAAAAGCAAAAAAATCTTCCCCCCACATTCTTCCCAGAAAGGAAAAAACTGGGCCCCTCGTGAATCCATGCTGAGCCTTTCATTGCCTGCATGAAACTTTTGTTTCCAAAAGTGTTTGCCACCATTTTTGACCTGCATAAAAACCCCTTCCAAGAGCTGGGGTACCACCTGAGATTCATATTAAATCAGTCATGGGCGGACTCACAACTTTTTTTCCCAAAGGTGCCATATTGATTGACCCATCAGAGCAGAGTTTTCGGAACATTGGGCATGTTTTCCCCAATAGAAGCACTTTTTTGGACCCCCCCCCCGCCCCAGTTGCAAATTAGAAACAAATGCTCCCCTGACTCCTACCTTTTCAGTTTATATACATGGGAGTTGAACTTTGGGCAAACTGTATGGGATAAAACCCAGGTGCTATTGGGAACATCTTGGGGAATACATTTGAGAACATTCTGGGAACTTGATGGGAACAAGGGAAAAAATAAAAATCCCCCTCCCCCCTCCCCCCCTTGGACTCATCACCAGTTCAGGTTCTCTAAGTAGGGAAGTTGAACTTTTGTGAAGACTTAGGAAATAATTTTGGAGGGAAGTGATTGGTTTTAATATGTTGTAAAACTTCACATTTATATAATTTCCATTTTAAATTTGTTGTGAAACTTTGTAACTATATATTCTCCAGTCTTGAGAGTGTGTAATGTGTACATGAAATTGGACCCAATTGTTGAACCACTTTTTTTTGTGAATTTGAAAAACAATGCCAAAAGTAGAATTGTCAGTGTAAAAATTTGAGGAATTGAGCTCAAATCCACATCCGGAGAACTTATCAAAATTATTTTAACTGTCAAAAACTTGAGATTGGAGGTTCTCTTAAACAGGAAGAACCGACCAATACTGGCTACAAACAAATATTTTTAATCAAAAATATTTTAAACTAAAAACTTGGCACAAATGCCTTTGGAAAAATAAAATAAAACAAGTTTACATATAAAAGAGATCAGAAATTCAAAGTTCCATATGGAAAGTAACAATGCTCCAAAATGTGAGTTTTTGTTCTGCAATTGATTTTAGCATAATGTTACTAACATTTAATCCACAACAAACAATGTTTTCTTCCTTGAATTTTATGATGTAGCAAAAATGGTGGTCATCAGCAAGAAGAATTAGCTGATTTTGGCTATAAATGAGATGTTAAAGTAAAAAGCTTTAAGCATTCTCCACGTTTTTTGCTACCTGCTGGAACATGTTATAAAAATCTGGCAACTTGAATTTAGTTTTTTTTTAAAATTTGAAAAATCCCAGAAATTTTTTCTTTAAGAAAATCCTTGCATAGGTGAAAATCGGATTTTTCAGGTCCAGAATTACACAAATACGCTAGAAGAAAATCACTGGAACAAAGAGGTAATTTTGTGATTTCCACAAGGATGGGATCCTATCACTTCTTTGAACCCCTTAGTGAACAAAAGTTCACGCAGATCAAGACCTGTGAAAGTTGGTTAGATCATCAAGAGGAAAGATAGTTTGAGCAAGTAAACATGGTAATAATTGTAGGGTAAAGCCTGACGGTGAAGTCTGGGTCCGTAAAGACCAGCGGTGCCTGGACGCTCGCTGGCCTGAAAATTGGAGTAATTGGAAACTGTACCTTTGGAAATGTGGAAGGCTCAGTACAGCCCGCAGTTTTCAAACTCAGTAAGCTAGCTTTTGCACATGATTTGTACAAAAGTTTTCGGAACGCACAGTAGAAAGTTGTACAGTGCACAGTGCAGTGGATTTCGGAACTTACAGTGGAATTCAAAATGTACAGTTCTCTTTTTCATCTTTTTGTATTCTTTTTCTTTATTATTATTATTTTCTTTGCTTGCATTGGGAGGTTGGCTTTGTGTCATTCTCGTCGTTGCACCTCCGGAGACCCGCTTTGCCACCACTGTTCACGGTAAATAAAGACATAATGCGAGGAAAAAGTGGAAAGCAATCAAAAAGTTATAAAGAGACGAAAAGGAAACCTAGTGAGAATTTACTGACGTGAAGGTTTTGTAATTAGGATCTTTCAGATTTTTGGCCCCTCCCCTTCACCGATCGGCCTTCAGACGGGACCTCAAATCCAGAAGTTCCTAGTTACAAAACCTTCTCCTATACATTCTCAAAATAAGGGGTCTATGATCATGTGGCGGCCAAGTCTGGTGCACATTTTGGAAATGTCCCCCACCTGTGTGCTATTGCACAAGGGGAACCCTATCATGAACCTAAACATCGATAGATTGCAAGGCATAGTGAGGGAGAGTTAAGAGTGGAATATTCTTATACTTAAGGGAATTAGGTGCTAGAGTTGTCCATAAAGTCACCCTATAGATGCACCTTGTCTTTGGGCCTCCTTTCATCCCCTATCCCCTCTTTCAGTGATATCCACAAAGTAAGGAAAATTTATTAATCTCAGTATGAAATGCTGAAACTCAGCATCTAATAAACAAGGTTCAAGACTAAATTTAGTGGTTCAGGTGGGAGCAGTGAAAATATATGTAGCAACAGTGGAGGCACTCAGGAAAAAGGAAAGACAAGATGAAACTCAGTTTACTACCAAAATTCTCGTTCCCCCCCCCTGCCCACCTTCTTTGAAGGTTAATGTACTTTTTTTGCAGGCTTTTTAAAAACTTTAGCCATGTGTATGACCAAACTCAGGCTTCTGGTACTGTGTTTTCCTTACTTTACAAATAACTTTAATATCATACCGATGAAACTCTGCACAACTTTATTAATAAACACATTGTAGATTTGGAAAATGTACAAAGGAATAAGAAAAAGAATTATTAATAAACACATTGTAGATTTGGAAAATGTACAAAGGAATAAGAAAAAGAAAAGGGTACCGATGAAACTCTGCACAACTTTATTAATAAACACATTGTAAATTTGAAAAATGTACAAAGGAATAAGGAAAAAGAAAAGGGAGAATTTACAAGACGTCAAGTTAGGTCAAACTAAATGTCAAAATCTCTCCATGTCAAAAACCAATGGCTTGTAGGGGTTGGTAGCATTTTTCCATGTCAAAAACTAATTGTGTACAATAGGCTAGTCATGGTGATGGGAAGTGTGTCGTGAAGAGGTGGAAGTTGGGAAGTAACTAAGCCTACTGCTATTGCTTGACTTAAGATGGAGCATGCTTGCGTCCTTTGCAATGTGATTGAAACTTTTTGACAAAGAAAATTGACCAAGACAAAACGATGAAAGCATTATGGCCTATTCAAGCTCCGAATGGCATTGGCACAATCATGTAAAAACATATCGGCATGTTTGTGTAGACATCCAAATACTTCAATTGCTAAAGGGAGGAATTGATTATGAGGTGTTAGTTGTGATAACTTTTTTGTTTGGCTTGAGCTCCATTAGAGGTAGCAAATCCTTGAATTACACAAGATTGAAAAAGTAAATTTGTTCACATTAAGTCAACAATGACAACATCGGTTAAAGTGCGAATGCCATTTTTGGTGAGCACAAATGTTGATTAGTCAACAAGAGAAGTTGAATGTTGTTTTCATCCTACGTGGAAAGCAACATCTCTCACAATGATAACAAAGGTGTCGCAAATTGCATCATGGGTTCATGTGCATTCATTGTTGTGAGCACAACATAAAAGGTTGATACCCATAAGGTCAATGGGGTGTGTGCACATGCATCGAAGGATAAGGTAGTCCAAGTCATGTTCAAAGCCTTGTGGAAAAAATTGGGGAAGATAATCAAAAGGCTAGGAAAATTAGTTGAGTTGTAAGCCAAACACTCGCTTTTGGGCCAAAACATGATAAATCTTGAACATAATGGGCCTAAGATATCCCATTGAAAAGCATGATTAAAAAGGTATGGTGGTGTAAAGGCTATAAAATGGAATCTTAAAGTTGAACCATTTGTTGCTTTGATGAATTGTTCAAACGAAAAAAAACATGCATGAATTGGGGCGATAAAAGATCACATGCCACCTTGAGGTGTTGTTTGAAAGGAAAGGTGTTCTTGTTGATTTGTGTTAAGGTTTCAAGAAGGAAGAAATGTCAATCAACCATAGACCTAGTGGCTATGATTAAAGGTATAAAGGCCCAACTCCTTAAATAAGCTACAAGGGCAATGGTGGTTGTTGGTATGAGTTCGATGCCATTGAAAGTTATTGGGAATGGTTTGTTTATAAGCTAAAGGTCCTTTTGGGCTATCAAAAGATCCTAGACCCAAAAGGCATCCAAACACTTAAAAGAGGGAGGTATCAAAACAAATAAAAAACTGGAAGGAGGTGTGCATCATAAAAGATATGATGGCCATTGCATGAACCAATGAGTTATAATTTTAAAATGGGCCAAAGAAAATAATGCCCCCTTAACGGATCATTTTGACAGGTTTCCATGACAAATGGGATGATTGTGACATCACTTTCACGATTATGATGAATGTAAAATAGAGGAAACTTGAATGCATAAAATCCATGGACAAAAAGGATGAATTACATGATATCTCCACTTATTACACGAAATTTTTGAAATATGACACTAAATTGACACTGAATTGAAAACTTTTACCACATTTAACTAAAAAAACCCCAATCGGGGTGAAGGTCAAGAGTGCATTTGATGTCATGGATTATTGTTTCACAACTGCCCTTAATTGCAACTTTGAATTGGTGTGGGTAAAAATGTGTTACAAATTGTGTTGCAAAATTAAAAACATAAAACATGATTTGTGAGTCAATACAATGTTTCCCCCATTACAATGGGACGAACTCCACCTAAAGGTTTGGTCATGGTTAAAAAACAAGCCGCTCCAAATACACGTGTAATTTGAGGTGGAAGGTGACCTTGTGCGATATGAGAACAAAGCTGAAACAACTAAGGAAATCCACAAGCTGAATCTTTTGGGTGAAAACATTTCAAAAGGTGTTAAAAAACCATCGCCAAATGACCATTTGCCGATCAATTTTGCATGCGTTGGAATGTTAGCTTGAAAGAATTAGAAGAAAGCTTGAAGTCTCGGTCTAGCTTGTAGTCTCCGAGGAAAAGCAAGTAACCATTTAATCATAATGTAATGCAGTGAAAGCTAAGGTGGTGTCGAAGGATGCGGCTATAAATGAAAATGGTGCCAAAGTGTGAACTATTTGAAAAAAATCCTTGACATGTCTAAAAACAAAATTGTGGAAAAGACATTTATGAATTGGAAGATTATATTGGGTAAGAGGCACTAAACTTGCACTTATTGCTAAGGCTTGCGTTCACAAAAAAAACTCCTCTTACAGGTTTTCCTAGTTGCTTGCTAAAAAATGTTTATGTCAAATCCACGTTTCCCTATGTCCTATCGCTTCACCATGAAAAGGCAAAGTGAGACACCATTAGGGTAACAAGAATAACAAACACCAAATTACCACATCATAAGGGTTTTATGCTAGCTTATCCAATGGAAAACAAAATGCCACTCGTACATCATGACATAGAGTGGTAAGGATGCGATTGTACAATCAAAGACAACAAAAGCTTAGATGAAAGGATCAGAGGACATCCAATGACGAAACCAAAATCCATGTTGATGCAGGCAGGGTGGGAATAAGGGAGGATAGTGAGCCAAGATGGTAATAAGGGTTTGGATTAGATGAATTGGATGCTTGACAAGAATGCTAATGTTGAGTTAAACTTCAACTAGTAAATTGGTGCCCACATGGTCGAATGAGATCTTTTGTTAAAAGGATTATCTTCAATTTGGTAATGATTATCTTCTTTTGTCAAACTTAAGCAAGTGTGACCATAATTGTGAATAGAAAAAACATTAGTGGGATACCAACATTACAACATTTCAATTGAATCACATGTATCACGACCATGAGCAATAAACCCTGACATGCAATTGTAAACCCCAACAACTAATAAATCTCATTTGTTAAGTTATTCATTTGGCTCCAATGGTTGGTCTATTGATGTCCACTTTCACCTTGGTAATTTAAACTACAAAAAAAACTTCTTGTGCACTAATTACATTGGTGGTGCTTTCTTCACCTTGTTGACTGAAGCCTTTCTAAAAAAAATTGTTTTACTAGTGAAAATTTCAAAAAAAATGATAAAAATCTCCTTTCTTCATTGCTGGCAACTAAAAATGGATGCTATCTTGTTCAAACACTAATTCCTCAACCTCTCGTGTAACCCTCTATAGCTTTTGCACAAACATTTCAAACTCCTCATTTGCATCCCACCACACAGCCTCCCTTATGAAGGCCGTTTTTTTTCTTATATTCTGATATTATTCTTTTGATGAAAGCTCCTTTTCCAGCTTTGATTTTTGTTCTTGGATGTCATTTACAACATAAGCCTCCACTAAAACTGGTTGCATTAGAAATGGATGTCTCCTCCAAATCTCCATTAATTGTTTGCCTTGAACTTCTAATTTGTTGATCCAAATTAGTAACATTTGTTTGCCCAAAACTTGGAGTATTTGTAATCTATTCTAATCCCTATACAATAGTTAACATCTATCAAATAATTCCTTAACATGAAGACAATGATTTAGGCATGATCACCTATTAAATCCAATTCAAATCTAGTTCATCTATTTCAGATATCTTCGATTATTCACAAAAGATAGGGGACTTGGTCTAGAACCCATACTTGTTGATTCATTAAACTATGAAATTTTACCTCTAGAGCCTAAATTTTTCCCTCAGCAATTTCAGAAGCCAATTTGCGATCCTCCATGCTGAATTTCAAACTAATCAAATGGTCTTGAAGTCTTTTTTTCTTCTCTTCAAGTTGTTTGAAACATAGATAGGTTAACTTTGAAACCTCATGTTTAAGGTCTAGGACTTTCTCCACTCTATTAATATTTTCATTACACAATGCTTTTGTAGGAGCTAGCATGTTTACATTATACACACTTCTATCCTTTTCCAACTTCACACATACATGTTTTGTGACCTTTGCAAACTTTCACTAACATCTAAAGATTTTTCCACCTTGGGCATGTTCATTGTGCCACTGCCCAAGCATTGAGCTTTTTTCGTTGTAGTGGTATTAGCAGCTTTAACCCAATTAATTGGGTGTCCATTCCATTATGCTTTCCAACCCTTCACAAACCATACCATCAACTCATTGTGCCATTGATCTTCCAATACAATGTCTCCATCTCTTTCCTTGTGTTTGATGGAAGTAATGGATTAGTGGTTTTGAATGTTTTGACATTGCCAAAGAAGGTTGCAATGTCTATTGTAGTAACATGCTCATCTGTCAATTCATGCTTCGGATCCAACCCTTTTACCAGGAGTTGCTTCACCTCTTAAAAAATTTGGCATCTTGAAACTTGAAATCAACCCAGACCCACTTGGGATATTTTTTATCGATATCTCGCTTTGGCTTCTTCTCTTCCTTACCCATGATTGGTAGCTACAACATAGAAATTGTGATAATAAAATCACCCATTCTTTATAACAAAATAATAATAAAAACACTTGAAATCATTTGATGTATTAAACTATATATGATCAATGCATAATATATATTTTATATAGTCAAGTTGATTTGTGAGCACCACACAATAATTGGAAAAAGGTTTGACCTATTAAAAAATATCCTGGGATTTGTAACAAGGTGTGGATGCCTATAACAAAGTACTTTGTAGATAATGAACCACAAATTTTAAAATTAAAAATGATATATGAGACATAAGTAACCCTAAGGAGAAGCAATTTTGGCAATTCATAAATATTTTGGATCAATTACAAGCTAAACATTAATCTTTTATAGACCATCAAACATTGTGTTCAAGGGTTTAAATTTGGATTATTAACAAAACTTACCTTATACAAGAAGCTCTACACATTTGAAAAAAAAACCTAAGAACAAAAATAATTTGTTAATCCTTTTGTGTGGTCTTCTAATGTTGTTTAATTGTTACACCATTCAATATTTAAAACTTGTTTTGTACCTTGACAAATACTTCACAACAATAATAAGCTATCTATCCTTATTAGCAGTCCTTTGAAAATGATCAACCATTAAATGTAAGGAATCAAAGCGGTTAGTAAATAATACTTACCTCACAAACTTGTAGTTTTGCACCTAAAAAAATACTTGACATCAACAATTAAATGTAAGTCCTTAACAACAATCTTAAAAAAATCAATCTAAGGAGACAAAGTGATTGGTAAGCTTAACATTTACTTGATCAACTTATAACTTTACACCTTAACAAGTACTTGAAAAGAATAATAATCTTTTAATCCTTATCAAAAGTCCTTTATATTAATGACCAACCATTAAATTTACAAATTCAAAATGGTTTGTAAGCAAACCTACTTGACAAGCTTGCAACTTTGTAACTTACAAAATACTTAACATTAAGGTGTTAATCCTTATAAAAAATCTTTAAAAAATGATTGACCATTGAACCTAAGGATTCAAAGTGGTTAGTAAGTAACAACTACTTGACAAACTTATAGCTTTGCACCTTAACAAGTATTTAACGACAATAATAAGTTGTTAATCCTTATCAACAGTCCTTTGAAAATGACCACCCTTTAAATTTAAGGATTCATTGTGGTTGCCAAACAAAACCTACTTCACACAATCATTTTAACATATTAAAAAAGGACTTGAAATTAGAGACAAAGAATTAGTCCTTATCAACAATCCTTTGAAAATGATCAACCCTTAAATTTAAGGATTCATTGTGGTTGCCAAACAAAACCTACTTCACACAATCATTTTAACATATTAAAAAAGGACTTGAAACTAGAGACAAAGAATTAGTCCTTATCAATAATCCTTTGAAAATGACCAACCCTTAAATTTAAGGATTCCTTGTGGTTGCCAAACAAAACCTACTTCACATAATCATTTTAACAAATTAAAAAAGGACTTGAAATTAGAAACAAAGAATTAGTCCTTATCAAAGGTCCTTTGAAAATGACCAACCCCTAAATTTAAGGATTCATTGTGGTTGCTAAGCAACAACTACTTCACAAAATCACTTTAACAAATTAAAAAAGGACTTGAAATTAAAAACAAAGAATTAATCCTTATCAATAGTCTTTTGAAAATGACCAACCCTTAAATTTAAGGATTCATTGTGGTTGCCAAACAATTCCTACTCCACAAAAACACTTTAATAGATTAAAAAAAGAGGTGAAATCACAGACAAAGAATTAGTCCTTACTAGTAATCCTTTTTAAATGATAAATCCCTAAATTTAAAGATATATTGCAGTTGACAACCAACATTTGCTCCACAAAAACATTTTAACAAATTCACAAACTTGAAATCAAAGGTGTAGACTTAGTCTTATATTGTAATATTGCATATATCAAACAATTCATAATAAGGTTTATTGATAAGGACTAATAACTCAAAGTGGTTTGTTAATTACTTTAAAAGTAGTAGCTAAACACGTTTAAAAAAAACCTAGGATCAACAAGGAATTAGGACCCTCAAATGTTTAAGTTGCAAGTATGCATATGATCAACTTCCATTAAATGTAAGGGTTTAGAAGGTTTTATGAAGATTTTGACTTTATAGAATGAGTTGTAGTGGTTTGTAAAGTACCTATTTCAATTGTATAGTGTTGATGATGTAACAAATTTTTTTGTACACATGCAGCAAATTAGCCACTTTATTTAAGATCCACCATTTAACATACAAGGGTCCAAGGCTCCTTCAATGACAACAAAAAAAGTTTAAAACAAAAGCATATATGTTATATTGTGTAAGAAATCAAGAAAAAAATATGCTCAAGATTACCAATCAATGCTTTTAGAGGAATAAACATCATGCACCACATGGACATTACAATTATAACATAAATCATGGATCCAATTGCTTAATGTTAATTACAAATTTAGGAAAATTGGATAGTGAAAAACATTCATACCATTTGCTATTGGAACTAGACAATCTTGATTCCCAAGTTGCTGGATTTGAGTTTCACAAATTTCAAAAAGAGCTCATCCTGTACTTGGAATTTGCATAGAGCTAGTGGTAGGACTGTTGTTTTTGTCACTACTTGTAATGTGGGGAAGTTTTTGCCCCCTTCCTTGAGTATCATCAATAATAGGTCTTATAGGAATTAGTTACCTAAGTAGGACTTTGATGATTGATTTCCAATTTTTTATTTATTGACATTGTTCAATTCTTGGTGACCTTTGAGATGGACCAAAATCTAGTTCAAGCAATTGTTTTACAATTTCATAATGCACGTAACCATGCATTTCCAATTGAGTTTGGTTTGAATTTACTACAATACTGTATCTACTATCTTTTTTTACTGGGCTTTTTGGCAATGTGTAAAAAACATCATTTTTGCTATCCTTTCCATCCCATGCCAACCTCTCATCACCAAACCAACATCTATTCAAGGTCTCCCAAACTACTTTGTTAATATGATGTTCCCTAGATGACCTATGCACACTAAAAGCCTTCAAAAACATTAGCTCAAGAACCTTTCAGCTAGTTAAACCCTAAGACTAGAAGAAATTGCAACATATGTAAGTTGTACAAAACTCTGAAAAAAAAAAGGAACAATTAACACTTTGACAAGCAAGATAAAATTTGGTTCTATACTTCATGAAATGTAAATTTAAATCTTGAGAGTTGCAATTTTTCCTCCCAAGTCCTTGTCCTATGAATGAAATCAAAATATGTGAACATTGTAAAATTCTTCAATATAACAAATTTGACATGTTGGAATTCAAAGCTAGGATTATTTTGTTTGAAACATCCAGTGCAACATATGTTAAGTTTATTAAAACCCTTGTTGAACTTCAAATCTGTAACAAAGAACTTGAACCAGGTAAACTTGAATACTTAAACCTTAACAACACTTGCAACAAAGAAAATCTTAAACCCTTTTTGAATGATATAGTTGAAGCATTTTGCATATTGGTACAAGTTAAACTAACAAAAAGATTTAAGGATGAAAGTGAAAAGGAAATCAAGATAGGAAAGGTAGAGGAATTGTTGATGTATTCTTTTAAAAAGAGATATTGTGGGTTGTTCATAGTGTAGAAAATTTGCACTTATATTGTGCCTAAACCAATGTTCCAATGCCACAAGGAATGACCACTTTTAAAAAATATCATACACAAACAACAAGCAAAAGTTCTCACTGCTAATAGGTGGGTCAACAACGATCTGCAGAAGCTTTATTGATGATGACCCAATGGAGTGGAAGAGTTTGGGTCCAGGGCAAAATGTGTTGATGAACTAGTTGTAGAAAAATATATTCAAAATTTCAATGCAGGAAGAAGGTTGAGGTTGTAACTACTCTCAAAAAACCTTGTAGATAGTAGACCTTTAAAATAACATAAACCCTAAACCATGGTGTGGTCCATTGGTTAAGGACTTGGTTTAACATTGGGGAGGTCAAGGGTTTAATTTTTAACATTATAACCTATGTACATGCTTAAGGGGCTAAAGTAGGCAAGGTAGGCTTAGTAAGATATATTAAGTTAGGTTAAAGTAGAGCAAGTAGGATAGGCTAGGGTAGGCTACCTACCTACCTACCACAAATTTTATTTGATATGGGTAGAAATTTGACTAGTCAAAATAACCAATCAAATGGTCCATATTCTATTAGTTAAAAAAACCACCCCAGTCACAACAAACATGTTGAAATTGATTTGTCCAAAATTATGGAATGGTCTTTTTGATGCCAATTCAAATTGGGTATTCTTTTATTAGATTTACTAGTAAAAAAAACCAAGTTTTTTAATAGTGAAAACATGTCTAGAAAACTAGTGCAGGCTATAATAATGATGGAATTTCAAAGTGATAGTTTCAAGAACATGTCCATACAACCAAAATATGCTTTAACAACATTGAAATTTCAAGTTCAAAGTTTCAAAACATGTTTAGAAGACTAGTGCATGCAATAGCAATGATGGAATTTCAAAGTGAAAGTTTCAAAAACATATTCATACAACTAGAATATGTTTCAACAACATTGAAATTTCAAGCTCAAAATTTAAAAACATGTCCAAAAGACCAATGAAGGTTACAACAACAATGGATCTTTGAGGCAAAAGTTTCAAGAACATGAAATATAATGAGAATAGTTTGCAACAACATTTAGATGAGCTCAAGTGCATTTTCTTCTTAGTGACACAAGCTCATTTATTCCTGGTGAGGCGATGTTCTTGGTGACATGCCTCTTCTTCTTAACACTGTCATCTTCTTTGTGATGCATTGCTTGTTGCCTCTTCCTGGCTACTAACCTCCAAGAAAACTCACGCCCATTGCTATTCCTCTTCTTGGTGACAAATGTCTAAGAAAACCAACATTTATAAACAACAAACCTCTAGGAAAACCAATGTCCATTGCCATGCTTCTTTGTGGTGATGATTGTAGTAGAAAGATTGCAATTCTTGGCAACAAGTATCCAAGAGAACCCATGCCCACTGTTGCACCCATAGATTTGCCGCATGTTTGGTGAACATGAGCTTCTAAACCTATAACCAACAATTTGTAGTCCTAGTGTTTGTGAAGATTGTGGCCACATGTTCAAAACTGAATGGTCATTTTCAAAATGATGGTTGTTGAAACTTTCATCTATTTTGATGATGAGGATAGAAGACATCCATCAAGGAGGATATCTTGTTTGGTTATAGGTGAGCAAGTAAATTCTCTTGGGCTCTTGTGTGTTTGAAGCTTTTGTTTTGGTCATTTTTTACCACTAGATCTTTAGAGAGGCATAATTTCTTCAATTTTGACTTGATTCAAGCAATTTAAAGGCGTTGGGTGTGCCTTCTACCCCTCTACACTTTATCTTCAAACACTAGAAACAAAGGAGGCACCTGGTAAAATTTAGATCTGACTGACACACTAAGTGTTTAGTGACCGGTGTGTTTACCCTAACCATTTTAGATTTGGTGCCTTTTCACATTTGAAAGAGTGTAAGTGTTCATTGTTGAACATTTTCTAATTTGTAGTTCTATTAGCCCAAAGTTTGCAACAATGTGTAAAATTTTGTGATCGCACAATAATTACACAAGAATTGACACTTCGTAATTACCTTAAAATCAAAACATGCCAAATTCAAACTTAAAATGACAATAGTGTTTGTATCTATGAACTTTAGTTCCGGGGAAGTTGTGGGATTTTGAGGTGATCTATAAATTTGTGTCCTGATGTTGGGAAAACGGGAGCAGTTTTGAACCTCACAATATAATCAACATACATGCACCCATTGTATAACTGGCCTTGTTTTGCAGTTAGTTCAGGGGGAGGTTTCACATGTGTAGTGAAACCTGGAGCAATGAAGGATCCTATTGACAACCGCACCTTGTCTTGGTTTGGTACAACCCTGTGCTCCACACTCTTGTACTTCCCATTGCTAAATATCTGCAACAAGAGAAAAAAATTCAACCTTTCAGTGGATATTTTAAACCTAAGGAGAACTTTTAAATGATTACAATGATTTATTGATTATATTATTGAAAATATTAAGAAAATATAAGTAACCAAAACTTTTCCAAGAGTACCTAATTTGATTTACGGCTTGTTCTCAATTAGATTAAAAAATTTCAATTTGAAGTTGAAAGAAAGTTCAAACTCTTACCTCCAGTTGGTCACCCACGTTCACAATGAAGGCATTTGGTGTAGGTTTAACTTGAACCCATTCTCCATGTTTATCATGAACTTCAAGACCTCCAACTTCATCTTGTACTAGGATGGTTATACTGTTGGGGTCAGAATGTGGCTTAACTCCAAATGCATAGGATGGCTCAGGACATGGTGGGTAGTAAATCATGTTTGTGGTCTGACCTTCTCCTAAGACATCATCAAGAAGGGAAGTTTGCAACCCAAGGCTTTCGGATAGAGCATCCAAAAGCTCCTTCTTCAAGTGATAGAGAGCTTGATTGTATTTCAGGTTCACCTCTCTGTC
>Ga0209208_10006649_pt1 | contig 15911 bp, 15 predicted proteins | sample S1TSphfallax_3_FD_187694 | JGI IMG/M metagenome (GOLD analysis project Ga0209208, IMG submission 187694) | Host-associated microbial communities from peat moss isolated from Minnesota, USA - S1T2_Fd - Sphagnum fallax MG (SPAdes) (version 2) | ecosystem: Host-associated > Plants > Peat moss >...
ATTTTTTGGTCGTAACTATTGAACAAGCCCTTTCTACCTACAATTCATCATAATAAGCCCAGCAAAGTGAAATGTCATTCCATTAGGTTATAATGGGTTTTCCAAACCTATTTCAAAGTGTAACTAATTTTCTCATTGTCACTTCACATTTCAACCACATTTTCAATAGTTGATTCATATTAAAATAGAAACCAAGCACAAAAGAAGTGAACCCTATTGATGGTTGTGCAACCCACCTAGGAAAAACTTGAAAAGTGTCAAATTGAACCCCAAAACTAGTTTCAAATTTGAGACTAACTCATAGCTAATTGACAATAGCTCTTAATGCAAGTATTCCCCTTTCTTGAAGATCCATCAAGGGTGGACTTTTAATGAATCCTAATCAAACTTATATAGAAAGTACCAATCTGATAGGGGAAAGGGGGGAACAAAATGAAAGGAGGAACATCCCAAAGACGACAACAAGGTTCCCAAGAGCAACCTATGTCCTAAACCCCTCACAAATTGGGTGTGGTAGATTAGCCAAGAAGAATGTTGGGAAACTTGAAGTCTAGAAAAGGCTTCCTTAACAAGGATAGTTTGGATCAATCAGGGTGATTTGAACCTTTTACAAAATCACTGACACTTCTTGACTCTAAATTGTGCATAAGACAAACTAAAGAAGGCATCTAGTTCCTTTGGTTGACCACACCATATTAGCACATTGATGAAAAAGTTAGTGGCCTATTAGGGTAAGGATCCAAATACCTATATGATAAAAGGGAAAATACATTTTTGAAATGTTAACCTCAATAAAACCCACCTTTTGCTTATGCTAGAATTATCACATCCACTCATTGATAATGATTACTAACAAAATTAAATCCATTCAAATGGGATCAAGAATGGTGACATTAGCTTGAATGTGGATCCCATCTATAGAAAACACAATTTGGACTTGTTGACATGAAAATTGGAAGGGCAATAAAAAGTCATATGTTTGGTCATGTGAAATATGGAACCCAACAAATTTGGTAATGGAAGCAAAGGCATCCTAAATAACAGCATGGGATGCAGTGTGCTCCCCTCCATGGGAACCTTAAAGAAAGTTTATCCCCACAAAATCTACAAGTTGGCCACAAATGCAATGGGGATGCAATCATATTGCTATGTAAGTATCATTTCATATTTCATATTTGAAAAGGTAATTTAAATTGGTTTTGAATTTTTTGGATTTATCTATATAATAACATGAATAATATATCATGGGAACATGAATAAATTTTTAATCAGTTTAATGAATAAGAAATACCTAGAACTTTTTTTTAAACATATAACCTTTAAGTAATTATACCTTTTCATGTTTTAATGTTGAAAATAATATTAATGTTGTAGAAAAAATTTATGTGTTTACATAATAATGTTTCAAACATACTATGGAAACATGTGAAATCATTTGAATGAATTTAATAAAGATATAGTATTCAAAACCACTCCCAAAACATTGTGACCAATTTTTTTTATTGTTTAATGGACTCATAAATGACTCGTAAATGATTTGAAATAATTTTTTTCTTAAACACAACTTTACATAATAGCATAATGCAAAAAAAATTGAGTCTTAAAATTTTAGGGTTGTGATTTTTTCTAGTTTACAAATAAAATATTCTTAAATATTTTATGGATATTTTGGGAATAAGCAATCACTAAAGGTGCATTGTTTGTTCCTATTAACATGAATGTACCCAAGTGGGCGCAATGTAGATTAAAAATCATGTCAAAAAGGATGCTAGAAAAGGAGTTATTCTCAACCTTTTTAAAATGTTTTCTTGAAAACAATCCATTCCCCCCTTTGAAAATTGTTCCAAAAGGGGAAACCATGCATGCATCACAGGGAGAAAAAGGTCACACACATCCACCTTATATAGTTGGCTTTAAAATGGAAGTGAACCTTTATTATTGGCCTTTATAACCTTTAATAAGAATGGGTGATGATCCTCTAAGAACTTGAAAATAATTTGACTAAAATCATAAATGTGCTACATAGTTTTCCATGTTTTCAACTTGAAGGAGCAATATGGAGTTTGCAATTGCAACATTAATCATGGGAAGCAACAAAGATTTTGAGGATTGATTAAAGGTGAAAAATATTTTGTTGTTGGAATACAAGTTCATTAAGGTAAGCCTCACCTTTGTATCATATTTATTGTTTGATATTTCAAGGCCACTAACTAGATTTCTTCTCTCCATAAAAGCAAGGATGTTTATTTTTTGTGCCAACACTATTTTAATTTTTGTGCTCATGAGCTCTTGATAGTTTTATGTTGATGTTCTTGTTGTGGTTTTCTTCCATTTACTTTTCAAAAGATGTTTGGGTTTTTTCTCCATATGTTTAGGGGTAACTACAAGGCTACAAAATAGACATATGTTTTATTTTATTGATGGGCTTATTATGGGGTCACTATCTTTTTATATTCTTAAGGTGTGAAATGTAAAGGTTGTGTTGCCATTTATATTATAATCATGGACAAATTTTAGGGTGACCCACTTGTTATGTTTTTCCTTTGCTTCAAAAGCCTTGTCATTTTGTTCTTTGTCATTTTTACTTTTGAGGCGCAATGGTGTGCTCCCATATATATTTGTAGAATCGTTCAAGCCTTATGGTGGTCCCACTTGGTTTTTTTCTTCTTTATTGTAAAGGCATTTGTCATTTTTCTTTGTCTTTTTTTATGACCATCCAAAGCAAATAAGGCAATCCCACTTATTTCGGTTTAGGGTTTAAGGTTTACCCATCTTTCATGAAAAGCACTGGATTCTTTGATTTTGAGAAGTCTATTAATGAAGAAGGGAAGGCATATATGTTATTAAATAGTTTTCCAAAGTTGTAATATCCAAACAATTGAACAACAAAGATTAGTGGAAAATTTTGAAGCAGTGTGATTTACAAAAGAAGAGGACACATGGAGAGTGTTATACTAAGCATTAGCATGTAATGCAAAATATTGAATGACATTTCACAAAAGGGGTTCTATTTGGACATTTTATTTTATAGGTTGTGCGAAGGAAGCAATTGATGTACAAGCAACACAAATCATGATGTTCACTTTATGTCACATTGCCCATTATAATTTTGATGTGTCCTCCTCATCCTTTAGTGGTAACATTTGCAACTAGAAAATGGTTATTGCAATATAATCCAACACATGGTAGCACATCTTTAAAAAAACACTTGTAGAACAAACATAGTAAAGATTTTAACAAATACAAAACAATGGTAAAGTTGGCTAAGAACGGGGCTGCAAAATGTCAAAAATCCAAAAAAATGAAAGGGTGTTCCTCCTTCATCAATCATTAATTTTTTGGGTGGTGGCACAAGTTATTGCAAAAATAATGGTGTTCAAATCAAGTTCATTGAAGACTTGGTGTTATATGCTTGCAAAAGGTATGAAACCATTTGAACTATTGAATCTTCTTGGCTTAGGAGATTGGTAATGAAAAGATTCAAAGGTTAAATTCCTTATACACCACCAATTTGTTTTAGAAAAACATTTTGACATGGTATCAAAAACAATGGATAGGTATGTGTTGCTAATGTTGGCCAAATGTGCAACTATAAGTGTTAGATCTAATTTCTAGATGTTTAAAACTAGGTTTGATATATTTTACCTAGTAGTGAATTTCATTGATGATGTTTAACAACCTTGTCATGTCATCATAATGAAATTAGAAGGACTTAACATTGCAAGAATGACATAGGCTAAAATAGCGAAACCCTTGTTGGTGTAATATCAACTCACACACAAAAATATTAGCATATGTGAAGGATGAAGGAGCTAACTTGAATAACTTAACATCATTTTTTCCTCAAGTGGTTGGTTGTGAACCATTACATCTAACAACTACAAATGTAAGTGCATGTTTTGGCATGCCATGAGTAAAACATGTCAATCTACTACTATAAATAATAAAATGTGTGCAGGCATGACACATGTGTCATTGAAATTTTTAATTAACCTTGTAGAAGATGACAACTTGGACAAAGAAGAGTGCTAAAGGTTGACAAGAATGGGACAAGCTTGTAGCGATGGTAGTCTACCTCCCCACAAGTTGAAAATGCCCATGAAAACAAGGATTGCTAGTAAAGTTGTGTTTTTTAATAAACCTTTGGAATTTGTGAATGTTAACAATATTTGTTATTATTGTTCAAGCCTTCAATTGCAATCCAAGGTACCAGGTGGGAAGACATGGGGAATGGCCAGAATTAGGACTAAAACATTTATTTAACCAATGGTAAAACAATGTGCATTTAATCAAATTTGAGGGTTTTGGCTCCTTTTAAATGCTTTGCAAGCTACCTTGACCATAAATCTGAAATGCAAGTTGATGTTGATTATATATCAATAGTCTAGCCCATGTTGGAATGTGGAAATTGTGATTTACAATTGGAGATTTTATATTGTCGAATGGTTGCAAAGGCAATGAAAGTTTTGGGCCCATTTTTATCCTTTGCTTGAACTTTTCAAAATGTTAAGGCAAATTACATGATGGCCCTCATGCTTTATTTGAAGTCCAAGGTTTTAACTTGTGTTCATGAGTTTGGTTGAGAATGAACAAAGGAGATTGTACACAAATATGACTAGTAATGTTTGCTACCTATGCTTGTCAAAATGAACAACTTTAAAAGTCTATCTATGCTATGTGAATGATTCCTTATTTGATAATGGTTCATCATTTCATATTGAACTTTTAGAAAAGGATTTACTTACAGAACTTTTGAATTTTCATTAACATTTTATTTCTATTGAAGAATGTGTGTCCTTTGTTATGGTGGAAAAGAAATTGTCACATGTGACCAAATGTGGCATGGTTAGTAAAATAGATCTCAACAATTCCTAAAAGTTAAATTGAAACTAAACACATTTTTAGCATTTGTTAGTGTTCTCACAAGTTTGAAGAGATGTTGGCTTGGGATGGAGGACTTAGATTCATTGGTCATGGTTTACAAGAATTGCCCAAATTATGTTAGGGTGGGGTGTAGCTTTGCAAATGTGAATGTCATAAAAAAATTTTCAGCTAAAGTAAAACTATTGGAACCTCATGAGGTGGAATTGGGGGAGACATAGATGCTTGAAAAAGAGTATTGCAAATTTTATTTACAAAAACTTAGTTATAAATAACACTAGTTTTGAAACTTGGCATCAATGGTAGCCATTACTGTTGTAGCCCATTAGTGTTACACTTTCTATGATTCAAAAGGACTTTTCTAGGCAATCTTGGTCACTTTTGGATGGCAACTAAGATGCATTTGATGCAATTTGCAATCTTCCCCACTACAATTCAAGGCTATTAAAAGTTGTTTCATGTGCAAATACATTTTGTGAAATGTTTCTAAGTCTCAAACATTTTGGGAATTTTCAAAGTGGTTGTATGTGCAAAAGTTGTTTCATCCAAGGTGCCAAATGCTAGTTTTAAATCCTTGCATTTTAAAAGTGCAAAATTACGCATATTTGTAATACCATATACCCTTGTACATACTCACTTAATATGTCAATTTAAATATTGATATACTCATGCCTAAGACCAAGGTATTTCTAGTATGAAATTTACTCATATGAGGCAAGATTCTTATCCTCCAACTAGGCCTCTACCCACTCAACCCAATAGGGGGATTGGACATACTAGTAGTACTAGTCCAGTATGTAACAAAGGACATATCAATACAACATTGGTCCAGGACCCTTTGCTGGAAGAACTTTTGTAGGAAATAATAAAATATATCATTGCAATCTGGAAATATATCAAGTGCCAATTCTGCACTTGAAAATGGAATATCTTGTGGATAATGGGTGGTTTTTGGGGTTTTCTACTATCATAATTGTGGAAAAAAATCAGAAAAAAAAATTAGCCAGATTTTTATATAACATTCCAGTAGGTAGCCAAAAACATAGAAGGATAATGTAGATTTTTTTACTTTCATTGCTCGTTTATAGCCACATTTCGCCAAACCCTTTTGAATGAATGATTACCATCTTAGCTCCATCACAAAATTGTTTTTAAATTTTTTTGAAGCTGACCATGCAGCTCATATGTTTTGCTCACCAACTATGTTGAAAGGGCCATATTATGTTCCCACCTATGATGATCTTTGAGTGAACAATTTTCTGCTTTAGTGGGTTGATGATGGTGACCATGATCATATGAAAGGCCATCTCTATTCCCCCTTATTCATAACAAATTATTAAACAACAAATGGCTTTCGGGACTTTGGAGGAGAATTCAGTTGGACGGGTCAATGATACATGATACCTAAAATCTTCCAAATTTTTTTAAAAAATCTTCAAAATGTTCTTTTCTATCACTTCATCAATCTCTTCCTCCAGCTCTTACATGAGAGAGAGAGAGAGAGAGAGAGAGAGAACGCCATGGGAACTCCATATGGGATGAGGCATGTGCGGGGAACACCCTATGACATGAGTTGGGAAATCCATAATTCTCCTCAAAAACCATAAATGCCAAAACAATTGTATGCATGTGTGCGTGTTTGCTCTTGCTCTCTATTATGTGTGAGAGCTCCCCAGTACACCAAGTTTGTAGTTTGTGTTACTCAAAGACTTGAACTAGTAAGCTTTTGTTGAAACTAGCATAACAATTGGACTAAAGAAATTATTAGGGGTTATTGTGACCCAAGCCTGAACTAATAACCTTTTTGTTGGAAGGAGTAAACAATTGGCCTTTGGAATTAGCTTTTTGCTAGAATTAAAATTGTGAAATTACAATTTGCAAACACATGTTTTAAGTTATTTAAAGCAATTCCACCCATACCCCTATTTGGCATACTAGCAATGTGTGTCACAATTCACATAATGAATAAATTCTTAGAGTGAAAGAAACATAATATCAGTACCTTAGGTTTGGTCATTTAGAAGATGAGATTTATAAAAATCAAATAAAAAAATACATTGCATAAACTCAAATCATTACAAAAGTTAATGTAATCTAACTTTCACCCTATCTTTTTTTTTTTCCCCTAAGCGCCACTGCTGCCATAATAATTCCAATTTTCATGCATTAGATATTATTAGAGTTATCTGTAAAGTCTTCACCTTGTCTTCACCTTGTCTTTTCACTCCCTATCCCCTCTTTCAGTGGTATCTGCAAAGTATGGAAAATTTTATTAAATCTCAGTATGAAATGCTGAAACTCAGCATTTAATGCACAAGGTTCGAGAGTAATTATTATAGTAGTTGTACGAGCAGTGAAAGTATATGTAGCAGCAGGAGGCGCTCAGGAAAAAAGAAAGACAGGATGAAATTCAGTTTACTATCAAAATTGGTGGAAAAACTAGTTTGGGTCTTCTTTTCTTTCTTTTCTTTTAATTTAACGTCAATACTCGGACCAGAGAGATCCATTTGACGACTATTACCTACAGTAGTTAACTTGAGCAAAACACTCATGTTGTCTAAGCAAGAAACTAAGTACAAAGCTATCGCTTTCTGAGTAGCTGAATGTGTCAACTGTTTCCCTAGTTGTTGACCAAACTTGCAACGAATGTCATGGTGAGCTGGGCACACTAGCAACAGGTGGTCTTCATCCTCAACTTCATCCGAGTTCTTTCATTTTGTAAAATTTTCATTCCCAGTTACAGGTTTGATGTCCTATTATACCGAAACTGGCCGTTCTCGCCCCCTAATCGCATGACTTTATGGATAACTCCATTTTGATACTAAATTCCAATCCTGATTCATTAAAAAAAATTCACCTTGCAAATAACAAGGTGTGAAGTTGAAATAAAGGGTAAGAGGTGAAAGGTGAAATTAAGATTATTTTGTGGATTTTTCTAATGTATTACTTTTTTCCGGGATCCTCACCATAAACACGAAAAATGAAACACAAGAAATTGAGAGAAGATGCAACTACTTAAGTCAATCATTATAAGTGACCGCTTAAGAGTAATTATTATTTCAATCTTGGGGAATGTGTAATGTACATATAAACCTGACTTTCAAACCAAGCCCGGAGGTTCTTGAATTGTTGTTTTAAAGTGCCAAAACTGAACTTTCATGGTTTAGAAATTTGAAGAATCAAGACCAAACATCAAACCCATACCCCGAGATAAAACCTACGGAACCTTTTTAATGAGTCAAAACTGGGACCGAAGGTTCTCTTTTAAAAGGAAGAACTAGCCCAACACTAGGCAACAACAATTGCCTAGGGCAGAATGCAGCCTTGATTGATAGAGTATACTGGCTGGATTCTATTTGGTGGCCTAGTAACTGGTTAAGCCTTTTGCTTGTTGTTGCTTTCCAACTAACAATTTCTTAGTTTTCAATACTATAGTACCTTGGCAGCTTCTACATACTCGTTCAACTAGCACCCACTAATGCTCCACCATGGATGGATGGATGGATGGTGCATGGACAGGACTTTTTTTTTTTCTGTTGGGTTCATAGTCCCTAGCTAACCTCCCCATAGCCAAGGGTTCTAAAAGTTTGCCAGGGGTTTCTAAAATTGGGGATGATCGTACCTTGACATAGAAAAACGGGGGTGACACGTTCATGGGTGTTGGGTCATATCAGCCCTTTGACAATAATTACATTTTGTTGAGAAAAAATAAATTTGTGAAGGAAAATATAAAATAATTTTGGAATATTCAAGAATTTCTTATTTTTCAACATGAAAAATTCAAAATGAATTAATTATTTGACAAACATGTGTTTAAGCTACTCCCATATTACACTACTAGTGACTAGTGGAAGTGATTTTTATTGGGCAGATCTACTATGCAAAAGACAGTTTAATATCACATGACCTTTTTCAGGTTCAGCACCCAAGTGCCAAATAATTATTTTATTTCTCAAATTCCACTTTGAAAGTAAACAAAAGAATTTTTGAAGTTGTGGCAATAAATTTGAGGTAGCCTCTTTTGTTGGTTCCCTAGACTCTAAACCTCTAACATAATGAGACCAATGTTTTAACTTTTTTCAACCCTTGTTGGTAATTTCTTTAAATTTCAGCATGTAAAAATCAGATAATTAGAAAATAAAATAAAATCAACACTTTAAAAAATAATTCAATTACTGCCGAACCTGAAAAGATAATACGATAATGCTTTTGCAACTGATGAAAATGGTCACATGTAATCAAATCAATACAAGGAGGAGTAGCAATGGTACATCTACTAGTTATCATGAAGCTGGCTTGAAGGATTGCATTGCTTCTTCACTATGATTCCAATGAAGCCTCAACTCATTTAGTTCTTGATTTCATTGGAAATGGGAACCTGGTGAAACAGCTCAAATTGGACCAAAAGACTTGGAATCCTTGGTAATCCTGTGACCTACCTACAGGTTGCCAAATTAGGGATGATTGATAGCCTCTAGCTATTGGCCCCAAAACATAAACCATAACATCTCTTGACTCTCTACCATGTGAATCAAACTTATGGTGCATTTACACTTGATGTTAAGTCAGTGTCCAATGAAAATCTAGGTGGCATCCTAGGTGGCACCCAATGTTAAATGGGCCATAGCTCAATGTTAAGTGAATGTTAGCTTAACATAAAATTTTCATGGCAACTAGGTTTAAGTCCTAAATGGCTAGCATGGTGTTAGGGGACTCGACCCAGAGTCCCTAACACCAAGTGTGAATGCACCTTTGGTATGGGTAGCTTTCGTTATGAAACATCAGGGAAGCCAAATAATTTGAAACTATTTTCCCAAAGTTAGGGATTTCAAATCTCCTCTAATCATTTTTGGAACATTTTTTCCAAACTTAGGAATTTCCAATATTTTCTAATCATTTTTGGAACATTTTCTCCAAACTTAGGAATTTCAAGTTTTTTAAAATCATTTTTGCAACATTTATTCCAAAGTTAGGAATTTCAAAATCTGAGAAATCATTTTTTGGAGTTTTCCAATTCCTTTGGAAATTGGATCAAACCATAAAAAATGGAAAATCTTAGCGAACAATTGCATGTATATAATTAAGAGGGCTAAAGGTAAGCTATTGAGCTTTTTTTTTCTTTTAAAGGGAGTAGGGGGCCAAAAGGGTGCTTCTATTGAGAATTGCCCATAGCTCCAAAAATTTGAATTTTGGGGGTCCTCACAGCTAATTAATACAAGACACAACATAATATCATAATTCTATTAAATAGATGGGAGGTGTCTCCCAAATTCCCTTTCTTTTTACATTTCATTTTTGGGTCCAATGAGCTATTTTGATTGGCCCATCATGCACAAAAAAACAAAACCTAAAATAAATAAATCTTTGAAACTCTGGAAGGTCCCCAAAATAGAAGTTTTCATGTGAATATGTAGTGCCACCTGTTTGGCCCAGCTATATATGAGAGAAGGAAACAACTTTGGGCAAACCATATGGGATAAAAGTGTGGTATTATTGGGAATATCCTTGGGGAACACATTGAAAACATGTGAGAGCACAATGGGAACAAGGTTAAAACACACCCAAAAAAAAAAATGCCCAACAAGCCTCCCCTCAAAGGAAAAAAGAGGAGCATTCTTGAGTGCATGTTCAACAATCTAATTGCCTACATGCAAATTTTATTCTTAAAACTAATGTCATCGTTTTGGGCCTAAACTAATTCGCCTTTTTAAGAATGTGAGTACCTATTGAGTGGAAAGATACAAGAGCATCTTCATAAGCAACCATATAATGATTTGTACCAATGTTACATAGTTATTACTTTGTCTTCAAAACCACATGCCTTGGTTATTTAACAAAACACTTCCCAAAAAAATTACAATTTTTTTTTTCCATTTTCTAGATACCTTTGAAAGGTATTAAATTTTCTCGTTTTTTTGAATGGTGATTCTTTGACAAAATATTCTCTTTTTTCCATATTAATTAGTTATATGATGTTATACATTCTATTTTTAAAAATAAATTCGCATGTTACTTGATGGTATTCTCCCTACCATCAAGTAACATACAAATATAACACCAATGAGCAATAATCAAACATGAAAAGGGAGAACATTGAACACCATTGAATAGTACAGGAACAAGAGAAGGGAGACCACAAAATGTCACTAAATAACAACACAAATCAAAGCAAAGAAAATCTCACTAAATAGCAAAATGAACAAAAGATAGGTCACCATTTATAAGCAACACCATGTAGTAACACATTATGAACAAGAGCACCAAATAATGCATTGCCATGAATAAGAATGTTGAACAACATCACATCATGTATAGAAAATGACACACAAGCAAACAAGCAAATCATGCATAACAAAAACTCAAAAAAAATAATGAACTTCAAACTAAAAACAAAAAGCAAACAAAAATACAAAGTCGACCTATGTTACAAGGATTGACCTTTTACTCAACTCGAAGGCCATTTTCCACAATACGAGTGTGTCATTTAAATTTTTAGCCACATTAGACCTTAATCCTACTTAGTTTAAACCTTAACCTTACATAACTTAACTACAACTTATATATGTTAAAGACATAGTTAGTTGAAAAAGTATTTAGTAAGTAGATTTGAATTTTGGTTTTGGAAGGAAAATTGGGACATACTTCCTTTCCCATTTGTTTTAAAAAAATTCATAAAATTGGAAATTGTGTGTTTTTACATGTTGCATACATTGGATTACTAAACGAAGAAGAGAAATTCACATGTTTGATATTTTTTTAAATGTAAAAAAATGAAAATGCAACAAATAAGTACTAAAAATATAATTTAAATTCTCAATTTTGCAAATTGTGTAAGTTTTCCATATTGTGTTCTTAAAAGTAAATCATGATTTTTTGTTTTAGTTACAACACATTAATGATAAGAAGTAGTATTTACCAATACCTATAGCTTATAGCTTAATTGAGAAACATAATCAAAGGTTAAAACTTTATATCTAATTAGTTCAAGTAGGGGTCATTACCATGAAGTTAGGTTTTTACTAACCCAAGTATATCTTATGAAAAAATTTCCAATTCTTTTAGACAATGGTTAATGGGTGATCACATGCATTATATGAACATTGCCAAGCATAAATGTATGCATTATTTACCCATGAAAGAAAATTGAAGTCAATTGCATTGTTTAATACACTCCTTTTGATTCCTTTTTGATGAAAATTGTAGTGAATAGAAGGATTTAAATTATTTAAAAGGATTCAAAAGGACATTTATATTGTATCCAATGTATTTTTATATTTTTATTAGATTAAAATGACATTGTTCTACTTATAATCATACACCAATCCACTATAACCATGAAATAATAAATGCAATAAAAATTCAAAATAATCCTTTGCAATCTTTTTTCGTTGAATTGTATTTTTTGGTACCTTAACCATGAATATGCCCCAATGATCTTTGCAACCAATGATAATGGCCAATAATTTCTATTGAAAACCAAACAAAAACAATTATACATATTTTCATTAACCTTCCAATGTCATTCAAATATGGCTTTTGGATGACTTTCATGGGTAGGTTTGATTTTGAAGATGATAACTAAACAATGAATGGAATGGGTCTTTTGGCACTTCATGGTCCAAGTAGTTCTTCATTTTGAAATCATTGACATGAACTCCTTAGTTGAAATAATCAAAATGTTTCATTTGTGAAATCTACAAGTGAAAGTTCCTTATTTTCTAAACAATTTGTTTTCAACCTCTTGGTTTTTTGTGACTTCATACGAATGATTGCAAGATGGACAATAAGGGATTTTACTAGATTTATATAATATTTGAACACCCCTCAATTCTACGGGAAGTTTTGATATTTTGGAAGATTTTTGGACACAACTTTCAAAATTCTAGAACCTTTGAAAAGGTGATGACTAAATTATTAAATAACATTTGGATTTGTCTTTGATCTAGGTTTAAATGGATTTTGTACATGAAATTTTCAAAAAAATTATGGTGCATTGGATAAGTTAAAAGTGGGTTTTCACATATGTTTTTAACATTGTATCCATACAAATGGACTGAGTATTCCAAACATCCACAAAAAATTAAAAAATTCAAGATTTTTTTTACTTCAAATTTTTTTTTGTCATCCAAATCAATTAATGGAAGTGGCCAAATATGTCTCCCAAGAATAGTAGATTCATGGAAAGGTTCAAAAATTAAAACATGAAATATTGCATGAATTTTCATTAATGTCATAAATTGTAAATGAAATTCAACTAGCTTTGCTTGGCCAATAATAGGAAATGGTCCAAATTGTTGGTAATTTTTTTTTTTGTGAAGGTCTTATAAATTGTAGGTTTCAACAAAATACCTAAAAGTTGATCTCCAATTTTATAGTTTGGATGTTGATTACAATGACAATTAATTTATTCTTTGTACCATCCTTAACCTCTTATAATCATGAAATAAACTTGCATCAAATGTCAACTAGTTTCTAATAAGATCTTTTACAACTAGATTATTTATCCTAGCGACTACTATAGCATTAAAACCTAAGGTGTTGTCCATAGTTTGTAAAACATGGAAAATAAACAAATGATGAATGAGATGTATTGTTATATGCAAACTCAAGCCAAGGGCAAAAGGTTGACCCAATAATCTTGATGGTAATTGACTATACATCAAAAATATTATTCAAATACTTGATTACTTTTTCGATTTGTTCATCTATTTGCGGATGATTTGTCAAAGAAAGATTGATTTGGACCTTTAAAAGCTACATTATTCTTTTCAAAAATGTGAATATGAATTGAGACTCACAATTTAAGACAATGTTCGATGGCAAGCCATGGTACTTGTTCATGTTGTTGAGGGAAAGTTTTGTGATATCTTCATTTGTCATGATTTTGGTGGATAAAGTAAAATGCATCATTTTTGTCAATTGATCAACCACAACAAGAATGGAATCCTAGGACATGGAGCATGGGAGGTTTGTGATGAAGTCCATAAAAGAAATGACCATGGATTTTTAGGAACTAGGAAGGATTGTATATGGTCAATGGTACATTTTTTAGATAGTGTGAAATTGAGTTTGGACTTGTAAATATGCAAATGATACAATGTTCTTCAAAAGTGCTAGTCTAAGAAAATGATTTTTTTTAATTGATTGGTTAGAATTACTTTTCCACTTTAAATTGTCCAACATTTTATGTCTATGGGTGGGGATGGGAAAATAATTAAGATTATATTTTGAATGTGTTAATCTTTTGTGAATGCCTAAGTAAGGGGTCTAAATAAGGATGGTTTAACAACTACTTCACCTTCCAAATACATCATGTCCATTACTTGTATGATTTATCGCATGAAATGATTGTTGGATACAATATATTCTTGGATTGACTAGGTTCTTGAACCACATAGAAAATGAAAGTACAAAAATACACTATCATTATACATATCAATGTGGACCCATATTCTTGATTGTATCCCTCTTTGCTTAGGGTTGTATAAATCAAGATCAAGGTATGACTTTTTTATTCAATAGCAATCCATAAAATATTCATGATACATGGTTCTAGTCTTGTCTTTAGTGGGAATAGAGGATGAGAATTAGAACACATGATAGACACGTGATACAAGGTGTGTTCACTTAATAAGAGCCAAACCAAGTGTAACAAATGTTTTGGTTTTTCATGTTTTTGGATCAAAAATTATATTATATTACAAATCATTCAAAAGCAGTCAAGACAATATTTATAATATATTATGAAAACATGTGATAAGATTTGGACTAAATCTAATTAGGATAAAATATTCAACACATTTGTTATTATACATTGTAATAAATGTTGTTAAACATTATAGGGACTTTTGTTTTTGCTTCAAAGTTTTTTAATGTGACATACTTTTTAAGAGATTTTCAAAACATATCTATACAAAATAATATAATGTAACATCATTTTAAATCACAAGATTTTTTTTAGTTTAAGAAAAATATCCCAAAAAACATTCACCCAAAGTGGTGGGCGTGGCTCATATTAACATGGAAACATTTTGTAGTCAAATAATAATGGGTCAAATTTTGAGACCACTTATTTATGGTGGTCCCCAAAATTTGACCATATATGTATATATATATATATATATATATATATATATATATGAGTTTTCACACATTGCCATTGATGTGAAAAATAAATTCATGTGTGAAATTTGGAACAAATAATGAATTTTGTGTGATTTGAAAAGAACATGTTTTTGTTTTCATGCCACAAATTTTGCTAGGAATGAAAGAGCACATTTGGAGAAATTTTGCTAGGAGTGGAGGAGCACATTTGAAACTTTGGGAAATTGAGGTGTGTTTGGAAATCAAAGATAATCATTTGGAAACTATGAGTGTTTTTGTACACGTGGACTACACTTTTTTTTTCTCTTTTGTGTCAAAGATCATTAAGACTGGAGGAGCATTTTAGGAAATTGAAGAAAGTCTTTTGGAAATTATAGTGTGGAACATGTGTTCTTTTGTATTGCAAAAAACATTAAGAGGAAAAAATTGAGTTCGCATTTGCAAGAAATTGTAGCCAGCACATGCATGCACGTGTTTAAAAAGACCCACCCACTTACTTGGCTTTTTTGTTCATTCAAAATTTTGGACTTTTTCATGGGTGGAAGAGCATGTACCTATAAGGATGGAAGGTATCATATTTTGCAAATGGAAGGACTTTTGAATATTAAAAAAAAACTTTGAAAAAGTTGAGGATGAAGATGTGGCAACAAATTGTTCCACCATTCAAATTTTCCCTTTGTTGGTGATATTTTCTTTATTGTTTATTTTATAGATGAGTAGACGTCACAATGAAGTGAAGGATCATAATGGAATTGTTTTTTCACAAATGAACAAACTTCCGAATGAGTCAAAGGAATGTAATGGAGTTGTTTTTCCCCAAATGAATAGACTTCCCAATGAAACAAAGGTGTGTAATGGAGGTCTAAAAAAAAAAAACAAGTAGACCTCCCCACAAGACAAAGGAGTCATGGAGTTTCTTGTTCAAT
>Ga0209208_10006650_pt1 | contig 15911 bp, 16 predicted proteins | sample S1TSphfallax_3_FD_187694 | JGI IMG/M metagenome (GOLD analysis project Ga0209208, IMG submission 187694) | Host-associated microbial communities from peat moss isolated from Minnesota, USA - S1T2_Fd - Sphagnum fallax MG (SPAdes) (version 2) | ecosystem: Host-associated > Plants > Peat moss >...
ACAAAACAAAACAAACTACCTTTCCTTCATAGATAGATATCCTCTGGAGATAAACAAAAGCCAGTTTCTGAAAATGGCTTTGGATCCAGTTATACAAAAGGTCATAACCAGATATATGACCTTGAAGTTATATCTGTACAAACCAGAGATGTACATGCAAAAGACTGGTTCAAACATCAGGTGTGGAATATCCAAGAGCACATCCCCAACAACTTGTTGCTCACCATTGAGTTTCGTGAAGGACATGGTTATTGTGCAGCCATGGTTCCAGCACTTCAAGCATGATTCTGGCTGCAATTCGACTCATATTACCAGTGTTGGGCAGTTCCTTCTCTTTCAAAGAAAGAACTGGCAGATTAAGGGTGAGGTACCTATATGAACCCTTGAGCAACAGTTCTCCAACATCAAAGACCCAGTTCGGAGCCTTGACTGATGGTTCTCCAAAATCATAGTCAGTTTTGACCCTTAACCCAGCTTCTAGTATATCAAAGAACCACCGATTCTTTCTTGAAAACTGCCAATTTCTTTGAAAATTTTCAAAAAAACTGCAACAAGAGGTTTTTTGACTTCTAAAACTTTCTTAAAAACTGAAACTGAAGGTTCGTTAATTTCTAAAACTATATTAATAACTGAAACTGAAGGTTCTTTGATTTCTAAAACTTTTATAAAAATTATTATTAAAAAAAATCCAGAACCAGAGATTACAACCAAATTCAAAGAACTGCACAACACTAGTAATATACAAGCCCTTGACACTTGCAAAAGAAATTTGGGTTGTGGGGTGTTTCCATGAACATGGGAAATCTGCCTCTCATCTCATCAAAGAAAACCAATTTTTCTTTGAACAACTCTTTGAAACAGACACTGGAACTTGTGGGTCATTCATTCTTGGGTGACTGCTGATCAATGCAAAATCCTTGGCCATTTGGGATCAAGCCACTTTGTTTTGGACAATGTTGCAATAGTAACACATGATCTCGTTCAGAGTGACTGGTGACACTAGCAAATTCAACTCATTGGGCAGCATCAAAAGAACATCAACACCTCAACCAATTTTTTGTAACCATAATCACTACCCTAGTCAAGTTTCAGATGAGAATGCAAAATCAAACCTTCACAATCTAGCTCAAAAAACTCTCACGTGTTTTGTTTCATGATCAACACATTATCACAAGAGATGGAAACAATACTGCTGGATAATTTAGCTACTAATGTGTTGAGAACATTATGAAATAATTCACTAGCTCTCTCTTGTGTGCTGGATGATAGCATATTAGCCTGACATGTGAGTGACCAACTTGCTGCTTTGGCAATGGTTAAAGATCACAAGAAAGGATTGCAGAGAATTTTTTTCACTCAGAGAAAAACCACACCTGATCTACTGCAGAAGCTGTTAGGGAATGACTGTTGCTATGTGAAGTCAGAGGGCTCATGTTGATCAGAGATATGCCTGGATCCACTTGAGTCGTCTCTGGATCTCTGTTGGTTCAGGCTTGCTCGTTGCATCAACCGCACAAGTGCTTCCACTACTTCTGACATTGGTGGACGGAATTCAGGTTCAGGCTGCAATTGAGATATAACCACACTCATCATGTCAGTAAATCATGGAATGAGGTTTGCACAAATGTGCAGCAGGTGCCAGCTCACCCAATAGCACCTTCTTTTGTGCACACTTCCCCACCAACAGCATTGCACAGATCGGGTTTCAGGGGAGCATGGAGCATGTTGTATACACATTCAAATGCCAACCTCAATCAATCCTTCCACCCATTTCCATGGTGACATTTTTCCAGAACTACTTGAACCATCCAGATAAAGCTGCACTGTAGCACTACTTACTATGTATTACAAAAAAATTGCTTATTTTCTTCCAGTTATGGAGGGATGACAAATGCTGGAAACTTACCTGTACACACAACGCAATGATATCAGCAAACCGTGATAGAGATTTTGCAGGATACATTCCCTTCAATGCAGGGTCCACCATTTTCACCAGTGCATCAATGTCATGTAGCTGAGGAGTGGCCCACCTCACGAGTGACTGCTCTGATCTTGTCCTTGTGCTGAAGAGGAAGAAAAACCCATTGCCATGCATGAGTCTTTTAGGTGGGAAATTAGCAACAGAATGAATTCTGAGCAATTGCTAATCTGTAGCAGTCACCATTAATCCTTGAAATACACCTCTATATTTCAAGGATAGAGGGGGCAGATAGGTATTTGCCCATGGCTGCCAACTCTTTGTTTAGGTCATGAAGTGGGTTTCAGGGCACTGACCTGTCAAAGGGCTTTCTTCCTGTCAAAAGCTCCAGCAAGACAACACCAAAGCAGTAGACATCACTTTGCATAGTGTAAAGTCCAGACATGGTGTACTCAGGGGCACTGTATCCCAGTGATCCCAGCATCTGTGCTGACATCTGTCTCTGCCAATGTTTCAGTATCAGTCATCAATGTGTGCACTTACATAATTCTCTTATTCAGCACACAGAGGCTTCCCACATGCATTGAGCCTGAACAAAAATGTTGATAATTACCTGTCGCTCCCCATCAATGGGGATGAAGGCTGCAATCCCACAATCAGACAGATGAGGGATGGTCTCATCATCCAATAAGATATTTGCTGACTTGAAATTCCGGTGCACCATTGCTGGTAGGCATACCTCATGCAAGTATCTGGCACATTGGCATACAGGTATTTCGTTTCATAAGCCACAGAAGGCCCAAATTCTTCTCATTAACCTCATTTGCAATGCCCATGCCACACAGTCTCTCCCTGAACAAACAACTAAATTTGCTCAACTATTGTCATTTAGCTCTCACTGAACTTGGAAGGTCTAACCAAATCTTCAGCTGTGCAATGAGAAAATGGTGGTAGAATGAAATGTACTCAAGTGCACGAGCAGCTCCCAAAGCAATCTTGACTCGCATGTTCCAGGAAATATGCAATGCAGTTTTGTCGGATGTATGAAGGGTATCATTGAGTGTGCCACCATTCATATACTGGTAAACCAGCAAGTGCTGTCCATGCTCAGCACAGTAGCCTATCAGCTCCATGATATTTGCATGCTGCAGATGTGCCATGGTGCATACAGCCGCAAGAAACTCTGCATTATCTTGCACTTGAGCAGCAGATGTATCTAGCTTCTTCACCGCAACTACCTGCACAGCAAAACCTTTCAGGACATGCACGTTGACAGAAATTTCCAAAGAGATGCAATATATAGAACTTCCATCCTGCCCACAAAGAACTTGGAAGCCAACACACAAGGGATGTATGGTACTTCTTACCTGTCCATTTGGAAAATCACCACGATATACCCGACCCAGAGACCCTTCACCAATCAGATTTTCTTTTGCAAAGCTATTAGTGGCCGCTTGAAGGTCTGCTATAGAAAAGGCAGTAGCAGCAATCACTGTGCTTGGACTTTTGCCAGAGCTGAGTCTGGCTTGGCCCTTCTCACTAATGCCTTTGAGTGAAGGTGGGGCCTTTAAGATCTGTACAACTGGAGAGGCTCTCATTGTCATTACTTCCTCAACTCGACCAGCTGTTGCAAAAGTACAACACACAGTGAGTCTGTACTTCTACACTTCTAAGAGCCAGTGGTGGCTCTTTTGCCAGTACCCATTTGATGGCAATCAATCAAACACACAGAGTGGTTCTCATACTTCAAATTCTGCTATACTTTCACAAAATAGCACATGTTGAAAAATGTAACATCTGAAGGATACACATCATCCTCTCTGCTTCCCTATGTGCAAGAACATAACTGAGACTGATTCCATATGCATTGCAGCTGGCCATACCTGTTGCAAAGGACCTGGGATTTGATTGTCTTGATTTCCCTGTTCTCAAATAGTAGGCCCTAGTAAGTTTCTTGTGAGGCAAAGTCAGCATCTGCCTCGTCCCCATTCTAACAACCCACTGGACAAAATTGAACAAACAAGCACTTGAATGCCCTAGTATTGACTTTGCTGGCAAAAGAGAATGCTAGCATTTCTGGCAAGTCATAGATGAACACCACAATTGGTGAACAGAATACATGTTTTGGCATTCCAAGATCTTACCTTTCATAACAGGGGAACTAAGAGGTTGTGCCTGGGAACCCCCCTGTGCATGCACCTTCTCTTCATCACTTACAGATATCCGTTTTCCACAAAATCTCCATAAGCAGAACATCAAACCCAAGCTGGTGGCTACAAGTAAGAACAGAGCAGCAATTGCAATTCCAGCAATCTGACCAGGAGTCCAGAAGTGTTTTCTTCCTGCCACAACTGCAGCACTTGCAGGGGACTTCACCGGTGAGTTGTGCACGATCACTGGTGGAGGTGATTGCACAGGTGAAGCTGGTGGCATAGATAAAGGTGGAGCTAGTGGTGTTGACACAGGTGTTGGTGAAAGCAAAGGAGGAGCTGGTGGTGTAGATGAAGGTGTTGGAGAAAGCAAAGGTGGAGCTGTTGGTGTCAATGAAGGTGTTGGTGAAACCAACGGTGGAGGTAATTGGGTCAATGGGGGAGGAGGGACTGATGGGGGAGGAGGTAGAGACTGTGGGGCAGGAGGAAGAGATGGAGGGGGAGGAGGGGCTGGTGAAGTACTGAATTGATTGCCACCAAATCTGCCAGTGAGCAAGGAATTTCATCACATGATCAGCATTATGACAGCACCTCAAGGTGGTTTTGGCACTAATGAGATTATATGAGTCATGGACATCACCAGGTGGATGCTGGGTGCAAGAGACTAAAGTGAATAGTCGTAGAAACATACATGAAGGTGGGTGGGTGCAATCCTGGAGGAATCGAGCCAGTGAACTGGTTATTCTGAATGTTCCTGGAAAAAGAAAATTCATGTCCCCTTGTCAGTTAGTGTTTTTAGTGAGGTCACATGGCTCTGGATCCCTTTCAAATCTGTTTGCTCCCTGGTCACTATTGTCACCTCCTTAGGCGAAACACTATTCACACAGAACTGAGAAACATGTAAAGCACACATACATCTGCTGCCATGAGGTTTGATAGACAGGAAAGAGTTGGCTGCAATATGACTCACAATACTTGGAGGTTTGTCAGGTTTGAGAGGGATAGAGGCAGGTTGCCATTCAGCTGATTACTTTCCAGATTCCTGCAAAGAAAATGATATTTGTACGACCATATCCCATTTCAAAAACTGCGTCAAGTGAAAAAGAAGAACAAAGCATAATACCTGTTTACATCCAACAACATGATCTCAAACAGTAGAAGAAACTCTGGATCAGCAACTTCAACTTCAGGTATCAGAATGCCATTAAGCAGATTTGCTTGCAAGAGACCACAATTATGATACTAAATCTACAGACAGATGCATCAACAAAATTCACTACAATACTGTAACCCATATACAAAAGGTGGAGAGGGCTCACAGGACCCTCAGAGATGTCAAGTCACCCACTGAGTTTGGAAGTCCACCAGTCAAAGTGTTGTATGATAGATCCCTGCATGGATGTCAATGATTCATGTCCTACAGACATATGTAGCAAATATATTTTGGGTGTCTTTGTCTCCTTGCAAGACAATGTGGGTTGAGTAGTTACTGAATACTCACTATAATAAAGCTGGCAACCCTTTGGCCTCTTGCAAATGTAGAGCAAACACAAGAGTTATTCTGGTAGCTAAAAGTGACTGACAATGGCCATGGAAACACAGCCAAAGAAATGCTCACAGCTGACAAACTTACAGGGTTGTCAGAGAGACAAGTGACGCAAATACATCCGGGATTCCATTGCCAATCGCATTTTGACTAAGATCTCTGCAATTGAGCAAGAAATATCTATCAGTTCTTAGTGTATTCATCTCCAGAACTCTCTTGAGCAATAAATGGAATAAGAGATTCAAAATTCTGTAGCCAAATACCCAACTTTCTCAACTGAAATCTGTATACTTTTGACAACTGTAGATATCTTCAGCTCATAGAGATTAGACATAAAACACTGAGAACTCCACTTCCACTTTAATTATACTTCATTGAGTGTATGTCACCTGCACCTTGAATGCAACTAATGTGCATTCATCCCAAATACTCGTAGACAAGTATAAGATGTAGACAAGTGCCCATTTCCAGCTCACACCTTCATGAAAGCTGGTTATCCAGTATCTGATTGTTAAAGTATTGATGGTGTGTATAGTACTTCACTCCATGGGAAATGGGTTCATGATGTGCTTTATGTAACAGATCATACCTTAAACTGCAGCGCTGTAAAAACTGATTGAATGTAAACAACTGCTGTGAAGTCTGTGAACCCAAAAAATCTATGAACCAAGAGAAAGAGCAATTCTTACAGAACAATGAGGCCACTCAGTTGGTGAATTGAATAGGGTAGGCTGCCCATGAAATGATTTCCTGCAAGGATCCTGTTTGCCTAATCAAGAATAAGTACTTGTTATTTGTTCTTGACTCTGCTCAAACCAAAGGATCTCCTTCATCACACCATCCCTGAGAATGTCACCAACTGATATCATGACAGAGCATTGTATTCTGACATGTATGTTGTAGAAAAAAGAAGCAGGAGCAGTGAACATATCATTGAGAACTGTACATATGCTTACAGGTTCTGAATAGAAGGTGGGAGCTGGCTGGGCACAATTCCTCCAATGTTGTTAGTGCTAACATTACTGCACTTCAAACAAGCACATCAGTTTCACACCTGTCATAGTTTATTTCCACAGAGGTCTGGAGAAAAAGTTGTAACTTTCCAACTTGAATTACTCATAGATTGTGACCTGAAAGAGCATTTGATAATAACTAGAATTCACAACTGCAACTTACAAGTACAACAGTGATTGCAAGCCAGAAAGTCCATATCCGAGTTGTCCAGTCAGACCCAAGTTGCTCAGATGTCTGTACAACAGGATTTCAAAAAAGAGATGAAAAGTGCCTTGTCACCAAGGTGCCACTAGCTGCTCATCAGAGTAAGATTAGATGGGTAGGTGTCTCAAAACTCTCTATAAACACTCACTCAAGAGACATCTAAGATATCCTCAGGTCTACACTGAGAGAAGGAGTGTGTACCAATTGCAGTTGCAAGGTGCACAGCAATGTTCTAAATGGAAAGAGGGGATTCACAGAAATAAATCAATGGTATCAATCCTAGTTATGAAGTGGACATCAATTGCAATGCTATACAGGATCTTGACCAGTTCCTACGAGAATCTTGAAACAGATGTAATAATGTTGCAACACAGTCCAGGAAATTGTTGCATGGGCAGAGACATTATGACCGAGGCTACTTACTTTGGTTGTAGCACTAATTGATCAAGCATGAATCTCCTGATAGTTGTACTCTGAGAGCAAGTCTATACATTCATATTCTTACAAGCAACTACAAGCAGGTGTCACTGCTCTATATGCCCCTCCAAATAGAGCAGCTTGAGGACAAGAGAACTACTACTATTGTCGTGATGTGCAAAGCACTAGTGAGGCTGGGAGGTTGAGCTTAGGTCCTATCCTCTAAGACAACCTTGTGATGTAAGAAATGTAAATTCAAAGTTGGAGATTACATACAGCTCTGTTACATTGGCATCAACACAGACGACACCCAGCCAGTTCTGAGTGCAAGGATCCCCATCACTTGTGTTCCAATTGGTCAGTTGTGGTGGTTGCTGCAAGTCCACATATAGTGTTGTCAATGCAGTCACTGCACAGTAACAAGACACAGTTTAGACAGGAAACTTCAGTCTGAGCACTCCTTCCTTAATGAAAGCTAACCAAGTTCACCACCCAGCAAAACAATGTAGTCTAATGCAGTCACAACAAACCTTTCACAAATCTATGAAGTTGTTGCAGGCACAATCAATCTTCACAACAGCAATTTGAAAGTAACAGGAGACCATGAGTGCAGTCATAACCTCACAAGAGTTTTCACTCACAAAGTGTCAGACCATCACCTTCTTCATTGCAAATAATAGTGCAGTGACAAGCTGCCATGACTACTACCTACCCGACTGACTTCATCAGCTCCCGACAGACGACAATGGGTTGATACACAGAGTGATGATGAGAGCTTACATACCATCTTGTGCATCAGTGGCTCCATCAATGACACTGAGGAGTGACAGCAAAAGGATGATGGTGGCAAATGCAAGATTGGTGCTGTGCATCCTTGCCATTTTAGAGAATCAGATTCAATCAATCCTACATTCTCAACGGATCCTTCTTCCACATTTGAGCTCTGATGATTCCAGGAATTTTGAATAGAGCCTTCGCCCTGCACAAGCTGCAGGAAGCAGATATATATAATCCTGATCTAAACTGGCCAACAGGAAGAAAGGTTTATAGTGATAAGGTTTAGAGAAGATGCTACTTAGAAAATTATTTCAGAAACAGACATCATGGAACCACTGAAGCATACCCAACCACACCAGCCATCATACTAGAAATGGTCTCCTCTCAACCCTACAACAACACCATCTATGCTACCACTGACCTTGCCTATACTATTGCTCGCCTTCTCTATGTTGTGTCCAACTCTATGTCCAAGTATACTACCCTTATAGCTATAGACACCATGCCCAGAGCTATCCATCTAGCAACCAAACCCTCTCTTTCACCCTCCCCTCTTCCCTCCATTAAATTATTCCCCACCCCTTCCCTCATGCACCACTCTTCCACCCCAACCCATCTCAAGGCCCAAGCACATGGTCATGAAAACTACTGCCTACACTGCAATCACAACAAACAGTTCCAATTGCAACAACAATTGCATTCCAATTGGTCAGTTGTGGTTGTTGCTGCAAGTCCACATAATAGTGTTGTCAATGCAGCCACTGCACAATAGTAACAAAGACAGTTCAGACAGGAATCTTCAGTCTGAGCACTCCTTCCTTAATGAAAGCTGACCAAGTTCACCACCCAGCAAAACAATGTAGTCTAATACAATCACAACAAACCTTTCACATATCTATGAAGTTGTTTCAGGCACAATCAATCTTCACAACAGCAATTTGAAAGTAACAGGAGACCATGAGTGCAGTCATAACCTCACGAGAGTTTTCACTCCCAAAGTGTCAGACCATCACCTTCTTCATCATGACTAATAGTGCAGTGACAAGCTGCTATGCCTACTACCTACCCCACTGACTTCATCAGTTCCTGACAGATGACAATGGGTGTAGATAAGTACATAAGAATCAGCCCAAAATCTGCACAAATGAGTATACAAAATCTTCATCCCAAGTTTCTATCTGAATTTCTGTCATATTTTTCAGAAGCAATGGGAAGCCTCATTCATGATGCTGACTGGCTAGCACTCAAGAGACAAAAATGCAAATCAGAGCAAAGTGAATTCTCCGTTGCCAGGGTAAGAGAGAGAAAGGCAAACCATAGGTGCTACAAATTGGATAGCATCTCGATTCTCCCCTTGCTAATTCAACGCTTTCTAGCATCATTTTGCTGTTTGCAAGGTTGCATTTCGCTGCTTCCACATGCATTCTGCTGATTCTGATTTCTGGTTGTGAAGGAATGAATTTTTCACAGAGTGATGATGAGAGTTTACATACCATCTTTTGCATCAATGGACTGTGGCTCCATCGATGACAAAGCTGAGGAGTGACAGCAAAAGGATGTTGGTGGCAAATGTGAGATTGGCACTGTGCATTCTTGCCATTCCAGAGAATCAGCTCCAATCACTCCTGCATTCTCAACGGATGCGTCTTCCACATTTGATTTCTGATGATTCCAGGCGTTTCGAGTAGGACCCTCACCCTGCACAAGCTGCAGGAAGCAGATCTAGACTTGAACAACCACTGCAACAAATGGGTCACGGGGAAGTACCCACTTCATTCAAGTACCTGGAGATATGGTTTACGAAACTTCGCCAAATTCGGTTGTGCCGCACAAGCCGAGAGGTGGAAGTGATCAAACGGATCGTCAAGGAATTTTCTCACGCATGTGGACGTACGAAGGGATGGTGCCTACTACAGGGGAGAGAAGCTTGAAGAGCCATCTGAGAACAGAAGGAAAGATCTAAGCTTCTAGAGCACCTAAGAACAAAATCTGAAGAGTATTTAGAAGAATGCATGATCCTGTTTGGCTCCTCCGCATTCAATTGTTCACCCAAGTCATCGAGTTGCAGAGAATGCAAGTTCATAACAAGAAAGGTACAATAGCGTGCACCCGAAACAAACCCAAAAACGACCCAAACCCATCACTGGGAATTTGACACAGATATCACAAATAGCGACCAGAAAGGATCATGCAGCAGCAATAATCCGCGTACCTGGCAACTGCAGCAGAACAGAGCGCACCCCTCGTCGTTTCAAATTGCAATTGGAGCAGAGCTTCAAGGGATGCGGCACAATCATCGACACGGAGAGAGTAAAAAGCTCATAAGTACAAGACAAAAAGGTTCCAAAATCCTCGCCAGTTGAATTTCAAACCTAAATCGGGAAGCAATTTGAAGCACACGCGAACGATTGCAAACACACACGATAAACAGTGAGAGCAAAAAACACTCTGAAGCTAGAAAGAAGAACAACTAGCTCCCATATCTACAGCTCTCCTGAACGCAATTCTTCACTAAAACGCCCGAAGAAAAATCCAGTGGACACAGGAGATGCAGATCTATATGAATACGGAGAAGAACCAGTCTAGTAAACAAAAAAAACGAAGCGGTTCTAAGAGAGAGAGAGAGATGCGAAGCCGAAGCTCGCAAGGAGACGACACCGCGGAGGCACACGCGGCCCGCGCCTCTACCGAAGCTGTACAGCGACTGTACGTACAGAAACGGTATGTACAGAAACTGAACTCGACTCTGCAACCTGGCACCAAAAAAAAACAAATAAATATAAATAAATCCCAAAAATTGTTGTGGAAAAAAGAGGGGTAAGGGGGGGATTCATTTGATTTTTGGGGAAGGTTTGGCAAAATGACAATTTGTGAGCAGTCGGTTACGTGAATTTGGTTATTTTGTCATTTGCAACAACGGCCTTCATTCCAGGAACGTTCGGCAAATGACAATTTGTGGCAACGGCAATTTCTTGGGCCCCACCCACTTCCTTGGCTTGGCCCCAAAAGTGGTTGTGTGTCAATTGAAGGGAATTTTGGCTGGCATAATCCCATGCACCCTATCTATTACCATGCCCTACATGCATTTTTCTATTTTACAACTAGTGCGTATTTATTTGGTTTCTCCAAACCCAGGTTCCGCAAATGACAATTTTTTGTAAGGTGGCAGCGGTTTGCGTGAATCCAGGTTTTTTAAAACTTACTGGAGTTTGTGAACTTTAAACCCTTCCCACAAACTGCAGTAAGTTTTTTTTAAAAACCCTAAACCCTAAACCCTCTTCTTCTGCAAAGGCATGGCAATATTATAATTTGTGGCAATGGCAATTTCTCAGGTCCACCCCATTTCTTGAGTCCCCTTCCCGGCACCCCCCCCCCACCCCCACACCTTCAGTGGTACCTAACAACAAATCCTATGTGGCAGTTGGCATGGCATCGAAGTTAACATTTAATGTTTTCTAACACCTAATCTTAGGATTATTTTTTTTTAAAGGTAGATTTCAGAATTTCTTGTTCGTGTTATGCAAGGCCTCCAAAAATGAAGGATTAACTCAATGTTAACAAACCCACATACACATCACTAAATTTCTTTTAGTTGTCAACCATAGCTTGAGCAACAATACTATAGCCTTTGATATGGTAGTAGTAGTCTTTGGCAAAAGCACCGGAAGGTTTTGTTATGGCAATCTGAATGTCATCAATAGCACCCACAACACTTGGCATACCACACCAATTTTTGAACTTTGTCATCACAACTTGCATCTTATCACCCATAGGCCAAATCTTGAATCTTTTGAACACAACATTGATTGCCCTTACCACTTTTCAAAACACAAGAGCTATAATGGATCTCCCAATGGCGAACAATTCACTATAAGCCAAAATGTTTCCACCTTGTGCAAGCTTGTAAATTACACATGAAACTTCAATTTCAACAAGAATAACCTTTCTATACTTGGTATCATGTTTTGATAGCAAAGGTTTCACATGTTTACAAATGTCCATAAAAGTTTTTTTTTGACATTCAAAATTGTTGGATCCATCTATTTATATCATACTCTATCAACAAAAAGTGGTTAAACTAAGTTGTTGATCGAAACTTCACCCAATGGCCAAGTTCTTCACCAATTATTAACAAGGTACAAGAAATCATATAATCATGCAATGTTGCAAACATCCCAAATTCTCGAAAAGTCTATTGCAAATTTACACCAACTCCATTGCCTCTTACTCAACTATAACCAACTTAAACCTAAACAAATGAATTAAAACATGAACACACAACAAACACAAATGGAAACAAAACTTCTTCATAACAAATATTCATACATCAAAGAAAAAAAGATAGTTACATTAAAGTATTTAGTTCCTAATTGTTGATTTCCTACTCCAACCAAATTCTTATTCACATTAGACAAAATCACTAGGTTGCCTATAAGTAGTTCTATCTTTTCTTTTTCTTTTTCTTTTTCTTTCATCTTCATCATCTTCATTTATTCTCCACTTTTAGCCATACTTGAATCAATGATGAACCTTGGTGTCTCCTACAAGCCTTTGATCCAAAGTGCAAAAGTACCCAACAATAATGACCAAGCACATGGGTCAATTTTTTAGATGCACAGAAAAAAAACCTACAATTTTTTGGCATGAAAGCTTTAGAATCTACACATTTTTTTTTTAAACAAAACCCTTTAACAATGGTAATACATAAGGAACAAAGACAAAGTTTCATATCTTCAAAAGCAATAAAGATAAAACTTCATATCTACATTTTTAGCTAAACTTTCTTTTAGGTTATTGATTTTAACTAGCAATGAAATGGAAAAAGACAATTACAAAGTGCATACCTTGTGAAGAAAGTCCAATGTAGGGTTACTTAATGTCAAGTGCCCTTATCTTCAAGTCTTTTCATTAGAACTATATACCTTATCAAGAAATCTAGCAACATTTTTAACACTCACATATTTTGTGGCTTTTTAATTTGTAGTTGTCAAGTGAAATGAAACTTTCAAGAGGTAACATACAACAACAAATGGAGGACGCATGACCATACATATTTTCACTTGTTTGCAAAAGATTAAAACATTAATGTAAGCTCACAAAGAAAAAAATGTCACAAGGCATAAAAGAAACAAGAAGAAAAATAAAATTCCCAACACAAAGCTCATTCAAGATGCCAAAATTCACAAGGTGGAATTCTTCCAAGGATTGTCATTCTAACAAAACTCACCAACAATCTAGTTTGTCACTATAAAACGCTCTGCTACAAAAATATTTGTTGCAAGTTCTTGGCCATAGTTTCAGTTGTAAAACTCCTAGTCACAAATCCTTAGTTAATGCACAATGTGAAGCTCCAAATGCAAACTTGCATACAATAAAGCATAGACTAGAAAGCTCTAACAAAAAGAATGGGATAAAAGAAAAAAAAAGATATATACCTCACGAAGGTCTAGACTAATTTCCATTTTTTATTGATGATGATATGTTGGTAGCTACCATTCAAGCTTTAGTGTGGACAACAAAATATTAAACCTTAACTATTTAATGTTCTTGATGGCAAACATTGACAACCAAATTACATGACCCTAATGTATTGTTAACGATAATGTTAGCATTACATCCAAACACCAAGTGTGGCATGGCCTTATACATGTAGGAGAGAAGAACCCAACTTTCAACAAAATATACATGATAAAAAGTGTGATGCTATTGAGAAAATATTGGGGAGCACATTGGCAATTCAAGGAACTTTTTAAAACTTTTTGGGAATGCATTGAGAACATAAAAGATTTAAAAATCCCATAGACACCACCCACAAGGAAAAAGCCTTGGGCCTTTCGGGTGCATGTTACATCACTTCATTGGCTAAAGAAAGTTTCTATTCCTACATTTGTTTGTCCCCATTTTTTACCTAGGCTAATGCAAGGACATACAATTGGGGTTTTATTAGTCTACTTACAAAGCACAATGGACAGGTCTTCTTGGGTCTACTTGACTTAATTGTTGTTCAAAATCCACATGCTCCTACTACAAATACACATGCCAATTATGAAATCATATAACCATTACATTATGGAACATATCATGTACATGGCATTGTGCCCATTTGATTATTGGCTTGGAAATTTTGGCTTGAAAAAATGGACATGTCACGTATAAGATTTTGGGGAAATTTTCAAAGGGTTTTGCTTGTGAAATGTATGGGCATACCTATGTGGTTTGTGACAAATTCAACAAAGGCAAAAAAACCAACAGCTTATAAATTTGACAAACAAAAGGATGAAATTTTATTGGGAGAGGACCTTGGGGTGAAATGACTTGTGATGGTGATAAATATTTCAATTTTCAACACTTCACAAGCAATATAGGAATTTCTTGAGGGGAACATCAAAGGTTGCAAATAAATAGAATGATGAAAAGATGAAATCCAAAAAATGACAAAAACATATCAAACACAAGAAGAAATCTTAATTAGAAAATGGTTTATATTAGTAACAATATAATAATGTATGTAAAATGCAATACAAGTCATGTTCCCCATATGTAGAAATTTGAAATTTGTATAGATAGTATTATGTAAGATTCATTTTCATGAAGTTTTAGTAACAAACTTTGGTGCCACTTTCATGACTTGAATAATGCAATCCAATAGGCCTATGTGGATAATCCATGTTTTTGTAATGATATAGAATAAAATGAATTTGAAAAATAATTGAAATAAAGTTGAATAAAAAACTTGTGAGAAAAAATTAGTTAGGATCAAAATTAAAATATGGCAACCATACCCTTGTTTAGAAGGTTGAAATGAAAATCTTGAAACCTTTTTAAAAGAATTTAAGAAAGCTTACATTTTTGGAGTTGGTGCTTAAACACAAAAATGATGGGTGTAGCTTTTTTGAAATTGTTGGAGGGGAAGGCATTAGCATAGTTTAAAGGATTGCCCTAAGAACAAAAAGGGGCATGGGAGGCCATACTAAAGGCGTTTGTATGGGAATTCCAATTGCATGAAAACTTTGATTCCTTTTTGATGAAAATGACAAATTTGGAAAAACCTCACTAAGAATGTAGATGAGTACAACACAAGAATGGTGAAACTTAATGATCACACACAAAAACCCTTGAATGCCAAAGGTGCCATTTATAACGCCTTAATTTTAAAAAGGATGAATGATTTGATTGTAAAACATTATGTGATGGGCTTTCAAAAAAAGATTTGTCAACAAGTGCAATACAAAGAAGTTGACATTCTTAAGGAGGCCCAAACGATTGATAAATGAAACAAAGAAAGTTTGGAAGGCCACAATTTTGAAACTTTACAAAACAAAGCACCTATGCCAATCCCAATGATGTTAGTGCTAAAAATTAAAAAATCCCCCCAATAAATTAGAATCGATGATGGGGCAAACCATTAAATAAATGAATCCATTAGGGGTGAATTTAGTCTAAGTAAAAGAATTTTAGCCTTTCAAATCTAAATATTCATCTTTTGTTGTTTGTTACATTTATAACAAGTAAGGGCCTATGCAAAAGATTATGTGAAAAAAAATTCAACATCTCCAAAAACCTTTTGCTAAAAAAACAATGTCATTTGAACATGACAAGGTAAAAATAGTGAACCTCATTGAACCAAAGTTTCACAAAACCAAAGGAACATGAAATAAAGACATGTTTTCCATGGAAGCCAATCTCATGGAAACCAAAAGAGGGGGGACTAAAAAATTTGTTAAAATCATTTTCAACATAAGAAAATGGAGGAGATGAGTCATGAAAAGGGGAAGCAAAAGAATCAAAATGATTGGGTACATAAACTTTTCCATTTCCACAAGACAAAGGCGATACTATGTGATTAAATACTTGAACATTAAGAAAGCTAACATTATTGTTGGGC